>Ga0315548_1004247_pt1 | contig 10395 bp, 4 predicted proteins | sample SalMarSW160110MG_2_FD_202540 | JGI IMG/M metagenome (GOLD analysis project Ga0315548, IMG submission 202540) | Salt marsh sediment microbial communities from the Plum Island Ecosystem LTER, Massachusetts, United States - Salt Marsh Sediment SW1601-110 ... | reverse complement strand
TACCGGGGGAAAAAATATTTTTAGGCAAATATTCATCAATTCCTTAACTTTGATTTACTAATAAGGTCAAATTTCAGTATAAATAAACGGATATGAAAAAACTATCGGCATTCAGAAACTTCAGAATAATATCAATTATTTTATTATCAGGCATTTATGCTCAAACAATAAATGCAAACGAGAGTTATTATGCAGAAAGTTATACTGTTCAGGCCGATAGTATTGCCCCGGATTCAACAGGTATGAGCAGCCTGAATTCTTATGAATTCTCAAAAAAATTCGGACGCGGATGGAACCTCGGAAATTCTCTTGAAGCAATTGGAGGAGAGACTGCATGGGGAAATCCTAAAACAACACAAAGACTAATTGACTCAATTAAAGCTGCCGGCTTTAATTCAATTCGCATACCCGTTGCATGGAGCAATTTCTCCGATCCTGAGAATTATATAATTGATACAAACTGGCTGGCACGCGTTGAAGAAGTGGTGAATTATGCACTTAATGACAGCATGTATGTTATTATGAATGAACACTGGGATGGCGGCTGGTTACAGCCTACCTATGTAGAACAGGAAGCCTTGAATGAGCGTCTTGCAACCATGTGGCAACAGATTGCGGTTCATTTCAGGGATTACGATGACCACCTCATATTTGCAGGAACTAATGAGGTATTGTTTGATAGCGATTATGGAGCACCAACAGAGGAATATTATACAGTACAAAATGGTTTCAACCAGGTATTTGTCAATACAGTGCGTTCAACCGGCGGGCGCAATGTATACAGATATCTGGCTGTTCAGGGATTTAACACCAATATTGATTATACAGTGAGTTATTTTTCCATGCCCGGCGATGTTGAGGAAAAAAAGCTGATAGTAGAGGTTCATTACTATGATCCATACGATTTTACACTTAACACAAGTAGTGCTTTATATGTTTGGGGGAAAGATGCTCCGGGATCACAATCATGGGCTAACGAATCGCATGCAGATAACCAGTTTCAAAAGATGAAAACCAATTTTATCGATAATGATCATGCAGTAATCCTGGGTGAATATTCGGCCATGTCCCGTTTGGATCTGGGTGATAGCCTCAATGAAGTATACGCTGCTTACCGGCTCTATTGGACAAAATACATTACCTATTCTATTGTGAAACACGGATTGGTGCCATACTATTGGGATAATGGTTATACAGGTAATCATGCTTCTGGTCTTTTTGACAGATCCACAGGAGAACAGGCTTATCCTGATATTATCAATTCTATTATCGATACAAGCAATGTAAAAAGTCCTGGCACAAGTGTTATTGCTATAAGAGAAGAAAAAATAAAGCTCTATCCCAATCCGGCAAGAATGTCAATAACCATTGAATGGACTGATGCGAATACGGGTATTATCAAGATATATGATTCGTATGGTATGACAGTCAAAATGTTAAATGTCAGAAATGGTCTTAATACTTATGATGTCAGTGATCTGAGGCCTGGTATGTATTTCATACATATAACAACACCTGACGGACTTATTATTCAAAGATTTATTAAGGAATAAATCATAATAAAAAATGAAACAATTTATCCTGTATAGTATCATTTTAACCTCCATGAATATCATTAATGCTCAACAATATTATTTTAATCTCGATGGTTATGAAAGAAATTACATTATTCATGTACCTGTCGGGTACGATAGTTTAAAAGAGTACCCCCTGGTTCTCACCTTACATGGTTTAGGTGTACCATGGACACTTGCAAATACAGAAAGGTTTTATAAGAGATCAGATATAATGGAATGCATTGTTGTATATCCGAATGGTTTGGAAAAAGGATGGAATATGGCAGAGGGAGAAGAGATTGAACTAAATTTTATATCCTCCCTTATTGATACCATTAAGTCACATTACAGTATTGATCCCGGTAGGGTCTATGCTACAGGTCATTCAAACGGGGCACATTTTACCTATAATTTAGCAGTATTATTAAGAAATAAAATTACAGCAATTGCTCCTGTTGAAGGACTGATGTGGTGGTTTCTTTATGACGACAGCAAATTGCCAATTCCTGTTATGCATATTCATGCTTTGGATGACTCTGTTGTTCCGTATGATGGTTTTACTATCGATGGAAAGGTAATTCCAGGGGTCGATTCGCTAATAAAAACCTGGAGAGATGTAAACAATTGTGCCGAATATGCAGATACAATTTACAACAGGGATGGAGTAACAGGTATTGAATGGGCGGACCCGGTAAATGATAATGATGTCATTTTATACATTTATGAAAAAGCGGGACATATGTTACCGGAGGCGCCAATACCGGCAAACGAACTCATCTATGATTTCTTCTTCAACCATCCAAAACGTAAAATAAGTTTTCGATTATCAGATTCTATAAGTACTTCGTATAAACAACATTCGAATATTGAGATCAATACGGCTGCAAATCCTTTGGATTCCGTTCTAAAAGTTGAATTCTATGCCGATTCAGTCTTGATTGGAGAAGATTTAACAGCTCCATATTCATTCGTATGGGAAGATGTGCAGATCGGCGACTATTATTTGTATGCCAGGGCGTATGATGCTGATGATAATGCATATGTCTCAACAAATCCCAAAAGGGTTCGGGTGACCTTAAACAATGTTGCACTTAATAAACCCGGTGGCAGTTCATCTGTTCAGGGACCTTTACCGACAAGCTATGCTTTTGACGGCGATTTCACAACACGCTGGTCAAGTGAGTGGTCTGATCCACAATGGATAGCAGTAGATCTGAAGAATTTTTATGAAATAAACACTGTTACTCTTTCCTGGGAACAGGCTTTTGCAAAAACTTACCGGATACTTGGCTCGGAAGACTTTGTAAACTGGCAGATTTTATATAGTACTGATAATTGTCAGGGAGGTACAGAATTTATTTCAGTTGATCCAGTCAGGGCAAAATACGTTTGCATCCTGGGAACGGAAAGACAAACTGTTTGGGGCTATTCACTATGGGAGTTCCAGGTTGATGGAGATTCAATAGATGAGTTTCATGACCTGTCGGAGGAAATAACAGTCAGGGGAATTTTTACTACCGAAATGAACCCTTCGGCAAATAATGTTAAATTGCAGCAGACCGTAAGAGTTCTTAAGAACAGCACTGAAACATTTATTCTGACCCAAAACGGTTTCTGGCTTGGAAACGATGATTTTGTTTTCGGGGGAACACCTGTTAACATTTATGATTCTGTTATCATTACCGGCCTGAAAAGAGAAAAAAAAGATACTTTGAATAATCATTTTTTCGAACTTGATATTCAGAATCTTGATGTTATTATAACCAGTTCATTATATGACGCAGGTCTGAATAAAACAGGTTTGAATATATATCCAAACCCGGCATCGCAGGTCATTAACCTTGAATTTGATCAAATTCAGAAAGGGCCAATTGAAGTTGTGGTTACTGATATAAAAGGTAATACTGTTTTTTGCAAATCTTATGTAATATATGAGCCCGGCATCCATAGGATCGTTTTGAATATAGAAAAAATGTTGGCGGGGGTTTACTTGTGCAAATTCAGGGCAGGTACCAAGATCGGGATCCGAAAGTTTATTATTGCTCACTGATATTGATAAGTACTTAGATTCGTACTATTCCAGTTGTTTCGATACAGTAACACCATAAGACACTTTCCGTATTGGCAGGTATCATACCTAATGTTTTGGCAGGATAATAAAAAAGCATGACTACTGGTATTTTGGATTTACAAAAGAATTAATTTTGGATATTAGAATAGAGTTGGTGAAGTTCTATTAAACTGATATGAAAACACTAATTGCAGCACTTATATGCATGATATTTTTAATGCCCCGGTGTATTCTTTCTGCACAGGACGAACAGTCTTACATTATCCGGGGAACTGTAAAAGACAGTATTACAAAAGAAACGCTTGTCGGGGTAAACGTTTACCTTAAAGATAATCAGAAAGGCACGATAACCGATTCAAAAGGGTTTTTCAGCCTGAAACTTGATGAGGGTAATTATACAATTGTTATCAGTTATGTTGGCTACAGGCAAAAAGAATTGGCTATAAAAGCGGACAGGGATTACAGTCTTGAAATATTTTTAAGCCAGCAGGTTACCAGCCTGGAGGAAGTAAAAATAACCGGACAGCGAAGGTTCTTCGGGAACATGGATTATGGACGGGAAATTCCTTCGCTGGGAGCTGATATCATTGAAAAACAAAATATAAATAATGCGTCGGATATCTTGCATGCCCGGGTAGCAGGAGTCTGGGCAACAAAAACTTCAGGGGCTCCCGGTGATCATGAGAAAATACGGATACGCGGACAAAATTCTTTTTTTTCATCGGCCGAACCTTTGTATGTTGTCGATGGAGTGCCTGTGCCGATTGTAAACATGTCGAGCCTGGGAATAGCTGATTTGAATATTAATGATATTGAAAATATTACAATTTTAAAAGATGCATCTTCAACAGCTTTGTACGGATTTCAGGGAGGAAACGGAGTAGTATTGATAGATACAAAAAAGGGAATGGAACAGAGAATAAATTTCACTACAAAATTCGGCTATCAATGGTTCGACAATTTTTACGATCTTATGACATCCGAAGAGCAACTTGCTGCCTTTGATTCGATATACAGCATATTAGGATATAATTATAGGAATACTTATCCCCCGTTTACGGATACTCTTTGCAACAGGGACCGGCAAAAAGATATTTTTCAAAACGGACTGCTAACAGAAAACCAGTTTTCCGCATCGGGTAAATTTAAAAACACCAACTATTACTTTTCCGCAAATTATATGAGCCAAAAGGGAATTTTGCCGGAATCAAAATATGACAGGTATACCTTTTCATCGAAATTATCAAGAAATTTTTTAAGGAAATTAGCCGTTGAGATCGGTTACAGGAGAAGTAAGCAAGGCAACGAAAACAACCAGAATATTTACAAAGGCAACCGTTTAGTATTTGAAGGTATTAACAGATCGCCCTGCCTCGAATGCACACCTGATACCTTAATGCGTGAAAAGATAAATTTTGCTGATACATTCTTCTATGGCGGATATCTTACCCGGATCCTGCAGGACTACGGGCAACTTGTAAATAATGAATTACCCTCTTCCATTATTAGTGAGAATAACCATACATTAGGTATTAATACAAACATTTTTAATATATCTGCAAGGTTGCAGATAAATGACCATCTGAGTTTGAATGCCATGGGATCATTAATGTTCAGAAAATCGGACTACGATTTAAAATACGGATATTTCTTTTATAGCACATATGGTCAATATATGAATAACATTCTCCTGAAATCAAGGGAAGAAGTAATACTCCTCAACCATCAATATAATTTATCTTATAATAGAAATTTCAACAAGCATGAAGTGGATTTTGTTGCGGCATATCGCTATTACCAGGATAACCTGTGGTGGGAGGTTGATACATTGCAAGGCAGCCTTGAAAAATACTCTTATTTGAGAAATTCCATGGCGGCATATGGGGTCAAAGGATCTGTCAGGCGGTTAATGCATTCATTTGTGGCGAATATGAGCTACAATTATAACAGAAAGTACTTTATTTCGGCTGTAGCTAACATTAGCAAAATAAAAGAAGGATATTTTATTGAATATTATTCATTATTTCCTTCCTTAGCTTTAAGCTGGGATTTGGCAAAGGAATGGCCATTTAAAAACCTGAGGTGGTTAAACAGTTGCAACATTTATACAAATTGGGGTAATAGCGGGAATTATCCTCTTAATGGACTAGCTAACGACCTTTATCAGGACTATAATTATACGTATAGAGAAGTATCAGTTTACCGGCCTGCAGTAGAACAGTTTGCAAATCATTTTCTGAGGCATGAGTCAACCTCCGAATTTAATGTTGGTTTTGATATGAACATACTGAATAACCGTCTGAATTTAAAAGCAGCCCGTTATTTAAAAGAAATTGATGATCTTATTGTTTTGCGTGACATCCCGCAATATTACGGAGGTGGAAAACAGTATGTGAACTTAGGGACGATATCAGTTACGGGAAGCGAACTGGAGATAGACGCCATTCCTGTTAAGAGAGAGAATTTTACATGGTATGCTAAATTCAACATATCATCTTCGGATCAAAGAGTTATTACCTTGCTTGAGGACAGGCCTATGGAATTCAATGATCCTGATATTCTTATTCCGAAGTTCGTAATTGAGGAAAACCGGCAGATGGGAAATATTTACGGATATAAATGCCTGGGAAAATGGACACAGGAAGATAGGGATGCTAAAACCAATCGATATATTAACAGGGGTGAAATGAAATTTTTAAATGCAGATTCAACCAATAAAAAACTTGATGATAAAGATAAGGTTGTTATTGGAAATGCAATACCGCAGTATACATGGAACCTTACAAACACTTTCCGGATTTATAATTTCAGTATCGATCTTTTGTGGTATGCAGTTATTGGCATTGAAAAATTCAATGCTACAAGGGCAGCTACATTTATGGCAGTAACAAATAAAGAAATTAATAATTACATTAATGACACCCTGCCTGTTATCAGGTATGAGGAATTTTACCAGTCAGATTTATTTATTGATGATGCAAGTTTTATTCGCCTGAAAACAATAACAGTTAGTTACGAACCATCAAAAGTGTTTATTAAAAATGCAAAAATAAATCTCTCAATAAGTTTCGAAAACTTAATCACAATGACAAAATACAGGGGATACGACCCGGAAGCAACAATATTTACAGATAACAATTTTTCTGATAATGCCATTGACAAAGGGGCTGTTCCAAATCCAAAAGCAATGTACATATCGCTTGGGATAACATTTTAATAACAACCTGAAAAATTACCGGGCAATGAGAACAGGTTATAAATCAAAAAATACAGCTAAGTTTTTTATTTCTTTTACAATTATTACCCTTTTGGTTTCAGGTTGCGAAAAGCTATTTCATGAAGAAGAAATATCCCTGGCCAATATAACATCATATGAACAACTAGTGGAGGCTGCGCAAGGGCTGTACGGACAGCTGGCTCATTCATTTTTTGGTAGTTTAACAGGCAATGATAATGGCATGGCTTATTATCAGCCAAATATTAAGAGTGATGATTTGAGTTCAGGTATTGGATACCTGCGTTCATTATACTGGACCAGTCAACTTAAGCATTGTGAAGATTATTACGATCCTTCCTTCACAACTGAATATGAATATACGGATGAAATAAATTATACATGGCGGGGCTTGTATAAAATTATCGGTTCGGCAAACAATATACTTACCCAGTTTGATTATAAAACAATCAGTGACAGGCAAATCCTTGAAATACTGGGAGAAATATATTTTATCAGAGCTTATTGTTATTTCAGGTTAACTAGAACTTATGGCCGGATTCCTATAGTTAACGATGTGGATGTAAAGTATGACGTTCCCAGGGCAACTTTTGAAGAAATTTATGAATTTATTGAAAATGATTTGAAAATCGCTACCGGGATTTTACCTGCAACCAATCCTGCGGCCAGGGAACCGTTTGCAACGCCCCATATCGGAACGGCAAAAGCTTTACTTGCAGAGGTATATTTAAGCTGGGCCGGATACCCGTGCAGGGATCGTTCAAAATATGCACTTGCAGCACAGGAAGCCGGCGAGATTATTGAAAATGAAGCATCTTATGGATTTGAAATACTAAATAATTTTGCTGATTTATGGCTAAACGACAATTCAGACAATAATGAAAATGTGTTTTCTATCAATTATATAACAGGTGAATACAGGGTAATGGATGATTTTTACCAGGGTTTTTTCCAGATTGACAACAGGTATTTCCTTGGAGGAACCTATATAATGTTGTCAGATACTCTAGGTTTTATGCCATTTTTCTACCCGGGCAGAAGGAAATTTTTTAATACTTATCCGGCGAGTTACAGAAAAGATATAACATTTTTTACTACGATTTATATTCCGCATGGATATCAATATGAATATCCGGGAGGAGAAGACAATATTGATACTCTTGAAACATATATTAAACCTGTGGAACCCCATTTAACTCCATCCGGAAATATTACATCAATTGATACCTGCTACCTGATACACTTTGATAAGGTTCATTCGCCATGTGATGAAGTACCATACAGGAAATTTTATTATGGACTGGATTATCCAAAGGAAGGCAGAGGAGGCTTTGCCTCGGGCCTGAATAAGATATACCTGTTCAGGTATGCCCAGACTTTACTAACCTATGCCGAAGCCGCAGCACGTTCGGGAGAGGTGAATTCACTTGCTTATGAATGTGTGAACAGAATAAGGAGGAGGGCACATAATGTTGACTTAAATACCCCGTCACCCTATGATCTTCAGCCGTTTTTGTCGGCTGAAGTATTTGCCGATTCTGTAGTATGGGAACGTGCCTGGGAATTGACCGGGGAGCTCGAAGGCAGGTGGTTTGATCTAATCAGGCTGGAAATGGTGGAAGAATTACCAAATCTAAGATACCAGGATTTTTATGACGGACCTCCAAATGCTTTTGATAAAAGTGAATATTTTTTCCCGATTCCGGATTACGATGTAAACCTTAATCCTGATTTGGAGAATTAATATAGACAGAACAAAGCAATTAACCTTGGCTATGTGGACGTTGGCGACTGGGTAACATATAATTTGGATGTCTCGTATACCGGGGTGTATGATGTTTTTTTCAGGCATGCTGGCTATGCCGGGAATTTTCATATACATTCTTAAAATTATTTTTAACACAAAGGTTTATACCAGAAAGGTGATTATTAAATAAAAAAACGCAACTAATTATTAAATGAAGGCATCTATATAGAATAGGAAGCATCTATATAAAAAAACAAATAAGAAATAATGAAAACACTGAGATTATTAATAATTACATTCATTGTCGCAGTTAATTTTATCTGGTGTTACTCTCAGACACCTATTAGTGGAATGATTGACAGTGATACGGTATTAAGAAAAGTAAAAAGTCCGTATTTGGTTGAAAGTAATTTAATAATATCTCCTGATGGCCAGATTACTATCGAGCCGGGAGTTGAAGTGCAGTTTGCAAGCGGGGTAAAGCTGGAAGTACGGGGGACATTGATTGCAAATGGTACCCTGGCCGATTCCATCACATTTACCTCAAATTCGGGCACAACAAAAGGAAGCTGGAATGGTATTGATATCAAGAACACACAGGGGGGAAACGCCTCCTTTGACTACTGCAATTTCCTGTATGCCTCGGCTGCAATTTACGAAGAGTGTTGCGGGGGCGGACTGGTTTTTATCAGGCATTCAGGCTTTCTCTCAAACACAGTTGCTATTGGCGGGTATTCTGGAGATGTTACTGCTGTTGACAGCTGTTATTTTTCAGGGAACACCTACTGTTTGACAAATGCAGATAAAGATGTTAGCAACAGTGTATTTGAAAACAATGTATACGGACTGTATGAGACGGAGCGTATAAATGTTTCCAATTGCACATTTACAGATCACACCCAGGTTGCATTATCCGGTGGCAGGGGTCTTGTTTCAAACTGTACCATTGAAAACAACAATATTGGTATCAGGGCCTTTTTTGAAGGTTTTACCGTTAAAAACAGCACTGTCTCGAATAATGGCACAGGGATAGAACTTGGCGACTATGACGGTTATATAGCACCGGTAGACAGTAACCGGATTTGTAACAACACCACATATAACATTATAAATAACAGCATTCACAATGCGGAACTGTATACCAACTGCTGGTGCGATTCCGATTCGGCAACGATTGAAGATAAAATACTTGACGGGCTGGATACAGATACTTCCTCCGTAACCAGGGGACTGGTAAGTTATGACATATTTAACAAGACCTGTGATGCCGTAATACAAAAAATAGATAAAACTGCCATTCAATCTGATGACTGGATTCTTGCAAACAGTCCCTATACAATAACCAAAAACTTTGTTGTATTTCCCAATGACACACTGGTAATCGAGCCGGGAGTTGAAGTACGGTTTGCAAGCGGCGTGAAGATGGAAGTACGGGGGACATTGATTGCCAACGGCACGCAGACCGATTCCATCACATTTACCTCAAGTTCAGGAACAGCAAAAGGAAGCTGGCATGGTATTGATATCAAGAACACACAGGGGGGAAACGCCTCCTTTGACTACTGCAATTTCCTGTATGCCTCGGCTGCAATTTACGAAGAGTGTTGCGGGGGCGGACTGGTTTTTATCAGGCATTCAGGCTTTCTCTCAAACACAGTTGCTATTGGCGGGTATTCTGGAGATGTTACTGCTGTTGACAGCTGTTATTTTTCAGGGAACACCTACTGTTTGACAAATGCAGATAAAGATGTTAGCAACAGTGTATTTGAAAACAATGTATACGGAC
>Ga0315548_1004246_pt1 | contig 10397 bp, 8 predicted proteins | sample SalMarSW160110MG_2_FD_202540 | JGI IMG/M metagenome (GOLD analysis project Ga0315548, IMG submission 202540) | Salt marsh sediment microbial communities from the Plum Island Ecosystem LTER, Massachusetts, United States - Salt Marsh Sediment SW1601-110 ... | reverse complement strand
ACTGCTTGTATTGTGACAAGTGCCGCTACGAAAAGGCAAAAAGCATAAGAACACAGGAACAAAAAACCGCCGGGGTATTTTTGGCTTGTGTGCTTGTAATGGCAATTTTTATATCGGCGGTTTCAGTAAACAAATACTTGCAGGTCACTCGCACAGCTTTTGGTCAACCTGCTGCTACGGTATCTGCCGGTGGTCAGCCGCGGGACGTTGACTTGCAGAGAATCCGCCAAATGATTCGGCAAAAAAAGCTTTCTGACCAGGAAGCACGATTCTATGAGAAAGTCGAGTAAGGTTAGTCTCCTGCGTGTTCACTCCTAAAGTTTTCATTTTTTAGCAAATCAGGGCGGAGTTTTTTTGTCCGTTCGACGGCCTGCTGATGTCTCCATTCGGCGATTTTCTTATGGTCACCGCTTAAAAGGATGTCAGGTACCTTCATATCACGAAAGACTTCCGGCCTGGTATATTGTGGGTACTCCAACAGGCCGGAACTGAAGGAATCGTCTTTCGGAGAATCTTCATCGCCAAGGACGCCGGTCAGCAATCTGACTACCGCATCGATGATAACCATAGCGGCGAGCTCGCCGCCGCTTAAGACGTAATCGCCTATGGAGATTTGCTCGGCGTCGAGGCCGATACGGATACGCTCATCGAAGCCTTCGTATTTGCCGGCTATAAGTATGAGCCGCTTTTCTTTACTTAGCTGGTTCGCTTTTTCCTGGTTGAATTTTTGCCCCTGAGGGGTCAGAATAATTACGCGGTCTTTTTCGGGTGAGAGTTTCTGGACGTACTCGAAACAATCGAAAACCGGCCCCGGCATCATAATCATGCCTGGCCCGCCACCGTAGGGCTTATCATCAACCTTTTTGTAACTATCAGTGGCGAAGTCCCTGATATTAGTCAGTACGATATCAACTATTGCCTTGTCCTGAGCTCTACTTAATATGGAATAGCTCAGGGGCGATTCAAACATCTCAGGAAATAATGTTAATATGTCGATGCGCATTTTCCTGATAAAGGTAAATCCCCCGGCAAATTGGGGGTCTGAATATAAAAATAAAAAAGCTGGGAGCTGTTATTGTTTTTCCTCAGGGGCTGATTCTTCTTTGGCTTCGGGTTGTTCCTTTGTTTTTGGTTCTTTCTTTTTTCGCGTAGGTTTTTTCTTAGTTTTGGATGTTGCCTTAGGCTTGGCTTCTTCGGCTACCTCCGCCGGGGCTTTTTCTTCCACTGGCTGAGCTTCAGGTTCGACTTCTGGTTTTTGCTCTGCCGGTTCAACTTCAGTTTTCTCCTGCACATGCGGAGTTTCAGGTTCGGCTTGAGGTTCTTCTGCAGGTTCGGGCTTGGCCTCGGCTTTTTCCTCAGGTTCTTTTTTCTCTTCTGGTTCCGACTGGGCCTTCTCTTCTACGGCTCCAGTTTTTTCTTCAGCTTCGGGCTTGGCTTCTGGTTCTTTCTTTTCTTCCGCAGCTTCGGCTTCAGGTTTTTGTTCGACTGCCTCAGGTTTTGCTTCGGCTTTTTCTTCGGCTACTTCAGGTTCGGCTTTTTCGTCGGCTGCCTCGGCAGGCGTTTCGGCTTCTGCTTCGGTTTCAGCTTTTTCAGATTTGGCCTCAGCTTCTTTTCCTATTGTTTCAGCTTTAGCTTTTACCTCTTCAGTTTTTACTTCTGCTTCAGTTTCAACTTTTTCAGGTTTAATCTCAGGTTTTTCTTCTGCTTCTTCGGTTTTTGCCTTTTTCTCTTTTTCTTGAGCTTCGGCTCTTAATTTTTCATCTGCTTCGGCTTTTGCTTTTGCTTCTGCTTCGGCTTTGGCCTCTGCTTCGGCCTTTGCTTTTGCATCAGCTTCGGCCTTGGCCTTTGCCTCTTGCTCTTTAACAGTATCCTCGGCCGCTTTTTTGGCGGCATTTCTTTCGGCTTTAGTGAAAAGTTTACCTTTTGCTCTGGCAAAGGCTTTTGCCTTCGCTCGGCGGGCAGCGGTTTCTTCTGCGTATTTGTGTTTTATACCATTTCGCAAAAGGATTTGCGAGACGGCGTCGGTGGGTACCGCACCTTTTTCAAGCCAGTACTCGATACGTTCGCGGTTTATGATGATTTGTTTTTCAGGGTCTTTCTCGATTGGGTCGTATTGGCCAAGCTTTTCGATGATTTTTCCGTCCCGTGGGGAGCGGGATTCGACCGCGTTGATTCTAAAGAACGGGCGATGCCGCCTGCCTAACCTCATTAATCTTAGTTTTACTGCCATAATCTTTTCCTTTTCTTAAATAGTTTATAATCAATTTTCGCAGTTTGCCCGCTGCAAATCGCGAAACACGTTAATACGGTTGATTTTTCCACTGCAAGAGCAAAGCTGTAATCAAGGCGATAGTCAGGAAAAAGCCATTAATACATAAATTTCAGGATTTTGTCAATAGGATAATCCCGCCCCCTTTTAAGGGTGTGGTGGCTTTTTGCAGTGTAATATGTAGCCATTTATGAAAATTGCCAGGTTAGCCGGGTCGATTTTGGCGTCGGCTGCAATTTTTTGTACCTGCTCATCGGTTAAACTACCGGCGTTTTGCTTTTCAGCCGGCGTCATTATTGCCAGTGCTGTTTTTAGCTGCTGTAATTCCTCGGTGCTGGGGGCGGCGAGCATCGCCAGCTCGCTGCTGCCTGTGATGTCATTGAACTGTTCTCTGACCATTTTGCCGTAGTCGCTGTTGGAAAACCGGGCCACTTTTTCCAGATATTGCTCAATCGTAATCATTATATTTAACGCCGTTTTATTTTTCCTTTTCGTTTTATGACTCTTTTTCGTTTCGAGCGTTGTTTAATTTTTCTGCCTGCGGACATCGCGGCGCTTAATGTATTCATATTAAGACCGCCGCCGAATAAACTCTTTAGTCCGCCCAGGCCTCCGCCGCTGAGGGCCTTGAGCATATCTCTGCTTCGCATGAAGGTTTTGACAAGGCCTGAAACATCGTTCGGCTGAACGCCGGCTCCTGCAGCAATTCGCCTCCTTCTGGACGGATCTATGACGTCGGGGTTGCGTCTTTCCTGTATTGTCATTGAATGGACCATGGCCTCCATTTGCTTCAGCTCTGAGCCGTCGAAGTCGATGTCGCCAAGCTGTCCCATTCCGGGCATTAATTTAAGCATGTCTTTGATGCCGCCCATTTTTTTAACGGCCTGCATCTGCTTTAGGAAATCATCAAAGCCAAAGGTGCCCTTGGCCATTTTCTTTTGCATCTTTTCTGCTTCTTCTGCTTCGAATTGCTCCTGTGCTTTTTCAACGAGCGTTACGACATCGCCCATACCGAGGATTCTGCTGGCCATACGGTCGGGATGGAATTCTTCGAGCTTGTCGAGCTTTTCGCCGACGCCGATGAATTTGATGGGCTTTCCTGTTACGGCCTTTACGCTCAGGGCGGCACCGCCTCGTGCGTCACCGTCGAGTTTTGTAAGGATGACGCCGTCAAGCTCAAGCCGTTCGTTGAATTCTTTGGCGGAATTTACGGCGTCTTGGCCGGTCATCGCATCGCATACGAGATAAATCTGGTGAGGTGTGACGGCTTTTGCAACATTGGCGAGCTCGGCCATCATTTCTTCATCAATATGCAGTCGGCCGGCTGTGTCGAGGACGACGACATCATAGCCATTTTCATTGGCGTGTTTGACTGATTTTTTAGCGACCTTGACGGGGTCTTTGCTGTCTTCTTTATAAACGTCGATGCCGGTTTGCTCGCCAAGAATGACAAGCTGCTCAATTGCGGCGGGTCTTTGAAGGTCATCGGCGACTAACAGGGTTTTTTTACCGTTTGCAACCAGATATTTGCCGAGCTTTGCGGCGGTGGTGGTTTTACCTCCACCCTGCAGACCGGCTAACATAATTATGGTTGGCCCGGGTGAGACGAAATAGATGCGTGTATCGACCGGACCCATCAGCTTTGTTAGCTGGTCCATGACGATTTTTATCATAACCTGGCCGGGATGCAGACTTTTTATTACCTCAGCACCGAGGGCGGCCTGGGTAACATCCTTGCAAAATTGCTTTACGACGTTGTAGTTGACATCTGCCTCCAGAAGGGCCTTGCGGACATCCCGCATAGCATCTGAGATGTTGGCTTCGGTGATTCTGCCTCGGCCGGAAAGCGACCGGAAAACAGAATTGAATTTTTCCGTTAGTGTTTCGAACATTTCTCGATACCCGTAAAGAAAAAAACTCGAATATTGGTCATCGAGTTTCGGTCTTCTTGACGAGGCAGGATTATAAAGACGCAGGGGTTATTTTGCAAGGGTAAAATTTGCTTCAGAAGTAGTCGGTGGCTGTAGCCAAATATCCTGATTTAGGTTTCATAAATACATCGGTCAGACTTCGTCTGCCCAGACGAGAAGGTCAAATATCGAAGTTTTTGGAGCTTTTAATGAACCTGCTTTGCAGGATTATGCCCACCATTGTGGATAGTGTTAGTACAACAGGCAGGAACCATTGTTTAGTAAGTACGAGTTCTTCAACTTTTTCAGCAGCACCGAGGTACTTGTATAGTATCGCCAGGACCCCTACCGTCATTAAGGCGCTGCCGCCTAAGCTGGTAAAGAGCATAACTGCAGCTTTGAAGACAATAAATGAAATCATACCGCCGGCGATGATACCGACAAGTGCACCGGCCCATATATATTGTTGCGGCAGGTCGATGGCGAGCCAGCCGCCACCCGTGAGAACTCCGCCTGCAGCTGCACCTAAAAGGCATACTCCCCACCGCATCATCGGTACAGAAAAGATGGCAAAGAGTATCATACATAAAACACCCAGCCAAATTTCGTTTCCTCCAATAAGTACTGTGTTCGTGTAAATTCCAACGAATAGTCCAATCAGGGCAAAGCTTATGGCTACCAATATTTTAAAAACCCGCCAGCCATAGAACAGACACACTATACCGAAAGATACGAATGTAAGCGCTTCGAGCTTATTGAGCGTGGTTATCTGTTGCCAAATCTCATTAATGGGAACAACTTGCTCGGTAACCTCCGGTGTTCGGGTCGCTGTTTCGGCCGCCTGGGCAAGGATAGTAACATAATCCATCATTAGACTCCTTAATTAATTTTATTTTTTAGAGAATAGACTATGCAGTCCGCCAGGAATGCGTTTTCTCGTCAGTTGTTTGCTGAGTCTTATTTGTTTGTTTTTTCCTCATCGGTTGCCTCTTTGGTGGTTTGCAGAGTAGCGACTGCTCAAGTGTACCGAAGATTATCATAGCAGTAAAAACTGCCAGATAAAATGAACTGCTGTAACAAATATGGCTGATAGGTGCACTTGTTTTATACAACAACAGCAAAATCATCCCGGCAAAAGTAAGCATTGTACCCAAAGTTGCACAGCAAAAAGCCGAAGCTAAACGGTAAAGGTAAAGACCGGCCAGTGTAAAAAGTACTATCAATACCGCTATAATTAGCCAGTTATATACTGGCATCTTCAGGCAATCCTGCTTGAGCTTGTCAATATAATCAACCGTGTAGATTTTTAGCATTTTTAGACTTCCGCTGACACTGATAGTCGAACTCTGCTCTGATACTCTGTCCTGATTTATCGGGATTGCCACATCAGACTTTTCAATAGATGGACAGGTCAGAATAATCAAGGCCAAAACTGCTGCTAAACTGGCTGCAACTATTGTGATAAATACCCTTTCAAGGATTACCGCAATGAAGGCGGCAATTGCTGCCAAAACCAAAGCTACGATATTGTGTCCGATTATAAAAAATCCAAAAATACTGCCACTGACTGTGCCTAAAATTGCGACCAAAATTCTTCTAAATCCCAATCCTCCGACCCAGAGAAACAATCCGAATACAACAGCTGCTGTTCCTAAGCCGATTAAAACTATCGGGCTGAAGCTTACAGCCACTCGTTCAAAATTTTGCAGAGATTCAGGCATAGTTCGTTGCTCGTGGTTTGTTTTACTATTACGGGTCTCTGACTCACTAAATGCTACCTTTTATATTTATTATCGGCCTGTTTGCACAATTTCCGTTAGATAGTTATCGGTGCTCCGGCGGGGCTTTTGCTTGGACGAGAATAGGGGTTTATTGCGGATGAGAGGAGTCGAACCTCCACGTCCTTAACGGACACAGGCACCTGAAGCCTGCGCGTCTGCCAATTCCGCCACATCCGCTTGGGACTTCGGCTGAGTCTTCCCAGCTACGGTGCACTCCACCGTGGTGAGCACCCAAACGAGTACGAGAACCAGTATTGACGCTTTTCACCATTTCGTCAAGAATTTTACTGTAAAGGCCGTTAGAAATTCGATAACAACGTAATAAACGTGGTATATGATGTAAAAAGGAAAGATTTCTAACGGGGGTAAATTTTAAGAACCGTACTGACAGTTTCCCACCTGTGATGACTGTCCCGCATATTGGATAGAAGTGTATTAACAATCATAACCATTGTATTTTTTGGCATGATTTTTAGGATGGTATCGATTATATCAATTTTATAGAGGCAAATTTGGTAAAGTCATCAACATTGATTTGAGTTTAAACTGGCAGCTGGCCTGTAAAAAATACGCCAGTTCTATGAGTATTTAAATTAATTTTTTAATCGAATTCACTTAAGGATTTTCCTAAATAAACCGATAATTTTGTTGCTTTTGATAATTTTTTGTAGTATATTATAAACAGAAAACCATAGAGAAGGGTGAAGCTGCACACCTCATTTTGGGGCTTCTTACCCTTGTTAGAGTTAAGTAGGGCGCTCAGTGCTTGACTATTACGGTTTATCAGGATTAAAACCGGAGTTACAGTTAGTTGGAGGTGCGTGAATGGATTCTATACAATCTATCACTGACATTTCTAGGACAGAAAGCAATCCTCTTTTTGGCGAACTGCTTATCTCTAAAGGTTTAATAAGCGAGGAGACGTTAGCCGAAGTGCTCAAGGAACAACGTGAGCAGGGCGGCCGGCTCGGTGAAGTGCTGCTTCGACTCAAAATGCTCGACCGCGAGGATATTACTCGCGCGTTAGCTGAACATCTGTCGATGGAATACATTCTTCTCGATGACATTGACAAGGTGGATGTGAACATTGCTCGGAGATTACCTGAAAGCATCTCCAGGCGATTCTGCCTTGTGGCTGTTGATGAGGCAGATGACAAGGTTGTCGTTGCGATGGCTGACCCGCTTAATGTAATCGCAATAGATACAATCACGCTGAAGATGAAGCGTCAGGTTAAAATAGCAATAAGCTCGCCCCATGAAATCCGCAGGGCGATAGAGTTGATTTATCATGGTTCCGATGTGGAGGAACAGCAGCTCCGTGACTTGGTAGAGCTCGAAGTTGATGGAGAAGAAGAACAGGGGAATGGATTTGGAGAGGCTGATACAGAAGCGGCTCTTAATAGTGAAATAGCTGCAAGCAAAGCGCCTGTGATTCGTTTTGTTGACTTGTTGTTAAGCCAGGCCGTCAAAAGCAGAGCGAGTGACATTCATATCGAGCCTCAAGAAAAATCAATGACAATTCGCATGCGAATTGATGGTATGCTTCGTGATATGGTTCCGCCTGCCAGAAAAATGCAGGCAGCGGTGGCTGCCAGGATTAAGATTCTTTCTGATATGGATATTGCCGAGCGAAGATTGCCTCAGGACGGTCGATTCAAGATGAAAGTTTCCGGCAGAGATATAGATGTCCGGGTATCAGTAATACCTACGATATACGGCGAGAAAGTCGTGATGCGAATTTTGGATTCTTCGGCGGTAAATCATAACTTAGACAGTCTTGGTTTTGAACCGGGGCTTCTTGAAGAGTTCAAGACGATGTTGTCTCGGCCGCACGGCATCGTAATCGTCACGGGCCCGACCGGCAGTGGCAAAAGTACCACGCTATACTCGGCATTAAATTACTTAAGGGACCCGAGGAAAAATATCACAACTGTCGAAGACCCCGTCGAATATCGTCTTGGGGGGATTAACCAGATTCAGGTCAAGCCGGAAATCGACCTTGACTTTTCAAGGTGCCTGCGGGCGATATTAAGGCAGGACCCGGATATAATTCTGATAGGTGAAATTCGCGACAAGGAAACAGTCGAAATTGCGATAAAAGCGTCTTTAACTGGCCATCTGGTTTTGAGCACATTCCACACAAACGATGCCCCAAGCGCGATAAGCAGATTGGTATTTATGGGCATTGACCGTTATCTGCTGGCCTCTACACTGAATGTAGTCGTGGCTCAGCGGCTATTAAGGAGGATTTGTGACCGTTGCAAAGAGCCGGTAACCTTAAGTGAGCAGGTTCTTAAGCGTTTGAATATCAGCCCCGAGCAGGCAGAGGACACCGTCTTTTACCACGGTCGAGGTTGTAGGAGCTGTGGTGGCACAGGTTATATGGGTAGATTGCCAATATTTGAGTTTTTAATTTTGGACAACAATATGCGGGAAAAGCTCGTTGCCGGCGCTAGTGAGGCGGAAATAAGAACTATGTCACGTCAAAAAGATTACGGTGGACTGATTGACAGTGGCGTGAGCAAAATCCTGCAAGGTTTAACCACGGCTGAGGATGTTCTTGGCGCAACATTTACAGAAGATATAAAAGCGCAAGAGTGAAGTAGCCCCACACATGCTGTACTCGTCTCGGCGAAGCGCCGAGCCGTAGCCGGATGGGTAGAGTAAAGCTATAAAGCCGATTTTTTACTAAACTTGGCCTCTGTGGACGCCGATGTTGTTTGTCGTATGCTTGTCCGACGTAGCTGTCTGCTTCGCCGTAGTCCCTAAGGGACGAAGACTGAATCAGCGAAGGCGGAAGATGTGTTGTGGATGAAGAATTTTAGCGATATCCGCGCAACAAATAGGTGTGTTAAATGATAAGCTATAAGTATATTGCTCGGGATACGTCGGGGGTACGGAAGGAAGGTTTCATGGAGGCAACTTACCCAAATGATGTGCTTGCCTGGCTTCGTGAAAGAGGACTCACTCCTATTTCTATCGATGAGGTATTCGGGGATATCAAACCAATTCGGCGAACAGCTCGCAAAAAACGCATCAAGTCAGCAGACCTTGCTGCATTTTGCTGGCAGTTGACTACGATGTTAGAGGGAGGAATTTCAATTACAATTGCCATGGATACTATAGCCGAGGATATAGAAAACCTCCAGCTTCAGCACGTTCTACAACGGGTCTCAGAAAGTATGAAAAAAGGAATGCCTTTCTCGGACAGTGTTTCTGAATTTCCAAAGGTTTTCAACCAGTTATTCTGTGCGATGATTTTGGCTGGAGAGACCGGCGGTACACTTCCGTTGGCACTACGCAGATTGGCAGAATATCTCGACAATCGCGATAAATTGGTGAAAAAAGTTAAAGCTGCAGTCACCTATCCTCTCTTTGTGTTCACATTTATCATCCTAATAGTGATATTCATAATGGCTTTTATTATTCCGAGATTTCGCATCATATTCGACCAAATCGGCGGGAAACTGCCTGCTTTTACACAAGGGTTTATGAATGTATATGATATGATTCGCTACAATCTCGCATTCATCATCGGTACATTATTATTGATGATTATTTTCATGGTTTTAGCGTACACTAAGACGAAAAAAGGGCACTATTTATTCGGCAGAATTGCTCTGAGCCTGCCTTTGCTCGGTAAGGTGTTCAGCCAGGCCTTTGTTGCGATGTTTTGCAGGACGATGGCAACGCTGCTTATTGCCGGTGTCTCGGTGCTTGAGGTGCTCGATATTCTCGCATCAATGACCAGTAACGATATTATAAAGTCGGCTGTAATACGCACCAGAGCGCATATTGTCAGTGGCTCAAATATCGCTACGGGTATGACTGTAGCGGGCTTTTTCCCTAATATGGTCATTAAAATGATACAGGTCGGCGAAGAAAGCGGCTCCCTTCCCCATGTACTCGACAGAACCAGCGATTACTACGAACGAAAGGTTGATGCTACCATAACTGCAGCACTGTCCTTGCTTGAGCCTATAATGATTGTAACGGTTGGAGCGATTGTATTGGTAGTAGTTCTTGCGCTGTATCTGCCGATTTTCAGCATATCAGGCATAAAGAAATAAAGATTTTTCGTGAATATAAATATGATAAAGTTGTTGACGGGTCAGACCGATTGTGATAAAATGGGTAACTTGGTTAGGTCTGGTAAAATAGAAAGTAATATCTGCCGCTCATTTTCGTGGGCACAGGTTTAGCAGATAGAAAAGCAATTGAAACATTTTTTAGGAGAAGCAAAATGAAAAAGAGAAAAGGTTTCACATTGATTGAGTTGATGGTTGTGATTCTCATCGTCTCCATCCTTGCTGCTGTGGCGATTCCGATTATGCGAGGCCGAATCGATTCAGCCAAGTGGTCGGAAGGAAAGGCAATGATGGGTACCATTGGAACGGCGATAAGGGCCTATTGTGCTGAGAATGATGTGTCCCCGGG
>Ga0315548_1004245_pt1 | contig 10397 bp, 8 predicted proteins | sample SalMarSW160110MG_2_FD_202540 | JGI IMG/M metagenome (GOLD analysis project Ga0315548, IMG submission 202540) | Salt marsh sediment microbial communities from the Plum Island Ecosystem LTER, Massachusetts, United States - Salt Marsh Sediment SW1601-110 ... | reverse complement strand
CGGTCGACGGGGTGTGCAGGTACGACTCGACCAAACAGCGATCATCTATGGAACGGACCAGCCGGCGGAGGGTGGTTCGTTCCATCCCCAGAAACAGGAACAGGGGCAGCAGGGACAGACTGAAAAACAGCAGCAGATGAAAGATAAACAGGGATGAATTGGTAAGAATCACCACCGCAAGCAGGAGAAAATAGATCGTAAGATTGACCGAAATATAGGCGACGGTGCTATTGATCAGCCGGGTTCGCAGGTGTCGTTTCAGGAAGTAGCTCAGTACGGAATCGAGCACCGGTTTATCCATTCTTCTTGAGGCTCCTGCGGTACCATAGGAGCAACCCTGCCAGGATCGACAGGGACAGGAAAAAGAGGATGTTCTGCCCCAGCAAAAAGACTGCCCAGAGGAGGGCCACGGCCAACGCCGTCAGGAGACGCGGGATTGATGCTGCCGCTCTGGATCTGTAGGTTTCGATCACCAAAGATATCAGGAAATAGAAGAATACCGCCAGGGCGCCGCGCAGGATCAGCAGGTACGCTTCCCCCACGGTCAATCCGCAGAGCGAGTAGAGCGCTACGAACAGGGCGGGGATGGTGAGGATCAATACAGCCAGGAGCTCGAGGGCGGTGAACGGCAACAGATAGCACAGCAGAAGCAGGGCCAGGAGAACCAAAAGGATCACAGGGGTCGGGCCGTAGTCTCGAGGCGATGACCACCAGTTCGGTGCGACAAAAATCAGCAGCACCACTGCAGGCAGGATCGCCAAAATCCGTTTAGTCCGGCTCATGAAGACTCCAGTATCGCAGCGGATTGACGTATCTCACGACATACCCGTCCGCCCGCCTCTCGATTTTCGGGAGCTGATTGAATTTGACGGAAGACGGGTCCGTGAAAAACGTCAGAGGGACTTGTTTCGCGTTCGAGCGGATCAATCCATAGGTCAGGCGCCACATTGCCGGATCGAAGTCGGTTGGAACGAATCGCAGCTCTACGATCGAAGGGGGCAGCAGGCCGGCAATCGGCGTTGTCCCTTTCTCATCCGTCGCTTTTCGAACAATTTCGATCCTGCCTCCCTCCAGATGAGTCGGGTTGAGCTGCAGCTGAAGTGATTTGTCCGGAATGGGGGCAAAGCAGGACAGGCCAACAAAACCGGCGAAAAGAACCGCAAGCGGCAACAGGAGCGCGGTTGATCGTTTGAACAATGCGACCAGGATCAGCGCGGGCAGGTAGAAGCCGAGGAGCACCAGCCTGTAGAATGGGGTGACTCTGTCGAGGATATACCGCCGCTCCAAAGAAGCCGCAATATCCTCGATCCTCGCATCCTCGAAGCGGAGGGTTTGATTCCGGGCTGCGGGAATGCCGTAGAAATCGCTCCCGGCGATCAGATCGTAGTAGCGCTTTTTAAAGCTCGCGAAACTCTCTCTTTGCCTTTGCAGGGTCTCCACAAGGGAAGCCGGGTCCAGGGAATCGAGAAGCAGAAGTGATGCGCGCAGAGGATCCGGCTTTTCCGGGGCGGGAAGTTGATCCACCCCCAACGACGCCCTGGCCGTGATTACGTGAATCCCCCGTTCCAGAAGCTCTCCGACATCCCTGCCATGAATTACAAAATCCGGCGCAGCTTGAAGAACAAGAATATCTCCCGCTCTTAGATGTTCGGCGGTGGTGGTGGTGCGGTAGCCGGGCAGCGGCGGCAGAATCCGTCCAACGCCCGGGAAAACGGTGACGCGGTACGGGTTGAAATTTGTAGCATAGTCAAACAACACCGGATCCGTGGCCGCAGAGGCTACCTCTACCTGCACATTTTGGATCGAATCGTCGAAATAGAGGAAGCAGTCGAGCACATGCGGTAGGTTTATATCCTCGGCGCTGAACAGCGGTACTTCCTCTCCATACAGGGTTCTTCCCGTGATCGTTACCCGGGTGTTTCCAAACTCCGGGAGGTCAGTGACCATCATCTTGTTGATGCGGAAGGGCTGCAGTTCTGAGTTAAGGAACACCGACTGGGATTCGACAGCGGTGGAGCCGACCAACAGCAGCAGGACGGCGAGCACTGCTTTCATCCTCCTCCCCCTCCCGGCTTCCTGACGGACTGCCTGGAGAGCAGCGTTACCACAATCGAGGTGAGGAAAAAAATGATCAGATAGAGCCTGCCTGCAGGCAAAGCTCTGAAAAAAAGAGTTTTATACGCCTGCAGTGCGATCCGTGAATCGGTGGTTTCTCCTTCCATGTTCCCGTTGAAGTACAGCGGGAAGCGGACGAAGGGCGCACCCCGACTGAGGAGTATCGCCGTATACCGACCGGGCCGAGAGAGAGGCACGCTGGTGCTGTACGTTAACAAACTCCCCGGCTCGAGCGCGTGCTCTCCCAGCAGTCGATTGTCTGCATAGAGGGACAATACCGGATCGACCAGCTGTTCTCCGTTCACCGTCAGAGAGATATTTCTGTGGGACTCTGCCACGCGAATGCTGATCCTGTTCTTCTGTAGAATCGAATCAAAGGCTCTCTGCAGCGTTCGGACCACCGCGATGTTGGAGAGGAAATCTTCCGTATAGTAACCGTACAGGTCGGAAAGCAGCATCATCACCAGCTGGCGATCCCTCTTTTCCATGATCAGCAGCGGGTCGTCGTACTGGTTTTTATAGAGAAGGATGCGCTGCGGTTTGGGAGTGTACAGGCTCATTCCCGTTACCTGGCTGATCACGGTATCCGTGAAATCGGAGACGGGGAAGAGGTCCTCGCCGAAGCTCGCGCGGGCTATCTCGCGACGATCTTGGAAGATAAGAGAGGGGATCTCCGCCAGATCGTTGACTCTATAGAAGTTGCCGCCGCTCTTTAGCGCCAATCTGGTCAGCAGGCCGGCATTTATCTCTTCGCCGACGGCCAGGGTGGATATGGTGATATCTTCAAGCTGGGCCTGATCGATCAGCGAATCGAAATCTCCCTCCTTGGTCTTCCCGTCGGTAAGGATGATGACATGCCGCTGAGGCATAGGCAAATCCACAAGTCGGTTCAGTCCTTCCTCCAAGGCGGCAAACAGATCGGTTCCGCCTTGAGCGACCAGAGGGGCCAGCTGTGCTTCGGAGTCGAGATTTTTCCGTTCTTCGAAATCGTGAAGAAAACGGAACTGGTCCCAGAAGGTTAGAATGCTGATGCGATCCGTATCTTTGAGATTCTTTATCAGCTCCAGGGTCGAGACCTTTGCCAGAGACAGTTTTTTCCCGCTCATGCTGGCCGAGATGTCCAGGACGATCAGAATTCCCATGTCCGGCAGGTACTTCAGAGATCGCGGCGCCAGCTCGACAGGGAGAATTTCTTCGATCTCGGGATTATCCCCCCTGCTGCCGAAGGAGGGGGAATCGCTGACAAACAGCAGGGAGGTCGACCTGTCCTCATAGATGCTTCGCAGAATGCCGCTCAGCTGGGGATCGATGCTCTGAAGGGGAATACCGTCAAAAACCAAAAGCGGATATTCCAAGAGGTTTTCATGCATGGTTTGGGAGAGGGGAATTTTCTTTACCGAGTACAGGCCCTCGAGAAAAGAGACATTTCCTCCCCTGTGGCTGACCATCAGCAGCTGTGGATCCTCGTCGCTTCGAGAGAGGATTTGTAGCTGCCTTCGCAGAACTGTGCCCCGGCCTCTGATTTCCACCTCCAGAATCGTGTCGCCCTCGGCGGGCAGGGAGGTGATGTAGTGCCGGCCTTCGGCCAATACCCCGGGCTCGATCCGGCTGAGCAGCTTATCGTTCCTGTGCACCTCGATCGCCTCATAGCCCTGTATGGCCGTCGAGAACAGCAGGTCGAAGTCCAGGTCAATTTCCCGGGATCCAAAGGTGTAGGCGTAGGCGAGGAGCAGAGGATCCTCGGACCGGGAGATCACATCGATTTCAACCGGCAGTCCATATTCGCTCTGAAGCCGGTTGGCCGCGGCAATATCCCTTGAATCAGGAGGAACGCTGAAAACGAGCCTAACTTTTTTGAGCGCCGGTGTGCTCTTGACAATGGAGTCGGTGTAATTTTCCAGGAGTACAGACTCCTCTCCCCGATATTCGTCCAGGTATTCGACCAGCCTGTCCGGCGTCGGAAAATCCTGTTTGCGCAAGCTTCGCATCACGCCGCCGACGAGAAGACGGACCCGCCGGTACTTGTGGAGATAGGAAAACACGGATCGGGAATCCAGGTTGTCATCGTAGGGTATAATCACCGTGTGGGGGAGAACCACCGCGGGGACAAATACGGGCACACGGAAGAGAAAAAAAAACAGGAAAATCATAGGCAGAACGTAGAGGAAATACCGTTTCATGCTCGGTCTGTCAATGAATATACACGAAGAGATCGGCTTGGAACACAAGGGGTTGAGCCCGGCGTTGCCGGATTTTTGCTTGACTTATTCGGGAAAACCGTTGATTATGTATGATTGGACGCAGCGTAGCTGCATGACTACAAATTCATACAGATCTTTTAAAGGAGGATCTATGAAAAAACTCATTCTATTACTTTTCGTTCTCGCAGTTTCCCTTGCCCTTATCGGACTGGTTAGCTGTAAGAAGGCGGGAGTAGCCAAGGAGGAGGTCGTGTTCCGGGTCTCCAGTGGCGCCGAACCACCTACCCTGGATCCGTCCTTGAGCGAGGACACAACTTCACACACGATCCTGCTGGGATTGTTTGAAGGTCTCCTGATTCATGATCCCAAGACCAACGACGGGATTCCCGGCATGGCCGAGAGCTGGACGGTCAGCTCCGACCAGACGGTCTACACCTTCAAACTCCGCAAGGCCACCTGGAGCGACGGTGTTAAAATTACAGCCCAGACCTTCGTCGATTCCTGGCTGCGGACCCTGAACCCGGAAACCGCCTCCCCCTATGCCTGGCTGATGGGCATGGCGGTAGAAGGCGCCGATGCCTACAACTCCGGTGAAGCCGGTCCTGAGGCCGTGAAGATCCGCGCCGTTGATGACTACACCTTCGAGGTCACCATGGTCGGTCCTCTTCCTTATGTGACCAGCATGCTGCCCCACACTGTATTCGCGGTCCTGCCGATGCATGTGATCGAGAAGCACGGCCAGGACTGGATTCTGCCGGGCAACATGGTCTCCAACGGACCATTCGTGCTGGAAACCTGGAAACCCCAGGAAATCCTGACCGTGGTGCGCAATCCCAAGTACTACGATGCGGACAAAGTAAAACTCGACCGCATAGAGTACTATCCCAGCGACGACAACAACACCCGTCTGAACATGTACCTGGCCGGAGAGGTCGACTTCATGGACGACGGGATTCCGACGGACCAGATCGATTCTCTGAAGACCCGGGATGACTTTCACGTCGTGCCTTCACTGGCCACCTACTTCTATGAATTCAACCACACCAAGCCGCCCTTCAACAATGTCAAGCTGCGCAAAGCATTGGCCATGGCCATCGACAAGCAGACCCTGGTGGACCGGGTTTCCAAAGGCGGTCAGGTTCCCGCCGATGTGGTTGTCCCCAACATGGCCAACTACACCAGCCCCAAAGGCAATGGCTACAATGTCGAGATGGCCCGACAGCTTCTGGCTGAGGCAGGCTATCCGGGCGGTAAGGGATTCCCCAACGTGACGATTCTCTACAACACTTCGGAAGGTCACAAGAAGATCGCCGAGTACGTCCAGCAGCAGTGGGAGGAAAACCTGGGCATCTCGATGTCCATCGAGAACGCCGAATGGAAGACGGTTCTGGCCCGCGGCAAGGAACAGGACTTCCAGGTACTGCGCATGGGCTGGATCGGTGACTACATCGACCCCAACACCTTCCTCGAGCTATTCCAGACCGATGCCGGACAGAACTACGGCAAGTACTCCAACCCCGAATTCGACAAGCTGATCCAGGAAGCGGCCCGAATGTCTCCAGGACCGGAGCGTATGGCCAAGCTCGCCAAAGCCGAAGAGATCTTCATTTCCCAGGATCAGGGCATCATCCCGATTTACTTCTACACCAACATGGACCTGATCGACACCAGCGTCTGGGGTGGCTGGAATCCTACCATCCTGGACTGGCAGCCGCCCAAATTTATCTACAAGAAGTAGTAATTGCTGTCTAGATCGAACGCCGGGGGAGCCGTGTAACAACGGCTCCCTCTTTTTGTCTTGCCACGAATCACCATCGATTTTATAATGAATCCCGCCTTGTGAACTGCAGGAGATAATAGTGACAAAATTCATCATCCGCCGCTTCATCGGACTGTTCCCGACGCTGTTCGTCATTATTACCATGAGCTTTTTCATCGTGAGAATCGCTCCCGGGGGACCCTTCGACAGGGAAAAGAGGCTTCCACCGGAGATACTTCGAAACATCGAAAAGAAGTATCACCTTGACGAACCATTGCTGAAGCAGTACGGACGATATTTGCTCGATATTCTTCGTGGAGATCTTGGGCCTTCCTTTGCCTATCCGGATCATGATGTAAATTTCTTCATCTTCAACAGTCTCCCCAAATCAATGATCCTGGGAAGCATCGCCCTGGGGATAGCGGTCGTCATCGGGGTGGGCGTGGGGATGATTTCTTCTGTGCGGCAAAATACCTGGGTGGACTACACTGCAATGTCCTTCGCGGTGATCGGCATTACGGTGCCTCTGTTCGTTGTCGGGCCCGTGCTGATGTTTTTTTTCGCCTTGAAGCTGGATTGGCTGCCCACTTCGGGGTGGATTACCGGCCAGCACGGGTGGGTGACGATCATCATGCCGGTCATAACCCTTTCCTTCCCCTACTTCGCCTACAATGCCAGGTTGTCGAGGGCCAGTATTCTCGAGGTCCTTCGTTCCGACTATGTGCGCACCGCTCGAGCCAAGGGATTGCGGGAGATTGTGATCATGTTCAAGCACGTCCTGAAAGGAGCCCTGCTTCCCGTTGTCAGCTACCTGGGACCCGCCTTCGCCGGTATTATCACCGGCTTCGTTCAGGCTGCCTTCAATCGGGACTACACCCTGCTCATGGGTACGGTAATCGTCTATTCGGTGATTCTCATCATCATGAATTTTTTCGTCGACATTATATACGGATTCCTGGATCCCCGGATTTCCTACAGCTAGAGGTGAAGGAAGTGGATACGGCAATCAAAGAAAGTAAAGATACCTACCTCAGCGAGCTCAACCAGCCGATCAAGGGTGTGAGTCTCTGGAAGGACGCCTGGCGGCGCCTGAAAAAGAACAAGATGGCCATGTTCGGGCTGGTCGTGGTCATCATCTATGCAATCCTTTCAATTACAGCGCCGATCCTTCCGATTTATTCCTACAAGTATCAGGTGATCGAACATCAGTATCTGCCTCCTTCCCTGACAAAAAAAGCCGGAGAGCTGATGATCGAAAGGGAGGAGACGCTTTTGCTCGCCATGGCCGAAAAGATGGGCCGCAACGAGCTCAATGATCAGGAGCGGGAAAAATTGTCTGAGCTCAAAGCGAGAACTGCTACGGAGACCAGGAAAATCAGCGGCAAGGTCGTGAAGGTCCATGACAGGCGCTATATCCTTGGAACCGACTCTCTGGGTCGGGACCTGCTGGCCCGGATCATCTACGGTGGTCAGGTTTCGATTGCCATCGGTGTCATCGGCACCATCACCTCCGTGTTCATCGGCATCATCATCGGAGCCTTGGCGGGATATCTCGGAGGCAGGGTGGACTACATCATCACCCGCATCATCGACGTGATGTACGGTCTACCCTATATGATGCTGGTCATTATCCTGATGGCTCTGTTCGGCAGGAATATCCTCAATCTCTTCTTCGCCCTGGCCATTGTCAGCTGGCTGACCGTGGCCCGGGTCGTGCGGGGGCAGATCATATCTCTGAAAAATTCGGAGTTTGTCGAGGCGGCTCGAAGCATAGGTTCCAGCACGGGCAGGATCGTATTCCGACACCTCGTGCCGAATACCCTGGGGGTGATCGTGGTCTTCTCAACCCTCAGCATCCCGTCCTTCATTATGCTCGAATCGTTTCTCTCCTTTCTAGGGTTGGGCGTTCAAGCCCCCTTCGCCTCCTGGGGATCCCTGGTCAGCGACGGGGTGGAGGGGATGAATCTCTACCCCTGGCGGCTGTTCTTTCCGGCGATCGTCATGGTCGTTTTCCTCTTCGCCATGAACTTCCTGGGAGACGGGTTGCGGGACGCCCTCGATCCTAAGAGCAAGAACAAGTTATAACAGCCAAAGGAGTGAAGGTGCAAACCATGAACAATGATCTGGTACTGCAGGTGACGGATCTGCGCACGTACTTCAACACCGACGATGGCGTGGTGAAGGCGGTCGATGGTGTATCCTTCGCACTGCGTACGGGGGAGACCCTCGGCCTGGTGGGTGAATCGGGATGCGGAAAGTCCGTCTCCTGTCTCTCGGTGATGAAGCTAATTCCCTCGCCGCCGGGACGGATCATGTCCGGTCAGGCCCTGCTTCGGGGAAAGAACATCTTTGATTTGTCTGCCGACAGGATTAGGCAGATCCGCGGCGGAAAGATTTCGATGATCTTTCAGGATCCGATGACCTCCCTCAATCCTTTTTTGCGCATTTCCACCCAGATGATCGAAACGATTCAGCTGCATCAGGGTACGGACAAGATGCAGGCCAAGGACAAGGCCATCGATATGCTGCGACTGGTCGGCATCCCCAATCCCGGAAAGCGGGTCGACGACTATCCCCATCAGTTTTCCGGGGGCATGCGCCAGAGGGTCATGATCGGCATGGCCTTGAGCTGCAACCCGGAGGTGCTGATCGCCGATGAGCCGAGCACCGCCCTCGATGTTACGATTCAGGCTCAGATCCTCGAGATCATCAAAAATCTCAGCGTAGAGTTTGGCACCGCGGTGATTCTCATCACCCACGATCTGGGTGTGGTGGCGGGGATGTGCGACAACATCTGCGTCATGTACGCGGGCAGGATCGTGGAAAAGGCAAAGGTGGATGATCTGTACCAGGATCCGAAACACCCCTATACTCAAGGGCTGATCAAGTCCGTGCCTCGCCTGGACAAGCCGGGCAAGCAGAGGTTGTACTCTATCGAAGGACAGCCCCCCAATCTGATCGATCTGCCCGATGTCTGCACCTTTTATCCACGCTGCGAGTACGCCATGGATATCTGCCGGCAGAAGTATCCTCCGGAGTTTGTTACCGACGGGAGAGCCGTTCGCTGCTGGTTGTACAAGGAGGAGAAGTAAGTGTCGACAAACAACATCCTGCTCGAGGTCAAGAACCTCAAGATGCACTTTCCCATCGAAGAGGGATTGCTGTTCAAGCGTCAGGTCGGGGCTATCAGGGCGGTAGACGGGATTAATTTCAGCATCTGCCGGGGCGAGACCATGGGTCTGGTGGGTGAGTCGGGATGCGGTAAATCGACGACGGCCCGCTGCATCGCCCAGCTGCACAAGCCGACCGGCGGAGAGGTGAACTTCGAGGGAAAGGATCTCTGCAGAGCTCGCAAGCAGGAAATGCTCAAAGCCAGGATGGATCTGCAGATGGTCTTTCAGGATCCCTACGCCTCCCTCAATCCGCGGATGACCGCCGGGGCGATCATCGGTGAGCCTCTGCTGATCTATTCCAAAAGGGGGATCCTGAACTACACCAAGAAGGACATCCAGAAGCGGGTCGAGGAGCTGATGGAAAAGGTCGGCCTGTCCCGCTACTTCGTCAACCGCTACCCCCACGAGTTCTCGGGGGGACAGAGGCAGAGAATCGGGGTGGCCCGGGCGCTGGCTTTGAATCCAAAGCTCATTCTGGCGGATGAACCGATCAGCGCTCTGGATGTCTCGATCCAAAGTCAGATCCTCAACCTCCTCAACGACCTTCAGGAAGAGTTCAATCTAACCTACCTGTTCATTGCCCACGATCTGGCGGTTATCGAGCATATATCCAACCGGGTCGCCGTGATGTATCTGGGGGTGATCGTGGAGATAGCCGATTCAAAGGTCTTGTACAAGAGACCGATGCACCCCTACACCAAGGCCCTGCTTTCGGCGGTGCCGATACCGGATCCGGCGGTGGAGAGGCAGCGCAAGCGGATCATCCTGGAAGGAGATGTGCCCTCCCCTGATCGGGAGCGTACCGGCTGTTACTTCTACGACCGCTGTCCCAACGCCATGCCGGACAAGTGCAAGAACAATATTCCCCAGCTCAGAGAGGTGGAGGAGCACCATCAGGTCGCCTGTTTTCTCTACTTCGATCCCTAACTGTGCGCTTCGGTCCTTGTCTGTGGGGGGGGCGAACGACAGGCCGGGCCGGCTACAGCTCATCGCCGCCCATGATTTGATTCACGTACGAAATCCCGCTGTACTCTGCGATTGCCCGGGCTGTAGTTTCGACTTTCGTGCGGTGAGAGAACCTGTAGTTCTCCAACCGTAAGTTCCTGCCATCCCTGGTCTCCAGGGAAAGGGTAATGATCGGGCGGAAGG
>Ga0315548_1004244_pt1 | contig 10397 bp, 13 predicted proteins | sample SalMarSW160110MG_2_FD_202540 | JGI IMG/M metagenome (GOLD analysis project Ga0315548, IMG submission 202540) | Salt marsh sediment microbial communities from the Plum Island Ecosystem LTER, Massachusetts, United States - Salt Marsh Sediment SW1601-110 ... | reverse complement strand
AAGAGCAGGGGGGCCGACAGGGAACATATCGTGCTGAAGCCATAATCAAGACTGGGATGAGGTAAAGTCTATAGAGGGGAAGATATGGAAAATCGCGTGGCGTTTCAAGATTACGCTATTGTTGCCTGCGGCACGATGAATATGGAACTAAACCATCTTAAGAACAACGGCTTTGTTGATGCCAGGAAGATTCTCTATACCAAGCCCGGACGTCATGAGATTCCTCGTGAACTTGAGAGCGAGCTTATAAGACAGATAGGCATCGCTAAGAAATACGCTAGCAAAATTATCGTTGTCTATGGTGGTAAGTTCTGCTACGCTAATGCTGATAATCCGAATCGGGATATTGACACGATAATTCAGGAGCAAGAGGAACGTGGAATTAGAATTTCCAGAATAAAAGCTACCCATTGCGTTGATATGCTAGCCAGTAAGCAAGAAAGGGAAAGAATAAGCCAGGGTAAGGATGTCTACTGGCTTACCCCGGGATGGATGAAATACCGTCATTATGTATATCAGGGATGCGACAAAGGTTCAGCCAACAAGAATTTTCCCAAGCACACGGGGGGAGCCCTTATGCTGGATGCTATTGGATATTATAAGGAAGTTATGAAAAGTAATCCGGAGAAAATCCTCGAGTTCTCTGACTGGATGGGGATCCCGATAGAACCTTACAGCGTGACCCTAGACCGACTAATAAGCCTGCTTTCAAACGAAATCAGCCTGGCTGCTCGCGGATTAGGAGGTAAGGCGGGGTTGTAAGAACCTGGAGGTGTTGAAGGACAAACTTCTAAACTGGCTTCAGGAAAAGGTTGAGTAGGTGGACGATGGTGATGAGGCATCCCCGGCACTTGCGCCAGACTATGCCTTGCATTTCGCGTATGCGGGTGTTGAGAATGAGAGGGGCTTCGGCTAAGATCTGATACGTAAGGAAAGGAGGCCATGAGGATGTCGAGTTTAACAATTATTAATGGGACATCTATGTTTGATAGGGTGCTTTTTTCCTCTGTAAGGATTTTTTAAATCAATGAAATCTCAATATGTGATCAATTTTATCGAAAAAGAAAGTTACTATATTTAATACATTTTAAACCTTTAAAGAACATTTTCAGGGAAACATCTGCGACTGCTTAAGCCAGTAAAAAACGAAAGGTCTAGGAATGGAGCTAGGAACAAAGTATGCAGTTATAAACTACCAGGTTTGTGAACCGGACGAATGTGATCCCAGTCAAGGAATTTGTAAAGCCGTTCAGGTATGCCCTCATGATCTCTTGATACAAGAGGAACCAGGAGATCCCCCGATGCTTTATTCAACGAGAATGTGCGTGGGATGTGGAGAGTGCGTCCGAGCATGTCCTTTAAACGCTATCAACATACAATATGGATAGATACCAGGTTAGCAAAAATGTCACTCCTGTACTGGAAGGAACCACATCCACCCCCGGTTATTTAATTTCATTAGATATAGAGGATCTTTATTGAATTTAGACCCAAGGTAGGTGAGATCATGGACTACAAACCATCATTTAAGAACTATACCATTGTATCCTGCGGTACACTGCGTCCAGAATTGGACCATTTGAAGGAAAATGGTTTTCTAGATACAAAAAAGATCTTGTATACTGCTCCTGGTTTACACGAGGATTATAGAAAACTCAGAGAGCAGCTCATTAATAGATTAGAGAAAGCAATGGAATATTCAAAGAACATCATTGTGGTTTACGGTAGTAGTTGTTATCTGGATCTCCAGAAGGAACCACCTGAAAGTATCGATGATCTGATTAACAGGGGTGAAGGAAATATTTCTAGAATAAGAGCCGCCAGGTGCATCGACATGCTGGCGGATTCAAAAAATAGGGGGAAAATCAGTAAAGGAGAAAAGATCTACTGGATTACCCCAGGTTGGCTTAAATACTGGAAAGCAATATTTATCGATTGGGATGCGGCCAAGGCCAATGAGACATTTCCAAGATATGATAAAGCGATCCTTCTAGATGCTCTGGGTTTTTATGGGAAATATATTCAAGATTTTCCGGAGAAAGTGCTAGAATTTTCGGACTGGATGGGGATTCCGATAGAACCTTACAGCGTCACCCCAGACCGATTAATAAGCCTGCTTTCAGACGAAATCAGGTCTGGAAAATAAGAAAGAGGGGAGCCAAGGAGCCTCTGCTGGCATGGCTGCCAGTGAGTACTTGGCATTGGAAAAGGTAAAGAGGGGGGAGATGTTCGGGGGGGCTAATAACTGTAAGTACGCTGTCGAGTACCTGGCAATGCTCAAATAGGGGGTATATTTGCCACCAGCAAGATCTAAAGTGGAGATTGGGCCGGGTGGAGCACGCTACTATGATCTCTTCTTAAACCTGCTTTCACTAGGGCAGTATTCTCACTTCATCAAGAGTGTTGTTGAGAAGATGGGCATCAAGCCTGGTCAATCAATACTTGACCTCGGCTCAGGCACGGGCAAGAACGATTGCTTCATGGCTGAAAAGGTAGGCTCTCATGGTAGAATTGTGGGCTTAGACATCAACGATGAGATGTTAAGCCGAGCGTGGGACCGCTGTGGCAGGTATCCTAACATCACTTTTAAGAAGCAGCGGATAGAGCTATCCCTGCTGTACAAAGGAGAGTTCGACAAGGTGCTCATCTCCTTTGTCTTACACGGGTTTGAGGATGACCAGAAGCTTGGGATTATTCACAGTGCTCATCGGGCTTTGAGGCAGGGGGGAACCTTTTACATTCTAGACTATAGTGAGTTCGACTTGAAGAAAATGTGGTTTCCCCTTCGCTGGGCATTCACCCATTGGGAATGCCAGCTGGCTGCGGAATTCCTCAAGCTCGATATGAAGGAAATGCTTCAGAGTCAAGGGTTCACCGACTCTGAAGAAGAGTTTTTCTTTAAGGGATATCTGCGGCTGCTGAAGACGGTAAAGCCATCGGTCGGTATTACGTAAAAAGAAATGGGATCACATGAATAAGCTGGAAAAGGCTTTATGCAGACTGTTAAGCCATAGCGAGCTGACAAATCATCTGGCGCAAGTCTTGGCCCACGCCTCTGAAAGAGGCAGAGTAGCCTATCGTGAAATAGAGGAGATGATCAATGGCGATGCCGAGGATATTTTACTCTTGGGCAACGAATGGAAGCTGCTTCTTCCGGTGAGAACACTTAAGAGCGCTGCCTGGGAGGACCGGCTGCTGCTGGCTGAGCCAGCAGAATTGTATGAGATACCCAACATTGTCAAGTATCTAGTGCAAGGCGCCCGAAAAACGGGACGTTGGGAAGAAGGACACGCCTTAGCTGAGCTTTTCAGGGACATGGGTGAACCAAACTGGGAGCAAATACCAAAACTGGTTGCACGGCTGGAGAAGCAGGCAAAGGATCACAGGATTACCGCAAGTCAGATAAAGACGGTGTGCAATGAGTTGGGCTTGGGGAATAGGATCGATGCCCTGATAGCCGAACTCAAAGGCAGCGGGGTGATGAGTCCGAAGCTGGGTTCACTTGCTGAAGTGTCCCGAGCAGGAACACCCATCTATGAGCTTAATCCATCGCTATTTACAGAGAAAGGAGAGAAAAAGTGATTGGACAAGTGCAAAAGCCTATGGAAGAGATTCTAGAGATGCTGGACGGAAAGGAGAAGTTGGTCCTCTATGGCTGCGGTGGTTGCGCCACAGTCTTCCACACTGGCGGTGAGCCAGAGGTAAAAGAAATGGCAGATACTCTTTCTAGGCATGGGAAAAATATCCTGGCCGCTATTGCTCCACCATTCGGAGAGTTCACCTGCTACGTTCCTTGGAGTAAAGAGCGTTTGAGCAACTACCGCCAGGAGATTGAAGAATGTGACGCTATTTTGATGATGTCCTGTGGCGATGGGCTTCAGGCTGTGAGGGAGTTCGTGCTAGAGGATGAATTTAGGTTGGTGAAACCTATCTATCCAGCAAATGATGCTATAGGGCATATGGGTGGAGGCCCCACTAAATTTCGGGAGAAGTGCATACAGTGCGGCGAGTGCTTGCTTGGCCAATTCGCCGGCATTTGCCCGATGACGCAGTGTCCCAAAGGATTACTAAATGGTCCATGTGGAGGCTCAGAGAATGGCAAGTGTGAAGTAGACCCTGAGCGTGACTGTGCCTGGACATTGATAATCGAGCGACTAGAGAAATTGGGTGAGCTTGAGAAATTAGAAGAAATAACCGAACCAAAGGACTGGAGCCGCACGGAAAGGCCACGCAGCATCGAAGTCAGTCCGCTTGTTCTCGAATGATAGAATTGATAGGATAATGTCCGCACATGTTGCAGCAAACACTGAAGGCAGTTTTATAGAGATTGGCAGGCTATGGCTGTATAATTCGGGTAGTAATCGTTTAGGTAAAGTGAGGAAGGTTAATTGTGTCTATTAAGCAAGCTTTGGCAGCATCTCAGCTATTTGGCAGGCTGACCGACGACGAACTGGACAAAATAGTGGCGCTATGCCGGGAGCAAGTTTACGAACCAGGTACAAGTGTTTTTAGGGAAGGCGATGAAGCTAAGGAGCTTTACATTGTTGAAGATGGAAGGGTCGCTCTAGAGGTAACACTTCGCCTTGGATCTGGTCCAGGGAGACGGGGAACAATTGATGTAATAACCAAAGGAGCCACTTTGGGCTGCTCAGCGATCTGTGAGACGCAAATGTGTGCCGCGTCGGCAAGGTGCATCGAAAAAACCAAGGTTCTTGCTTTCAATGGGGAAAAACTCTGCCACTTCTTGGAAGAGAATATCTATGCCGGCTATACTATTATGCGAAGGCTTGCCAGCATATGGCGCTCCAGGTTCCAACTCAGTGGAAAAACACTAGCGCACATTTTATCTATAGCTTCACATGACCTAAAAGCGCCCTTGGCTGCCGTCGAAAGCTATCATCAAGTTATGCTTGATGGCTATGCTGGAGAAATCACCGAAAAACAAAAGAATATGCTATTAAGGAGTAGTGATAGGATAACAGGGCTCCTAAATCTAATCGATAATATCTTAGACATTTCCCGCATCAACGCCAGAGCCTTAAAGATGGGGGCAACGTCTCTGCTTGAAGTGGTGGAAAACACCAGGGGAATCATCCAGCCTCTAGCTGAAAAAAAAAGGATACAGCTGGACGTTAAGGTGTCCAAGGAGTTGTCCCTCATCTCTGCTGCCCCGGATCGCCTACAGCAGGTATTCACCAATCTGCTGGGTAATGCAATTAAGTTTACCCATGAAAAGGGAACAGTAACTCTTAAAGTGAGAGAGGAAGATGGCCATATTCTGGTGGAGGTTATGGACACAGGCATTGGCATCTTGCCTGAAGAACTGCCCAGGATATTTGATGACTTTTATCGAGGTATCAAGGTGGACTCAAAAGGAGCTGGCTTAGGACTCTCCATAGCCAAGAGGGTTGTTGAAGCGCATGATGGCAAGATCTGGGTAGAAAGCCCTTGTCCCGAAAGTGGAATAGGAAGCAAATTCTCTTTTACTTTGCCCAAAAACATAGCTATAACCCAAGTTGAGAAGAGGGAAGTGTGACAAGATCATGAAAGCAGGGACCAATCTAGAGAAGGTTTTGGATAGCGGAAGCTTTGCGGTGACCGCTGAAGCAGGTCCCCCAAGAGGGGCTGTGCCGAGTGTCATGCAAAGAAAGGGTGAGTTGCTCAAGCCTTGTTGTGACGCATTGAATGTGACTGATAACCAGACCGCCATTGTTCGAATGTCAAGCATTAGTGGCTGTATCCTGTTGAAACAACTGGGGGTTGACCCGGTAATGCAAGTGGTTTGCCGTGACAGAAACAGGATTGCCCTTCAAAGCGATATCTTAGGGGCGATAGCGTTAGGCATTGGGAATGTCCTCTGTTTAACCGGTGATCACCAGAAGTTTGGTGATCATCCTTCCGCCAAAGGCGTCTTTGACCTGGATTCCATTCAACTTATTCAAATGTTGAGCAAAATGCGGGACGAGAAGAAATTCCTTTCTGGAGAAAGGATTTCAGGAGAGGCGCCACTGTTCATTGGGGCTGCGGAGAATCCCTATGCTGATCCCTTTGAATACCGGGTCCTGAGATTAGTTAAGAAGGTGAAAGCTGGAGCGGATTTCATTCAAGCCCAAGCCGTTTTCGATGTCGGTAAGTTTACCAAATGGATGGAAATAGTAACAGATCGAGGGCTGGACAAGGAAATACATATCCTTGCCGGGATAATACCGATCAAATCGGTAGGGATGGCCCGCTATATGCGGGACAATGTCCCGGGGGTAAGCGTCCCGGACGAGATAGTCACCAGGATGGAGGACGCTAAGGATACCCGCGAAGAAGGGTTAAAGATATGCCTTGAGATTATAGAGCAAATTAAGGACATACCCGGTGTTCATGGTATCCACATAATGGCAGTGGCTTGGGAGGATATCGTACCAACGATCATGGAAAAGGCAGGATTACTACCTCGACCATTGATATAGGAGGTAAAATGGAAAAGCAAGCAAAGATATTAGCTGTGGACGATGACCCTGACATCCTGGAAGCGATATGTGCCGTTCTGGAGGCTCATTCCTACCAGGTGGTTACTGCTTGCGACGGTGAGGAGGGCTTAGGAAAACTGCAGGAGGAAAAACCAGATTTGATGATCCTGGATCTTTTAATGCCTAGGATGGACGGGTTTGTTGTCTTGAAAGAACTCCAGGATCCCAGGCGGTCCAAGTATAGCAATATACCAATCCTAATTTTGACCTCAGTAAGAGAGGATGCCAGCCATCGGAGATACGAGCTAGAAACAGGGTTGGAGCTCAATGTGGATGACTATCTGGATAAGCCAATCGATCCCCATACTTTGGTTACTCGAGTAGAGAAACTTTTGCACAAGAAGACATAACCCTGAGTTTTGGCACGGTGGATTAAGACAGTGGAAAGGAGAAAAAGTGACGCAAAAGCAGGTTAAGGTGCTTCTCGTTGATGATGACCCTGATTTTGTAGAGGCAACAAAAACCGTCCTAGAGAGCAAATATCAGGTCATTACCGCATATAATGGAGATGATGGTTTAAAGAGATTGGTAGAAGAAAGACCCGATTTGATTATCTTGGATGTGGTCATGCCCGGAAAGGACGGGTTTGCAGTTTGCAAAGAACTTAAGGAGAATCCCCATTACCACTTTTTCTCTAAGATTCCGGTGTTGCTGCTAACCGTATTCCCCCGTGGCATAGGAAAGACGAATACTCCGCTTTCAGCAGGAGTAACCACGGAAGCTGAGGGGTATGTTCAGAAGCCGGTGAACCCTGAGGAACTGCTAAAACAGGCGGAGGAATTGCTGAAGAAATATGGTTAGGCATGCAGTGGGAACTCGCCAATAAAGTTTCCTCAGGGTAGATGCCCATCTCTTGACCGATAACTAGCGAGCCAGCTACGTATCTATGTAACGAGTAACAGTTTTTGGAAAGAGTACTCGCGGTTTTGGTAGATACCACAATAATTGTGGACGTTGGGAAGAAGCACACGTCTTTACCCACGGGCAAAGCCCGTGGAATTCCGCCTGTGGGTTATTAAAGGAGGGGACTGATGAATAAAAGTATGACGAGTCTGGTAGCAAAATTACTTGTGCTTGTAGTAGTGACTTCACTGCTTGTTCTACCGGCGTGCATGGCCAACCCGCCCAGTCCACAGGAGGTAACTTCATATACCATCGCTGATACTACCGGTGATTGGGGGTACCCGTCTCCTTACACCCACTACCCCCGGGGTCCGGGATATATCCGGATGAGCTTTATCTTTGAAACCCTGCTTTGGAAGAACGATTCTGGCTTTGTTCCGGCATTGGCTAAGGAGTGGAAATATGATGAAGAGGAGAACGCCTACATATTTAAGCTGCGGAACGATGTTGCCTGGCATGATGGCAACAAGTTTACTGCCGATGATGCAGTTTTTACCTTTGACTACACCAGGGAGCACCCCTACCAGTGGGTTGACAGCAGTATTGTCAGCTCAGCCAAGGCAATTGATAAATACACGGTAAAGCTGTACCTCAGCCAACCTTATGCCCCTTTTCTGAATGATATAGCCGGCACCCAGCCTATTCTGCCGAAGCATATCTGGCAGAATGTTACTGAGCCTGAAAAGTTTACCGCTCCGCAAGCGGTAATCGGTACTGGACCCTACATGCTGGCAGACTACAGTAGGGAGCATGGCACCTACCTCTACCAAGCCTACACTGATTACTACCTTGGTAAGCCAATTGTGGATGAGATTAAGCTCGTAAAAATAAGCGCTGAGATGATTCCGGCAGCACTGAAGGGAGGTTCAGTGAATGCCGGCTCTGTTCCTCCAGAGGTCGTCTCCGAGATGAAAGAGAAGGGACTTACCGTAATCATGGCTCCCTACGCCTGGAATGCCAAGCTGATGATAAATCATAATAAGGCTCCCCTATCTTCAAAGGAGTTCCGGCAGGCTCTAGCTTACGCCATAGACCGTGAAGCCCTGGTGCAGATTACTGAGCGTGGTCATGCCATGGCCGGTAGCCCCGGTATGATACCACCCACCAGCGACTGGTATAACCCTGATACTCCACGGTACAAGTATAACCCGGTCAAGGCAAAACAGCTTTTGGAAGGGCTGGGATACAGGCTAAAGAATGGCTATTTTGCCAAAGATGGTCAACAGCTAAGGCTGGAGCTCATAGCTACCAGCAGGTTAGCCGGGTCTAGCTTCAAAGATGTGGGACAGCTCATTGCCCAGCAGCTAGAAAAGGTAGGCATAAAGGTGGACTTCAGGACCATGGAGGCAAAGACAGTTGATGCCAAGGTGGGCGCTTGGGATTTTGACTTGGCTATCTACGGGCACGGAGAACTTTACGAGCCATCCATTCTAAACAAGGTAATTCTGGGCGAGTGGTTCAATAGTGCACGCTACGAGTCAAACCAGAGGCTGAACCAGCTTCTCAAAGCCCAGTTAAGCGAGATGGATGCCAAAGAGAGGCGGGACTTGGTATTCCAGATTCAGGAGATTTATGCTGAGGAACTGCCGGCTCTGACTCTCTACTATCCCAACTGGTACTGGGCACACGATGGGAGCATAGATTTGTTCTATACCAAGGATGGTGTGGCTAGTGGCATACCTCTTCCTTTGAACCGGCTGGCTCTTGTGAAATAGCAAAGGTGAAAGGAGACGTATCACGGGCGTGGCGGCATCCAGAGCCTGTATCAGGATATGGGAGGAAAACCTGAACGACGTAAAGATAGCTGACTGGATACTCCAAGTAGAAAGAGGGTTCACTGAGGGGTTCTTCTCACCTGCTCCCGGCGAATGAATCTCATAGTGCCATTTAAGATAGAAAGGAAGATGCTCAGCAAGCGAAATCTAGTTACCTATACTATAGCCTTTTTACTTATCCTGGCACTCAATTTCTTGCTGCCAAGAATGATGCCTGGAGACCCACTTACGGCTATCTATGGTGACGAGGCATTAATTGCCATGACGCCTGAGTTTAAGGCTCACCTTATAGAGCGCTTTGCTCTTGACCAGCCGCTGTGGAACCAGTTTGGCGCTTACCTTCTGGCTCTATTTCAGGGTGAGCTTGGCTACTCTTACTACTACAGTGCCCCGGTGTCAGCAGTAATCTTGGGACGGTTGCCGTGGACATTGCTCCTGGTAGGCACTTCGCTCTTGCTTTCCACTCTGTTGGGGATAGTGCTGGGAATAGAATCGGGATGGCGGCGTGGCTCCAAGACCGACCGTGCCTTACTCACCGGCCTGATGAGTCTGAATGGCTTCCCTGATTTCTTTCTGGGGATGGTGCTGCTTATAATTTTCGGGGTCACGCTGCACGTATTCCCTCTGGCAGGGGCATTAACCCCTTATGCCGGTCTGTCGGGGCTACCGTTAGTACTGGATGTGCTCAGGCATCTATTCCTGCCAGTGGCTGCCCTGACTCTGACCTATCTAGCCGGCACTTATCTGTTGACTCGCAATACTATGATTACCGTTCTCAGAGAGCCTTACATGCTTACCGCTAGGGCTAAGGGCTTAACGCAGCGAGTGCTCAAATACCGCCATGCTGGTAGAAATTCAATGCTACCAGTGGTTACCAGGACTGGCATCCGGGTGGGTAGAGTGGTTACTGGCGCTCTCTTTACCGAGCTGGTCTTTGCCTACCCAGGAGTCGGATGCCTGACCTATGAGGCTCTGCTCACTCGTGATTACCCGGTTATTCAAGGGGTATTTCTCATAGTGGCTATCTTTGTATTGCTGGCTAACTTCGTGGTTGACCTCTTCTATCCCAGACTTGACCCGAGGGTGAACAGTGCATATTGACTTGAAGAGAGAGATCAAGGAAAGCAGTGCTGGCAAAACTGGACTAGTTATATTGCTGATAATGGTATCAATAGCTACACTGGCACCGCTAATAGCC
>Ga0315548_1004227_pt1 | contig 10427 bp, 10 predicted proteins | sample SalMarSW160110MG_2_FD_202540 | JGI IMG/M metagenome (GOLD analysis project Ga0315548, IMG submission 202540) | Salt marsh sediment microbial communities from the Plum Island Ecosystem LTER, Massachusetts, United States - Salt Marsh Sediment SW1601-110 ... | reverse complement strand
ATGCGTTTGAGGAAATAGTCACGGGTGTGATAGCCAATTTCGTCGAGCCATTTGCCGTGCGTGTAGGAAATTTCCGTAATGTGCGGCGCGTAGATAATCAATTGCCCGCCGTCGGCGAGTATAGGCTCGAGCTTGTACATTACCTTGCCGGCGGTCCAGATGTCGTCGTACATTTCCGGGGCGATACCCAGGATAGTTTTATACGGCTTGTCTTTATACGTGATATGCACCTGTTCGGACAGGTCGGCGGCCTTTTCCCACGCTTCAATCACGTCACCTATGAAAATTCCCTTGAGGTCGTTTTCCAGTGCCACTATGGCGAAAAGCTTGCGGGGTACGGTAATAAGCGACGCCGCCTTTTCGACGACTTTTCTCGTGGGCGTCCATTTGCTGCCGTTTATCAAAGGATTGGTTATCACAGCGCCGAGCCAGTGGAAAAAGTGAATAATTTCATCGCCCGCGATTCCGGGAAAGATGTACTTATGCCCGCCTGAAAAGCCGACAACTTCGTGCGGGAACACGGGGCCTAAGATGAAAAATTCGTCGTAGTCAAAAATCAGCTTGTTTATCCTGGCGTCAACCTCCTCGCGAAACAGCCCGCCGCTGAGCTGCTCGATTTCGTCGGCGGAGATTTTCCCGATGGACTTGAAAGTTTCCGGTTTTTCCCATTCGTGATTGAAAAATTTCACGGATGCGTATTTACCGCTGCGCTGTTCGGCGGTCAGGCCCAGCCTGGTGCATATCTGCTGCTCGTTCATAGGCTGATGCGTTCCCAGCGCGACGAGGCAATCGAGAGCTTTTACCTTTTTTCCAACGCAGTCGTAGATAATTTTGAATACGTCGCCTATGGGGCCCGAACGCGTGTTATCGGGGATAATCAGCAGGATTAGTTTGCCCGCATAGTCGTTCTTTGCGAAGAACTCGGCAATCGCTGCGCGAACCTGCTCGTTCGTAATGTTACCGTCTTTATTTTGTCGCTCAATAATCATTTCACTCGTCGTGCGTATTGCGTATATCGTATTGCGTGGAAAACGAATTCCTATTTCTGCCACGGAGGTTGTTCCGGCAGGAACGAGTCGAATTCGGCGATCAGTTTTTCTTCGTACTTGCCGGCGTATTGGCCTTTGATAAATTTATCGAAAGCCTCATCGTGGAACCGCTTCCACGATTCGACCTCGTCGCCGGGATTGATGGGATAGAAAAGTGCATTGTTCGCCCTGGCGGCCTTCATGTCACCCGGTGCGTCGCCAATCATAAGGACATGATCCTTTTCATATCTGCCTTTAGTGGCGTATTCGAGATGCTGAGCCTTTTTGCCCATCTCCTGGCCGGCTATTACCTCGACGTATTTGGCGATATCGTGTTCTTCCCACTCGCGCGCCAAAGCTTCGTTGGGCGTCGCCGAGACAACGATGGCATCGGCCAACGGCTGAATTTTTTCCAGGCTCTCCCGCACGTATGGAAACGGCGGCATACCTTTTACGGTTTCTCCGATGGCCCAGTTGACTCGCTCGCTCCATTCAAGGGCGTGCTCCAGCTCGCTCCTGACTTCCGGGTCGGTGGCTTTATCTATCGTCTGCTTGAGACCGTCGTTGCTTAACAAACTTTTGGGGTCATCCACCCATGCGAAATAGTGAGGGAACTTTGGAACCTTAAAACTTCTTGCTTTGGTCATCGGGTGACTCGGCAGAAGCTCGGCAATGATGCGCTTTGCCGTTCTGTGCCGGTTGGCGCCGCGGGTTTTTGAAAACAAGTCCGCAAAATCCTTGCATTCGCGGGCGGCCTGGGCGACCGGCTGCAGGCCGAAATATGCAATCAGCCACGGGCAGAAGCACTCCCGCTGCTTGATTCCCATCGTATCGAAGGCGCAGCCGTCCGAATCGATACCGACAAAGAACTTGTGCTTCGGCTTAAATTCCTTCAAAGGTTTCGCCGGGTCAACTCCAGCCATTTTTTTCTCCTGTATCCATAACTTTTTTATTTTCATATCACGCAATACGCGCGACGCATCACGAATTATACACCGCTGAATGCCGAGAATCCGCCGTCGATCGGGACAACGATACCGGTGACAAATTTCGCCGCGTCACTCAACAGCCAGATAACCGTCCCGATTAATTCTTCCGGCCGGCCGAATCTTCCCATCGGTGTGTGGTCGATTATTGTCTTGCCGCGAGCGGTCAGCTCGTCGGTCTTTTCGTCGGTCAACAGGAACCGGTTCTGTTCGGTCAGGAAAAATCCCGGTGCAATCGCGTTGACGCGAATATCTTTTGAATAGTTCTGACAAACGTGGACGGCCAGCCACTGGGTGAAATTGCTCACGGCGGCTTTGGCGGCCGAATATGCGGCGATTTTAGTCAGGGGCCGGAAGGCGTTCATACTGGAGACATTTAATATGATTCCGTTTCCTCTTTCGGCCATTTCCTTGCCGAAGACCTGCGTTGGCAGCAGGGTGCCGATGAAGTTCAAATCGAAAACAAACCGGATAGCTTCAGCCGGCAAATCGAAGAAAGACATATCCGGCGAAGTCGTGGCTTCTTTTTTATTGCCGCCAGCCCCGTTAATCAGTATGTCGATTGGCCCCAACTCGGAATTGATTTCTTTCCCGGCCGATTCCAGGCTCTTTTTGTCAAGCACATTGCATTTGACCGCAATGGCCTGCCCGTCGCCGGATGTGATTTCATCGGCGATTTCCATCGCTGCGGTTTCGGCCAGATCCAGAACGGCGATTTTCGCCCCGGCCCTGGCCAGCTCTACCGCCATCGTCCCGCAAAGGACTCCGCCGCCCCCGGTAATTGCGATTACTTTGTCTTTGATATCGAATAGCTCGTTCATCTTGTATGCCCCTTTTTAATTTCAAAAACCCCGTAGTAAACTGCGGGGCTAAATATATGTCTATAGATAATTCGGGAGTTTTTTATTCAGTGGCTTGCGTTTGAATCTCATAAATTCCGGCACGCCGTCTTTGCCGACGGTAATCTTCGCCTGGCCCTGGACCAGCGGCCGAAGGTAATCACGCATCGCTTTTGTGATATGATTGCCCTTGTCGTTGATGAAGTCCCGGGGCACTTTCTTCTCACCGTTGGCAACGTCCCTTAGTTCGGCCAGGCCCGTCGAGCATTTATAGTCACGACCTTTTGCACGGACCAATGTCACCATCTTTCCGTTGACGCCCTTGAGTGCGTATGTTACCGCCATCTTGCCGCACATATACGCCTCCCTGACGTCGGTGGCCGAGGCGAAGTGCATCGCCGCCCGCTGGTTGGTGCCGAGCTTATTGAAGCGGGCCTTGATTCCGACCTCCTTCTCGATGACGGCCTTGAGCATCTCCGCGACGCCGCCCAACTGGATGTGGCCGAAGCTGTCTTTGGCGAACGCCCCGGAATCGGCGGTGACGTATTTGCCGTTTTTGTCTTTTAGCCCTTCGCCGGCGACGATGAAGACCCTGCCTAATCGGCCGAGCACTTCCCTAACGTCACCGACGAGCTTATCGAACGAAAAGGCTGCTTCGGGCATATAAACAAGGTGCGGTGCATCTTCGGGACTTCGAGCGGCCAGCCCCGTCGCCGCCGCTATCCAGCCGGCGTTTCTGCCCATCACTTCTAATATCGTGCAGGTGTCGGTCGTATATAACGCCTCGGTGTCCTTGCCCGCCTCGGCCGCACAGGTCGCAACGTATTTCGCCACGCTCGGATAGCCCGGACAATGGTCGGTATAGGCAAGGTCGTTATCTACCGTTTTTGGAATGCCCATACAGACCAGCTCGTAACCGGCCTCTGCGGCTAATTTATTGACCTTATCTGCGGTGTCCATCGAGTCGTTGCCTCCGGCGTAGAAAAAGTAGCGAATGTTTTGGGCCTTGAAAACATCGAGCACCCTCTGGAAATCCGCCTTGGATTCTTCGAGCGATTTTAGCTTGTACCTGCACGAGCCGATAGCCGCTGCGGGGGTTTGCTTCAACGCCTCGATAGTTTCCGGTTTTTCGGCCGAGATGTCGAACAAATCCTCCTTTAATACTCCTAATATGCCGTTAATTGCTCCGATGACTTTACCGATTTTGCCTGATTTCATCGCCTGCTGTATCACGCCGCAGGCGCTTGCGTTTATAACCGTTGTCGGCCCGCCTGACTGGGCAACGATTGCATTCGGTTTCGATGCCATTAAGCTGCTCCTCTAAAATTACCCTTCAAATCATGGTTAAAAACACCAACTCCGGCCGAATATACAGCAACCAACCGGCGATTTCAACTGTTTTTGATTTCGAGTTTGGTTATCCCACTATCTGATGATGAGTCTCTTGACTTTTAAGCTTTGTTGTTTTAAGATGTATGTGTAAAGGGGAGTATTTTAGAATATTTTTTAAGTCGATGGTGCGATTATGAACAGAGTATATACGGCTCTTACCAAGCAGGAAAATGGCTGGTGGATCGGATGGATTGAAGAGGTGCCCGGTGTAAACTGCCAGGAACGAACGCATGAGCAGTTGCTGGAAACTCTTAAAATGACGCTGAAAGAGGCCCTGGAGTTTAATCGGCGTGATGCTCTGTCCGCTTTGGGGGCTAATTTTCGTGAAGAGCAGATAGCGATATGAAAAGGAAGGAACTCCTCCGGTATCTTCGCTCTCAGGGCTGTGAATTTATCAGAGAAGGAGGCAACCATTCCTGGTGGTTTAATCCATCGTTAAACAAAAGATCGGCCGTTCCGAGGCATAACGAAATTGTGGATGTCCTGGCCAAAAAGATTTGTAAAGACCTCGGAATACCGCCGGTAAAATAACCATCACATCGGGCAGAATATACAGCAACCGACTGCCGATTTCAACTGTTTTTGATTTTCATACCTTTCGCCCGGTTTACCGGAAATTCCATGACAAACAGACTCGCTTTTGTTATTATATTCCCTGTGGAAGGTTTCAGAAGCTAACAGCAAAAGATAATACCCCAAAGCCAACCATGCGAGAATTGCGCTACATAGCCGAGTTAATGGCTGGGGACGGGATTAAGTCATAAAAAAAGGGCCGCAAACATAAAGTTTACAGCCCCGGTTAAGAATATATTGAAATCGCATAGCTAACTAAATAGCTCTGCGTCTACGCATCCAGCCGACAATCCCTGCACCGAGAGTGCCTAATAACAGAGCACCCGGAGCGGGTATTATGCTGGGCTCGACGTAGGTTCGGAACTGCAAGTCGCCACCACCGGACCACGTCTGTACTTCCCAGCCGCTGCCTTCGTCGATCCAGTATTGACCGGCCGCGTATGATGCCGGGTCCCACTTTACTTGCACATGCTCTTCAAAGTCAGCTCCAGAGTGGTAGGTGACAATGGCATACATCGTGCCTGCGTTAACGGCGATGCCTTCTGAGGAGAAGTCGATAACATTCCAACCCAAAGACATGTCGGACGATACAGTGACGCTGCCCAGAACCGCGTCGCTCGGTGCACCGGCCGTGGTTTCGCGTATTTCCCACGTCGTTGCCACTGTCGAAGAGCAGCCCATCTCTATAGAATCCAGCAAGCCGGTAAGGCCTGCGGTGAAGGTCTGGGCCACCTTGTTCCCACTCAATAAGAACGTCCCGCCGGCCTGGTCGTACTGGTATTGATCAAGTGTTGGTACTGCATACACGCCGGAACAAAACAGCAGGACAACAGACAATGAGGTTACCCCCATGTAGGTTCTAATCATAGATACCTCTGTAGATTACTTTCTTTGTAGATTTAATATAGTCCAAAATCCATGAATCAAATCAAAGTTACAATGAAAAAACAGACTCTCCTAAAGAGTTCTGCGTCTCTTCATCCATCCGACCAGTCCGGCGCCGATTCCACCTAATAATAACGCTCCCGGTGCGGGAACTGCCTGTCCGACGTAAAAGTGGTCCACAGTTGGCCACCCGTCAACGTCTGAACAACTGACAGACATTGATGTGAAAGCTGCACCATCAGTGACAAAACCCAGAAATGTACTTGAACTTGCCGATGGTAAATTAACGGTCGAGCCATCACTCAGTGACACAGAGATAGAGCCGGTAATATTATAGCCACTCACATCTGTAGGCCAGAAATTTCCGCCGGCCGCTGTAACGGCTGAACCGGTGAAATTGATATCTAATGAATCAGAGTTATTACTTGTGGACATGTTTGAGGAACCGGACCAAAGCCCATTTGTTGCAGACATCGTGTAAGAGAAACCGTTGACCGGGCCGAAGCCCAGCGAACCGCCGGTATAACTTCCATCGGTAAAGGCATCAAAGTTTTCCAGATAATACCCCGGCTGTATGGCACTTAAAAAAGCGCTCTCACTGAAATAGGCCGTTGTCAGGGCAGATGTTACGGGAGTAATACTTAAAAATAAAACTATTGAAAAAAAGACACATAATTTTTTCATGGCTGATTTCCTTAATAGGCTGTAAAGTTAATCTCCATAGTTCCAAGTCTAAAATATACACAGAATTATTTAAATCGCTCTGCGTCTGCGCATCCAGCCGACAAGTCCCACGCCGATACTACCTAATAAAATCGCTCCGGGAGCAGGTATAGGTGCCTCATACGTAGAGCCTTCTAAACGAAACGCACAAAGTGTTGTTCCAGAAGGATTCCATGTACCGGTCCCTGCTCTGACTAACCGCGTGCCGGTAATGGCGGGCTTTGATAAGCTCCAGTACGCCCATGTATCGCTGTTCGGAGCCGAGGCCACAAGCCAGTAGAATGTCCCGTTTGTCAGGATTGGATTCAGAGTTGAGTTGGCCATTAAAATCGAAGGCCCGTTTGGAATGCTCTGGAAGTTTAAGGCCTCAATAATTGTGCCCGGCTTGCCGGCGCCGCTGCTCATCAGCCAAACATCTATCTCTCTTGTCCCTGAGTACATACCCACTGCCAGCTCAATCGAATCGAGGGTGAATGAAGTACCTGCGGTGACAACAAACTGATTTGCTATATCATAATCGCTGCTATCCCCTATTGAGGTTCCTCCGCTCGTATTATATGAGTCTGACGAACCGAAGGTATTGAAGATTATCGCGGCTTGAAGCTGTCCCGCTGAAAGTAGAACAACCAATAGAAAACAAAGAACAAAAAGTCTCATTAATATCCTCCCTTCAACTGCTTCATGTATATCTACGGCCTTGTGAAACTCAGGCCGATCGAACTAAAAACGAAGACCTCGAGAATCCATTTTCTCTTAAATGAATAAAAAAGACTTATATTGTATACATACAAATGTTAATGGTGGTATCCTCCTCCTTGCGAGGTACCTTCAGGTATTAATGTACTAAATTATAGGTAGTATGTAAAGAAAAAAATCAAGAAGACAGCCCTAATTGAAAAAAACAGTATTTTTAGGGATTTCACTTGACGGTTAACATATATATTTATATAATATATATCAAACTAAATATTGAATAGGGTATAGCGTATAGCGGAAAACATATAGCGGAGGAAACAAATCAAAAGCTTGCCCCTTCAACGTTTTTTAGGGCAGCAAGCGAAGCCGAGACAAGTTTTTAACCCCGGGCATCGTCCAGGGTTGACCGTGGCCGCAACGGCCACGGCTAAACTATGGGGTAAATCAATCATCATTAAAAAGGAGGAACAAATCATGGCTAATACAGCTCAAATTAACGCCAATCGTCAAAATGCGCAAAAATCAACTGGGCCGCGAAGCCCTGAAGGAAAGGCGGTTGTTGCAAAAAATGCGGTAAAACACGGGCTTTTCGCACTGGAATCGGTAATAAAAGGCGAAAAACAGGCGGATTTCGACCTTTTCCGCGATGAAATGATCGCCGAATTAGCTCCTGCCGGTGCTGTGGAATCTATGTTGGCAGAGCGGTTTGTCAGCCTGTCGTGGCGGCTGGCGCGGGTCGAACGCATCCAGGATCAGGCTATCGATGCGATGATAGATAAGCAGCTTAACAGCCCGTTGGCGAGAATGGCTGAGGGAATGCTGCCGAAGAGCCTTCGTAAGCAGAATACCGATGGCCAGGAAGCCGATTTGACGCTGGGAAAGGTTGCTATTAAAGATTTTTCGAATTCGCGGGTTTTGGAGAGGCTGTTGATGTACGAACGGCGAATCGAGAACAGCATGTTAAAGACGATGGACGAGCTTCGAAGACGCCGGATTATGCGGGAATTAGAACAGGCCCGGGAAGAGCTGAGCCCTGATATGATCCATCCTCAACCTGATAAACGGCATCGAGATGAAACGACCACACGGTTGTCACAAAGTGTGCCTGCTAAAGGACTTGTGCGGGATGAGGCCGCATGGCCAAAACCTGCTTCTCGGTATAAACAAAAAAATGAAAAACAAAGCCAATTTCTCGGCCTGCGGCCGGAAGCTCTAAATCCTAAATCCGAAATACGAAACTAATTGTTAGTAGTACATCCAAATCCTGATTATCAAATAACACAATGAAGCCTCTTTACAAATCAGGTAATGATATGTATCGTATCGGTCATATTTGCCGATGTAGCTCAATGGTAGAGCGCAGCTTTCGTAAAGCTGAGGTTGTGGGTCCGACTCCCACCATCGGCTTTATGAATTTGGGAGAAAATCATGCACCTTAAAAGGATAACCAAATCAGCTAAATCAACATTTTCAATTGCAGTTCTTTTAAGCTTGGGGGTATTACTATTTCTATGCAGCCGGGGCCTGGCCGCTGCCGAATCGAATCAGGCGGAAACGGCCGATTTGCAGTTGAGGGTAATAACTTTCAATATTCGTTACGGCTCCGCCGATGACGGCGAAAATCAATGGAAAAACCGCAGACAAATGGTTTTCGACATTTTCAGAAATCAAAAAAGCGATGTGGCGGGATTGCAGGAGGCCCTTACTTTTCAAATCGACGAGATTCTCAAATCAGCGCCGGGATTCGGGGTTGTCGGAGTCGGTCGCGAAGACGGAGTTAAAGAGGGGGAGTACTGTGCGATTTTGTACAACCGAAAACGATTCGACGCTGACGAATCGGGTACATTCTGGTTTTCCAATACGCCGGAGGTGCCCGGCTCGATGTCCTGGGGCAATTCCTATACAAGGATTTGCACCTGGGCGAGATTAGTGGAAAGAAAAACGGATAAGGCGTTCTATATATATAACGTACATCTTGACCATGAATCCCAGCCGTCACGGGAAAAAAGCGTGGCACTGCTCGCCGAGCGATTAGGCCAGAGAAAACATAAAGAGCCGTTCGTGTTGACAGGTGACTTCAACGCCGGTGAAAATAATCCCGCGATTTTATACTTAAAAGGCAAAGCCGACCTCGATGATAAAAACGACGGGAATATTTCAAATCCCGTTCCTTTAGTCGATACATTTCGCGTATTGCATCCGGATGCAAATGAGGTGGGGACATTCAACCAGTTCAGGGGGCTTCGCTCGGGTGATAAAATCGATTATATATTCACGACGCCGGAGGAAAAAGTTCTGAAAACGGCGATACTACACGACAACGTTGACGGGCGGTATCCTTCCGACCATTTCCCCGTTATCGCAACGATTATTCTTTCGACGAACAGCAAGGATTAAAACTGGGGCATTTGAAAATGCTAATTTGTCAGGCCTGCGATTGCGGCGCCGATGAGCGTGGCATTCTCGACGCTGACGATTTCGTAATGAATGCCTTTTTGCTCTTTGAGAAATTTATCGAGATATTGCTCAACCAGAGATTTGAGGTTATGGAGCTTGTAGAAAGTTGTCCCTTCGGCCACGATGCAGACAGGGCGGTTCGGGTCGCGGCCTTTGCCTGATTTGATCGCCGCCGAGCTGAGATTTATCGCCGTTAGTTTCGCCGCTCGTTCGACTATTGCCTGAACGAGATCGAGCAATGTCGCGAAGTCGGATTCTGCCAGATCATCGGGGAGATTTTCTAAGACCAGCGATAAAGGATTATTTCCGTTTAATGGCTTTTGGAGGAAATCGCTGATGTCTTTTGTTGTCAGCTCTTTCAGGCCGCTAAGCAATTCGCAGGTCGCCGAGCTAAAAAGTCCCTGCCGTGCAGCTTTGCGGATTGTCATCAAAGACAGCGGGCCGAGGTAAGCCCCGGAGATCATTTTCTCGAAGGTGTGCTCGCCGGGATTTTTTGTCGATTTATCGAACTGCTTATCGATAGTCCCAAGGGGGGCCTTGCCGAAACCGCCCGATTCTATATTGATAATCTGGCTGCCGGCGGGGTCGAGCCCGGGCTTTTTTGTTATGTTCTTATTGCTTTCTATATACGCACAGTTTGTTCCCGTGCCGAGGATAAAACCGATGAAGCTATCGAAGGTCCTATCGAACGACGCAGCTCTGCCGGCCAGCAATGTCGTGACGGTATCGTTCAATACGACTACGTGCTTTCGGTCTTTATATCCGATCGAGACCAGTGCTGCGTTGAGGTTTTCCCCAATCATCTGGCCCTGGACCTGCCTTGCCTTGATTTCCTTGGAGAACCGGAT
>Ga0315548_1004224_pt1 | contig 10434 bp, 8 predicted proteins | sample SalMarSW160110MG_2_FD_202540 | JGI IMG/M metagenome (GOLD analysis project Ga0315548, IMG submission 202540) | Salt marsh sediment microbial communities from the Plum Island Ecosystem LTER, Massachusetts, United States - Salt Marsh Sediment SW1601-110 ... | reverse complement strand
GAAGGCCCCCCTATTTGCACTGCTTTAAACTGCTTATCTTTAGCAATTCCACCACCGATTTCATAAATAAGCTCGCGAAGTGTTGTTCCCATAGGCACTTCGGCCAATCCCGAATTAGCTACTTTGCCTGCCATGGTAAATACCGCCGTGCCTTTACTTCCCACAGTGCCATTGGAGGCAAACCAATTCCCCCCTCGTTTAACTATCAAAGGAACATAAGCAAATGTCTTTACATTGTTTAACAGCGTAGGTTTATTCCACAATCCAAGCTCGGCGGGATACGGTGGTCTGGGTCTAGGCGTGCTCATCCTCCCTTCAACAGCCGCCATCAGAGCTGTTTCTTCCCCAGAGACGAAAGCACCGGCCCCTGCTGCTATCTCAATATGGAAACCAAAACCACTCCCTAAGATGTTATCCCCCAGGAAACCTAACTCTTCAGCTTGCTTTAAGGCAATCTGCACGCGCTCAATAGCTAAAGGATATTCAGCACGGACATAGATATAACCTTGCTCGGCACCTACGACGTAACCGGCAATAATCATGCCTTCGATAACCTGATGGGGGTCGCTTTCCAGAACCACCCGGTCCATAAAAGCACCGGGGTCTCCTTCATCAGCATTGCATATAACATATTTTGGTGTGCTTTTAGCCTTACCGCATAGCTCCCATTTTCGATGTGTAGGAAATCCAGCCCCTCCCCGCCCCCGCAGCCCGGATTTCTTCAGTTCCCCAATTATCTTCTCAGGCGACATCTTTAACGTTTTCTCCAGACCGCTATAACCACCATTAGCGACGTAATGATTTATATTCTCAGGATCGATGTAGCCACATCGGCCCAGTATGAGGCGAAGCTCATGTTCAAACTTGGGAAGTTCTGGAATGTAAACACCTTCTTCACCGTCTCCTTCAAGGGTACCTAAGGCAAGCTCAAGGCAAGGGTCATCGCCTACAATATAGCCTTCCACAAGGCGGGGTACAACCTCCGGAGTTACATTGTTATACACGACGCGAAGAGAATCAGGCTTACATATAGTAACTAAGGGATCGGCATAGCATAGCTCTATGCAGCCAACCTGAATAACCGAGACTTCCAGGCCTTGCCGCGTTAGCTCCTTATTAAAGGCGTCAACTACATCCATGGCACCGGCTGCCCGACCACAAGTAGCTGTGCCGACAAGAATGTAGCTGCCCTTCTGCAGAGCCGCCCATTCCGACTTCGCTCTATTATTAATTTCCTCGAAAGTCACGGTAAACACAACTAGAGACAGAGATAGACAAATGGTAGGGACTCTGCCTCAACTCTTCTCTCTTTGAGTTTCTTGCTTATACGAGACCAGCGCCTCTTCCACCTTAAAAGGCGTCATATTAGGATGAATTTTATCCTTTATTACTATCACGGGAGCCAGCATGCAGCACCCGATACAAGCAACCCTTTCCAAGCTGAAGTTACCATTTTCGTCAGTCTCGCCTACTTTGATATCCAACTCACGCTCCAGGGCCTCCAAAATAAGCCTACCCCCCGCTAAGTGACAGGCAGTCCCCATACAAACCGTGGTGTGGTATTTTCCTAACGGAACAAAGCGGAACTGATTATAAAACGTAGCAACCCCCCAAACATCAACTGCTGGCATCTCCAGGAAGCCAGCAATCTCTTGCATCGTTTTCTTGGGGAGATACCCCAGCTTTGTCTGGACTTCTTGTAATAGCGGAATTAAATTTTTCTTCTCTTTTTTATGCGAGCTTAGAATCTTAGCTACCGCTTGGCTAGCTTGTTTTTCTGTAATCATCCCTTAAGTTGCTTGGCAAATCCAGGCAGGAAGGCCGCTATTCCGGTCGTTTCCCGGGGACCAATTGTCACCTCCCATTCAAGATTCAAAGCATCTTCCAGTTCGCCTTTGATTCTGGCCACTTTCCCCGGGATAACTATCTTTCTATGTTTCACCTTATCCTCGATGCCGCATTTCTTGATAAATGTTCCTACTGAATCACCGCTAAACTTACCTGCCGCCCAAGCAGTGAGGACACCAAGCCCTTCCGCGTCCTTAACACAAACATAGGCAGGAACCTTAGTAGCCTCAACAGCCGATGAGACAAGGAAGTAAGTCAAAGCCCAATTTGAAGTGACGAGTACCGGGGAGGATTCGTCAGGTTCTCCTACTTCATAATACTTTTCTTCTACTGCCATAGGAAAACGAGGATCGGTATAAATGTTAAGCCGTTGAACTAGAAGAGGAAGCAAAGAGTATTGATCGAAATCGGAAAGGACAATAATTCCGGCCCATTTATTTATAAATGCCGAGCCCACTAGCATTTCCTTCAGCCCGTCTTTGACCATGAAGCAAGGAAAAGCAATAGTGGGATAGCCAAGAGGCTTGAAACCCTGCTTTAGCGCTGCCTTCCTGATAAAAGTCTGGTCTCTTATCGCCTCCATCAAATTTTTAGAACCAGGGTCTAAAACTAGTTCCTCAATCCCATCATCTTTTAACTTGGTAGTTAGAGGAATAAGTTCCTCGATACTCCCCCCACGAAGACCAACAGGAGTAATGTTCGCCTTAATCTTTGGGATGGCCTCGTCAATGTTTTCCTTCGTTATGGGGTAAATAAGAGGATGTCTATCCACACATATATCCCGTGCCGCAAATAAGGCATCCATATCTTCTGAAATTAAGACCATGCCCAGGTCTGTTGAATCATGAACTTTCTTTGCCAAAGCCAGAAATTTGTCCTTGTCCCCTGATTCAAAATAAAGTGCCAAAAGGTCTGCCTTTAGATTTACGCCGACCCAGGGGAATTGCAATTCCTTTATCTTTTTTATCTTTTCATCGATTTTGGCATTGTCCTCTTTGTCTGAGATAAGGAGGGCAATACCTGGCGAATGGACAAAGGTCTTCTCATGCCGGTATATCACTTCTTCATTCCCGATTTTGACAGCGTTCTCCCCAGAGCCTATGGTAACAAGCTTTATCGGCGGTGCCAGAAGATCCAGTAGCTTGGCCTTCACCTCCTCGGAAAGATAAGGGCACTTGTCTACAGTAGCTCCGCCCGAAGCTAGCTTCATGGCAAAAGCAAAACAAGTAGGAAAGCCGCAGTCTTTACACGGTCTCCTTCCGGGAAGCATCTTTACAATCTCAGAACCTGCAACTGGCATAGCAAACCTCCTCAATTAAAACTGGGATATGATTATGAATTTCACCTTTTACCTCTGGCATTTACGTTGGAAGCTCTACTTCTCCTTTTAGCCAAGGATGCCCTACTTTTTCTAAGAACTCCATAAGCTCATCTACGTTTTTAACGTCTTCCTCTGTGGCTATTTTATCGTAGAGTCCTTTCGCTTCCAGGACATCTTTAAACCTTTCCTTTATCTCCTTGGGCATCCACACTATTCTGGCCAGACCACCGTCCGCCTGGATGAATTTAGGAGACCTTAGTTGCTCAAGTCCAGTCCCCAATCTTCCCTCTATTTGTTTTCCCCCAGAAGTTTCACCAGCCATGTGGGAAAATGTCTCTCCTACTACAGTTTCACTCTTGAACTCTCTATTCACTACTCCAAAGGCATCCACCTCAGGAATGTAATATACAATTGCTTCGAAACAGCCACAAGATGTATGGGGGTGCTCGAATGCACTATATAGATAAACTCTATCGTAGTTTCCCAGAGATTTTTCAGCTTCAACTGCATTCGCTCCTGAATATTCACCCTTTATAGCATCTATAAGCTCCCCCTTTGGTATGGCAAATATGGGTCCTTCAGGGTCAATCTTGGCGGCAGCTCTGCCGTCAAACCAGTTTATCGCTCCACAGTTGGCAATTCTATTTGGAGTTATGATAGAGACATGGGTTGGGGCAAAGCTCTGGCAAAGAACGCAGCCGTAGAAAGTATCTACATCTTCATCGTTCAAGGTCCTCGCCCGCTCATCCCTGGCAGCATAAACTTCCAAAGCGTGGGGAAGAAGCTCCTCTATCTTTTTTTCATCGGTGATAATAGTGACCTGAATGCTCTCGATGATTGGCATCTCCGATGTATAAAGCAAGATATAAATTTCCCCTAATTCCCGAAGGGAATTAAAGCCCTTTTTATAGGCGTCTTTATTCATCCTGATCCATACGTCCTGCCTCTGATTCATATGATACCAGCCCTCAATCATATTTGTGAACATGTGGATTCTTCTCTCAATGATTGCCTCAGCATCCTTGTCCAATTCGCTTCCGGCAACATCTACCAGAATGGCAATAGGATAGCTACCGCCGCCTTTCTCTGGATCATAAGGTTTCAAATCATCCATGTCTGGGCCAATAATTTCTACTTTCTCATTCTCTATTTCATCGGGACTTTTAACCGTTGCTAATTCAAACTTATGTGCTACTTTTGGCCCACCGAACTCAATATAGAGGGCTTCTTTCCTTATCACCTCACCTTCGTACTGAGGTCCTATATCTGCATGAAATTCGCCTTCCATTTTCCTTTAGTCTCCTTTCTCTAAATTGGCTATCAAGCTTTCTAAGAACTCCTGCCACTTTGCATCCTTCTTGAAATTAGGGAGCGAGTAATTGGCATGGGGGAAGTAATGTATGCACAACGTCATAGTCTTTAAATGAGGCGCAAAATGTTTGAGTGTAGAAAGGCTTTGGTTACCAAGATCCGACCTTATTCCGAAGAAGATCACCAGGTCATGATTTCCCTCCTTCTTAACTCCCTGCCAGTCAGGGTCCTTAAGAGCATTAGCTATCTCGACGGTATCGTAAACGCAATCTGGTTGTACTCCCAACTCCACGATTTTCCCTCTAGTCTGGGCTGTCGCACATATTGGAATACCAGCCGCTTTGGCTATGTCCAAGGCATACTCCATAAGTAGTTTTCCATCAGGCAGAGACTTTAACAATAGAGGACCAACTACAAGAAGTGGCCTTTTGGCCTTCTTAATCAGACTGGCATACTCCACAGGGTCTTCGATCAGCCTGGCCGATTTGATTCCCGTTAAGACGTTTACTCGGTGACGTGGTATTACTGCACTCATTTTTCTCTCCTTTTAACCATTTTCCACTACGACTAGTGTATCACTGCATCCACAGGAACCTTGGTGGGATAGGTGCCAATAAGGGTAGGCAATCCAATTGGCTCTCTAGGCTGCCAGCCAATTTCCTGTAAGTGTGCTCGCACTTCCTTTTTATAGACTAGCGGTATGTCGGCATCTCTGCGGACAAAGAGGTGTAAATCTTCGGGAAGACCGGGGCCAATATACTTCTTATACAGGGAAATATAGTGATTCAGCTTTATCGCTCTTCCCTGAGGAGTATCGTTTCTTCTTATGCAAAGCTTGGCAATCATGGGCATGGCTTTCTCTTTAGTCTCACATACATAAGCCAGGTGCTCAGGTGCTGGCTCCACAGTATCCACAATCTCCTTCTTTCTGGCATCCATAGCCTTCCAGTCGTCCTCTTCCTTCCTGGAGAGGTATAGCCTTCTATACTTGGAGGAGTGAGGCCCCAAAACAACAGGAACACCCAGCCTGTTGAACCCTGTGCCGATGGAAGCCGCCTTCTGGGACATTGCCCCCCAGGCTACCCCGCAGGCGCCTACCCGGTTAAGAACATAATCGGCCATGACCTCGTAGTTGCCTCTCAAGGGAAGAGCAGCAAAGATATTAGCTATTTTTATTGCTGCTCCAGAAATGTGAGCATTGGCAACACAGGAGCCAATGTTTACTACGCCGCCGCCGTCAAAGTCGGGAGGATATTTTTCGTAAACTGTCAAGCCATCCTCGTCCTTTTTCATTCCGGCAACCATGGCAGCACAGCCTGTTAAGACCACGATATATTTTCTCCTTGCGAATTCATCCACCATATCGGCAATATCATTTATATTGGGGTAGTTAGAACAGCCTACTAAGGCAATAACTCCCGGGATTGTGCCTAAAGTTATAGGCGCACCAACGTTCCTTATCTCGGTATCCATAACCGGACCGCGCCCAGCCCTGCATTTCCACGTCTCCATGCTTGCAGCTGTCTGCATTATCTTAAAGATGGGAACATTATTGGGACACTCCTCTTCACATTTACCGCAGCCAATACATTGCAGGAATTGCTGCCTTATTAAGTCAAAGTTACCTTTGGCAACCTCAGTTATACCGCCGCCAATATTAAAGAGGTTGGGACACACCTGCTCACACATTCTACAGTTGGTGCACTTCTTAGCCAGTTCTATAGCTTCTTCCTCCGTTAACCATCCCTTCTTTCTCTGGGGAGCGATTTCCATGGCGACTTTAACCGCCACCTCGGCCGCCTTAGGAGAGTCCAAAATAGCAAACTGCTCTTTATTATCCACCATTCGCCTTACTATCTCATCTGGATCCAGATCAGTGGCATCCTCAAGCCCATACATAGCCTTGTCCAGGCAGGCAATCATTGCTGACCCCACCTTGGCTGCTTCCTGAGGCGTATCTGTTCTGATGCACTGCTCGTCAGTCATTATCACATCGGCAATGCCTGTCCTCATGAAGAAAAGCGCACGGGAGAGAGGACCAACTATTTTGGCCTTGTCCGAATACCTGGTTGTTTCCAGTGCAGTGCAGCACAGCCCACAGACCTCCACCTGGTCTTCAAGGTTGTGTTCCCTGAGGTAGTCAATTACCACTGTCGAGGTAGCCGGGTTATGTCCTGATACTAAAATTACGGGCTTGCTCTTGTCTATCGCTCCCCACCCCATTTCAACTAGAGGTGTCTCAGCAACAGAAGTGGGATAATTGAATCCAACTATTTGTGCGATATCAGCTATTTCCATGCCTACATGGTCCAGCATGCTAGCATGCAAAGCCTTGGATTCATAGTCCAGAGCGTTTCCTTCTTGCCCCGTATGGCAAGAATCAAGAAGATGAGCAATTTCCTTGAAGACATACTCTAGAGCTATTTGAAGGTCTCCCAGGGTCTCAGGCTTTAGGCCTACAACTGTCCTTATATTCGGCGCTTCTACTTCAATAGATGTTCCTAAGTCTATCTTCTTATCTGCACCGTGCCTTTCAATCAAGAACTCCAGAATGTGCCCACCATGAGCAGCATGAGCGGAGCATCCCATCAAGCAGGCGAGAAGTACAAACCTTGCTTGTTGGGTAGCTATATCAATACCACAGGCGCCTCTCCTTCCTTCGGTTAGGTCACACTTACCGTAGGTACAGAAGCAACACAAATCACAGAATGGTGCATAAAAAGGCGCATACGTTTTCAATAACCTCATGTCCCATTGTCTGAGGTCAGGCATCTCTGGCATAGGGGTGGGCCCCACTGGCTCCCACGGGATTTCCGCTTTTATTTTCTCATGAATTTCTTCTAATTTCCGTGTTATTTCTTTTACTTCTGCCATTTTTCTACCTCGTATCTATCGTTTCTTTTATTAATTTCAAGGTCTCAGGATGCCTTAAGACAATAATATTAGCCCCAGCCAGTAAAAGCGATAGGGCTGTTATCCCTTCCCAAAGCAATCCTTGCTCCTTGTTTTCCTTAGCCTGTTTTGTCTTCCAGCACTCCCCACCAAGATTGGCAATAATCGGCATCATTGTCATATTATCTTTGGTGATTATCCCAATCTGCTTCACCCTTTCCATCAGAGAAAAGCTGTATTCCATACCATAGCCTAATGCCGCGGATTCAGGATCAATGACTATCTTGTCAACGGGGAAAAACTTGCTGAGCTTTACATTTAACTCCTTCAGCAAATTGATATCTAGAGGAGTCTGGGCAATAGCTGTATGTCCATGGTCCAGAATTGCTTTGCCCACTGCTTCGTAATTTTCCTTAATAACAGGGCCTATAAGCAGGTTCATTCCATCACATACTTCAGCAACCTTGGAAAGAACCTCAGCATCCTTCTTGTCATCTCCTGAACCATAGACAATCAAAGGCACATCTATTGCCTCAGCTACCGCTTTAGCCAATGCCGCTGCTTTGTCAGCAGGCGCATCCTTGACCGCCGGGTCAGTACTCATAAGGAAAAGTGACACAGCATCCACAGCAAAGCCCTGGCATTTCTTAGCCCATTTTACCGGGTCGGAAATTACATCCTGAAAGGGCTCAACTAGATGCTTCGGCCAATCTTGAGGCTCCATATCAAGCACTTCCAGGGCAAACTTTGCCGGATTAGGGTTTGAGCCCTGGTCAAAAAAATGCAAGGGGAGGATATTCTCCCCCCCAATCTTCAAGCTCTTCTTTTCCTTACCAATAGTTACCTCTCTAACTACCCCAGTATATGCTTCGACTGTTGCTTTATATTCCATTCCTTACCCTCCTTAACTTTCAAGCCAAGCATCGGAGTACAAGGTCTCTCCCATAAGGACCTTGGCCGTCTTAACATACTCAATTTCTTTTTGAGATAGTGAGGAGAGGTCTACGTCTCCCCCATCCATGGTCTTGTGAATAAGTTCGACAATTTCTGGCATCTCTCCCTTTTTCAAGCTCATAAGTTCCTTATCTAATGGGTCAGCGATGGCAGAATAAAGCCTATTTCTCTCGAGCATGACCATATAAGTGCGGTTAAGAGGCGGCCTGAGTTCATCTGGCACGCCATTGGATGTATTGGAAAGCCCTACTGTGGATTTAACCCCGGGCAAAACATCCTCAAGTATGTTGATAAATTCTAGATTAACTACAGTGAACCTTTGCCCCTCCCCAGCGGTGCTGATTGGAAGGAGAATGGGGTCAACCCAGATGTTCTCGTTAGGAATCCCCAATTCATTGGCATAGGCAACCGTGTCCATAATACTCTCTATCTTGGACTCAACATCTGGAGGCATTCCCTTGTCCGTCATTACTGAAATCACCACATCACAGTTATATTTTTGGGCTAAAGGAAGCATTTGCTCCTTTGAGAGACTCTTCCCTGAGGCAGAGTTAAGCAGGGGCTTGCGCTTGCAAGTTTTCAGGCCTGCCTCCATAGCCACGGGATTCAGGGTATCTATAGACAAAGGTAACTCAGTAGCTTCCTGAACTGTGTTGACCAACCATTGCATGGTCTCTTCGGTGTCTTTTTTCATGGGGCCAACATTCAAGTCAATGTAATCGGCTCCAGATTCAGTTTGGGCTTTAGCTAAATCCTGGATTACTTTGGCATCTCTTTCCCTTATCGCTGTGGAAATTGCCTGAGCTATGACATGTATGTTTTCGCCAATAATGACCATATCGAGTACCTCCGATTTATCGGTTCAGTATCCGGGACAAACCATTGCAATATAGCAAGGAAAAGCCCTTTTGTCAAAAAATCTTTGTTGGCCCCCGCCACAATCGTGGCCGCTGTATGCGCTATAGTGTGAAGATTCCCGCCGGGGTAAAAACAGGCAACGTGCTTAGATTGAGAAATGCTCACCAGATAAGCGATGGCTTGCACGGCGACACATTGATTAAGTTATAGTTAAATAAGCCCGACCCCGCACTCAATGCATTTCTGTTCAGATCAGGTCTTCGGCCATTAAGACTTTGACATACTCGTTGCTAACAGTGGTGACCTGAGAAAAGGTTTGGGCTAAACGCTCTCTTGCTTTGGTATAATCCTGAGTCTCGATTTCAGCTTCTACTCCAAGTAGCTCTCTTTCTATCGCATTTGCCTTTGCTGGTTCAATGTAGCGACTGGCCATATTAAGCTCAGTTCTCAGTGCCGCGAGTACCCCTTTAGTTACTTCCTTGCCTCCTTCCAACCCTTCTGCCTTCAGCGTTGCTAGCCTATCCAGAGCAGCCGATACCAAGAATAGATTGGACTTTAGCCTTTCCGAGTGGTGAAAAGCGAGATTCGCTTGCTTCTTATCCATAAATCACCTCAAGCCAGAATTATTTGCTATCAGGCTAATTAAAGCAGAAAGGTAAGGGAATTGCTATAAGAGTCCTTTCACTAACCATTGACAAGTGACAAGAACTCCGAGAAACGTGATATGGAATCAGAGATAGAAATGTGCCTATAATAAACCACGAAGTGAACCAGAAATGAAAAAGACAAGAGTAAGCTTCTCCTCCGGCGAGCTTGTCCTCGAAGGAATACTGGCTATACCCGGAGGTGACGGGCCGTTCCCGGCAGTAATAGTTTGCCATCCACATCCCCTCTACGGCGGCAGTATGGATAACAATGTGGTCAATAGCCTCTCTGAGACACTTACACGAGCATCTCTGGCTTCACTTAAATTTAACTTCCGCGGAGTAGGTGGGAGCCAGGGTGAGTTTGGTCAGGGAATAGGTGAGCGGGAAGATGTGGAAGCAGCCATTTCCTTTGTAAGCACGGTAAAGGAAATTGATTCTAAGAGAATCGGGCTTGCTGGCTATTCGGCTGGCGCTGGCTTCGCTCTTCCTGTTGGCTTTAATGATGATCGAATTACGGCGCTGGCTGCAGTCTCGCCTCCAATCCCTATGTTCGATTTTGACTTCCTCAAAAGCTGCCCCAAGCCAAAACTTCTTATCTTGGGA
>Ga0315548_1004222_pt1 | contig 10436 bp, 7 predicted proteins | sample SalMarSW160110MG_2_FD_202540 | JGI IMG/M metagenome (GOLD analysis project Ga0315548, IMG submission 202540) | Salt marsh sediment microbial communities from the Plum Island Ecosystem LTER, Massachusetts, United States - Salt Marsh Sediment SW1601-110 ... | reverse complement strand
CCACAGACCGGTCTGCTCATGCCCGGTTACCACACCGGCTATGCCTATGCTAATCGCATACAGCCCCAGTGCCAGCGCATCATCAAGTGTGACTATTGCGGTAACCATAGATGTCAGAGGGCCTCTTGCCTTATATTCCCACAGAACAGATATCGTGGAAGCAGGGTCGGTGGCGGAGCAAATCGCCCCGAAGACCACAGCAATGGCCAGAGATGTGCGCCAGTCACTAAAGCACAACATCACGGCGAAACTTAAAACAGCCACAAGAACAAACGCCGAAACACCCTCAAACAGCAGAACTATGGGGACCTGCCTGCCGAACTTGACGAATATCTCCCGTTTTAACTCGCCGCCAACCAGAAACCCGATTATACCTAACGCAAAAACATCGAAAGCTGCGAGGTCGCGAACTGTCTGCTGAGAGATGACACTAAGAACCGGGCCGAGCACAATTCCTATGACAACATATCCGACGACCTGGGGAATTCTCATCTTCTGAAAGATTCTCGCTCCGACGCTGCCGCCGAAGATGGCGATACCTATCAGGAGAATTGTGTTTAAGCTTTCCTGCTGGGGACCCATAGTCTCCAATCCCAATACACCCTGCCGACTCAACAAAATACGCTACAAAATACGGCTTACACGCTGTATTAGAACACCGGCCTTGGGCATTGGCACTGCATAGGTCCGGCGAAAACATTCATAATAATCACCAAATCAAGCTTTTTCAACATTCTTAATGCTCCGATTCGTTTTTCAATTTTTGATGCCTTCCCCCTTGCATTTACGCTTAAACTTTAAGAAAATGCAACATTTGACGACGCAGAAACGAAATAAACGTCTGAAAGCAACCCTTCGCAACCCTTAGGGAACAGTGCTCTGTTCCCCGCCAAGGAACAAGACCGGACGAAACGTATGGCTGACGTAAACAAATACATAAAACAGGAACTTATAATACCAGACCTGAAGGTCTCAACAAAACCCGACTCTATAAGACAGCTGGTTGAAAAGATTTTCAGCGTGCCGAATCCGGCGCTAGGGGACCTAAGCTGCGATTTTGTTTTTCAGGCGGTTATGAAACGTGAAAACATCCAGACGACCGGACTTGGAAATGGCCTTGCCTTCCCGCACGCACGACTTGAGAAGTGCCTTGACCTTGTCCTGGCTATAGGCGTATCCAAAGAAGGCGTCAACTTCGACAGTCTCGACAAACAGCCCTGCAACATAATCTGCCTTATGTTTTCCCCCGTTGACAAACCCTATATCATACTGCAGACAATGGCGGCGTTGTCCCGTGCGCTGGCGGAAAAACAAAACGTCGATGACATACTATCCGCTCCTTCTGCCGACAAGATTGCAGAAATCTTTATCAAATCAACCCTTAAAACCTCCAAAATCGTCGTAGCTCGGGATCTAATGCGGCCTGTTTCCCAGGCCGTCCACATCGAAACCACCATTGAAAAAACCACCCAGATTATGCACCTTAATCGAATCGACGTGCTGCCCGTCATCGATTCGGAGAACAATCTGCGGGGAGAAATATCCTGTCTGAAAATATTTACCTACGGCATACCGGACTTCTTCAAACAGCTTGAAACCATATCCTTCGTCCGCAACCTTGACCCGTTCGAGAAATACTTCAAATTCAGAAAAGACCTGAAAGTAAAAGACCTCTATGAGCCGACCGCCAGCTCCATTTCGATGGACACTACGCTTATAGAGATGGTCTTTGAGATGACCGCCAAGAACCACTCCCGGCTCTTCGTCACCAACAAAGGCAGGCTGGTCGGCGAGGTTGACCGGTTCTCCATAATAGACAAGATACTGTTTTTCTGACCTTGCGGGGCTTTGCGTATGGACATAAAAGCAATCGGCTCAATAGTCATCTTCATAGTCGCATACATCCTCATTGCCTCTGAAAAAATCAACAAAACCATTGTCGCCATCCTCGGCGCCGTTCTTATGCTCATCCTGCACCTGATGAGCTTTGAAGAGGCGATGGCCTCCGTTGACCTTAATGTCATCTTTCTTCTCGTCGGAATGATGAGTGCAATGCACATCCTTTCCAAAACGGGCTTTTTTCAATATGTCGCCGTTACCATCGCCAAACGCGCACACGGCAGCCCTCTGCGAATAATGCTTTTACTGCTTACCGTCACCGCCGTCACCTCGGCCTTTCTTGACAATGTCACAACCGTTGTCCTGCTCGTGCCGGTAACCATCCTTATTTCGCAAATTCTTGAAATATCGCCCGTCCCCCTCATTATAACTGAAGCCCTTGCCTCTAATATAGGCGGTACGGCAACTCTTATCGGTGACCCGCCCAACGTCCTTATAGGGCTTCAAGGCGGGCTATCTTTCAACGATTTTATCATCAACCTCACGCCAGTTATCTTCGTCGCCTTCGCAGTATTTGCCTTCACCGCTCTTGTGATTTTCAGAAAACAGTTCCACGTGCCGAAAAATATCAGGGACCGTCTCAACGACGCCATCCCTGCCCTGGCGATAGTGGACAAGAAAAATATGAAAAAGTCGCTTATTGTGCTGGGCTTCATAATCCTCGGGTTCTTCCTGCACAATATTATCCATCTTGAACCGGGCATAATTGCGCTTGCCGGCGGCATGATACTTCTTCTGGTCTGCAAGGTCGAAAGCAATGAGGCCCTTATGCAGGTCGAGTGGGGCGTGATATTTTTCTTCATAGGTCTTTTTATGATGACCGCGGCCCTGCAGCATAACGGCGTGATTGCGGTGTTTGCAAAATCAATGCTCAAACTATCACATAACAACCTCGCTGCAACCTGTCTCATCCTGTTATGGGGCAGCGCCATATTCTCCGCCCTTCTCGATAATATCCCCTTCGTGATGGCTATGATTCCCCTGATTAAACTGCTGATTGACCCCATTGCCGCACAAATGCAAATAACAAATCCAGCGGCCATTCAGCACACCGTCGCTTATCCGTTGTGGTGGTCACTTGCACTTGGTGCCTGTCTGGGCGGCAACGGCACGCTCATAGGGGCGTCGGCCAACGTCATTTCCGCCCGCATAAGCGAGAAAAATGGCTACCCGGTCAGTTTTATGCGATTCACAAAATACGGCTTCTTCTTTATGCTACAGTCCCTTATCATCTGCACAATCTATATCTGGCTGCGATATCTTCGATGATAAACTGGCAAGAGCTCCATCATTGTATCTTGCCAGATGGCTATCCGGGTTTACCCAAGTGCGCCATCTCCGCACGCTGCTGCCTTGCCAAGACCTCCGCAGATAACAAACGCCGCACTGCACGCTCATCCAGCACACCTTCAAGCTGGTTCTCCGGGCCGACGACAGGCAAATATTCAATATCCAGCCGCTTCATTTTCCCCAGCGCCTCTGACAGAGGCCATTCTGCCTTCGCGCTCGCCGCGACCGGCTCCATAACATCCAGAGCTACGAGCCAGTCGCTTAATTCCTGTGTCGCAAAGGTCTTTCTAATCCCGTCGAGCGTCACTGTCCCTATCAGCTTACCCTCGGCATCAACGACCGGATAGTAGAACGTGTCCGTATCACCCACAATCCTGATGAGTTCTCTCAAGGACATCCCCGTCGGAATAATTGACAGCTTCATATCCGCCACATCCCGGACCTTATATTCTTCAATCAGGTCGTCTTCGGTAATATTGACACCAAATTCGCCGGCCTTGGTGACAGCAAACTTTGTGGCAATCGGCCCGATTATCTCAAAAACAATCGTAGTAGCTGCGACGGTGTTTACCACGGCTACCGCCAAGCTCTGTCCCTGCTGGCCAAGGCCGCGAAGCTCACTCGCTGCAAGAATCGAAAGTCCTATCGCAACACCCGCCTGCGAGAGAATGCCAAATCCAAGGTAATTCCGTATTATCGCGCTTTGCCTCGAAACTGCAGCTCCGACATACGCCCCTCCCATAAGGCCTCCTATACGGCATAAAATATATATCAGTCCAAGCACACCCATGCTCGGCAGCATAGATAGCTGAAGATGCGCACCCGCGATGAAGAAAAATACTATATAAACCGGCAACGTAATCGCCTGAATTGCGGTATAGGCCCGCTTGTTCGCCACAGGATAGAGATTCACATACAGCATACCCAGGGCCAGATTCGCCAGAATTAACGACAGGCCCAGGTACATGGCAATCCCTGTGCATATCAGGATACAACCCAGGCACACCGCCAGCATCGCATCTCCGCTGGTGAGTTTCCGTGTAAAAAAGCCGGCACCCAAACCAGCCAGGCATCCCAGGACTATCGACCCGAGTATCTCAACTATCGGCCCTTCAACAAGCCCAGTCAGCGAAAGCTCGCCACCGGCCAGAAGCAGCCGTGACGCCGCCATCGCAATGGCAAATATCATAATGGCGAGTCCGTCGTCCAGACCAACCACGGCATATAGCGCGTTCGTCAAGCGCCCCTTGGCCTTGCTCTCCTGCAGCACCGCCACCGTCCCCGCCGGCGCTGACGCCGGCGCCATAGCACCAAACACCAGAGCAATATACAGCTTCTTCGTCAGAAGATATACGCCCGCAGTCACCAGAACAAACGCACCAAACGACTCCAGAAGTGTAATAACGCCGATACCTTTGCCCATATCTCGAAGTGTGCTAATCCTCATCTCGCTGCCTATAATAAACGCCACCAAAGACAGGGCAAACCCCGCAAAAACGTTCAAATCTTCAAGCAGCTCCACATCAAAAACGTGCAGCACCGAGGGTCCGAACACCAGCCCAGCCACCAAGTAGCCGACCACACCCGGTAGCTTTATCCTTTGGGCTATTCTGCCCCCGATAAAGCCAAAGATGATAGCTACTGCGATGTAGAACAATAAATTCATTTGGCCGCTATAATCTCAAACCTGTCAGAATCGAAGTCCGCTGCGCCCCCGCCGCCGCAAACCGTTATGCCGCTTAAAAACCCTGTAGCTGGGGTGCAAAAACACGTATGCTAAACCATACCACAGTTCTGTCAAACAATTTCGCCTCCTTTTGACGACGCTTCAATACCCCCCTTAGGAAGTCGCAGATTCGCCGGCCCAAACCCATCTGCTTTTTACTTTCTCTGAGCCGTCAGCCCCGGCCAGTCGTCGGTCCTGAAGGGCGTCGCGGGCAGACCTTCCTTGTTGTAAAGGTTGCATACCGGGTTATCCGCCCAGGCGTAACGCACCGCGACCGGCTCACTCACCTTGTCAGAGCTTACTACCACCATGTCGCCCTCGATTTTCGCATCGGCCCAGACAAACTTGCGGTCGGCTCCCGCAACAGAAAAGCCCTTGAGCGATTCACCTTTGGCGACCAGTCCGCCGCCAACATGGTCAAAATGAAGGATGATTTTATTACCATCGACCTTCATCGGTTGCTTATAAATCGGGCCTGAGTAAACTACATCTTTGCCGTATGTCTTTGCCATCGCCCACAAGGCCAGACGCCCCCCGACGTCCCGTTTGTTCTTGGGGTGTATATCGTTCGCCTCGCCGATGTCTATCGTTACCGCCATCCCCGTATTCGGCGCCGAAAGCGTCATAAGTTGTGCCTCTCGCAGCTCGGCCCATTCACTCTCAACCGGCTCAGAGCTGACCGCCATATAGTTGGCCAACTGAACGAAAATAAACGGGAAATCACCCTGTCCCCACGCCTCACGCCAGCATTTAATCATCGTCGAAAACAACTTGCGATACTGATACGCCCGCTCAGCATTTGCTTCGCCCTGATACCATATTGCCCCGCGGATGCCGTAAGGAATAATAGGGACAACCATTCCGTTATAAAGCCCCGTTGGCGAGTTTTGATGGCTCGGTCCTATCGGCTGCTCGAACTTCGGCCTCAGCGGCACCGGCTTGCCCTTGGCCTTAATCCTGGCAGCCATTTCCTCAAACTTCTCCATTTCCAGCTTATATCTTTCCTTGATTTCAGGATACTTTGCCAGTGTTTCTTCATACCGCACAAGGATGGGCTTAAGCCCGGCGTCACCCTCGAGATACTCTTTGCTGGTCCACGATTCCGCCGGCGTCCCGCCCCACGACGTATGAATCAGACCAATCGGCACATTGAGCTGCTTATTAAGCTCGCGGCCGAAAAAATACCCAACCGCCGAAAAACCACTCACGGTTTTGGAACTGCATACCTGCCACCTGCCCCGGCAGTCGGCCCGCGGCGTCTGAGCCACCTTCTTCTCAACCGTGAACAGCCGAATCTGCGGATAGTTGGCCTCGGCAATCTCCTGCCCGGCATTGGCTGAATTACTAACAGGCATTTCCATATTCGACTGGCCCGAGCACACCCACACCTCGCCGACAATCACATTCTTCAAAACGACCGTGTTTTTACCTTCGAAAATTAAATCACACCCCGCCCTGAGCGCACTGAATGGGCCGATTTTGGTTTCCCATCTGCCATTTGCGTCAGCTACCGCACTCCAGGCCCTGCTGTATATGCCGTATTTTATTGCAATTTGCTCGCACGGGTCGGCCCAGCCCCAAATCGGAACGCTGCTGCCCTTCTGCAAAACCATATTGTCGCCTATCACCGACGGCAGCCGGACATCAGCTGGCACAACACCTGACAAAACCAGCACTATGGCTGACAGAACACAAACCGTTTTTCCGCTCATCATTTTTAGCCCTTTCCTGCAATTCAAGTTAAGGAGCCGGTGTACCGACACAACAAACGAAAATTATATCAGCCCGGCTCAGCAGGGTCAAAAACCAAACAGCAACCCAATTTTCACTTTATATTCGGACGCCTGATTCGTATAATAACTGAAAAGTAAACGAAAGGTCAAAATGGCTCATAGAAAGGCAAGATTTGCAATTTGGCTCGGGGTTGCTGCACTGGTTGCGGCTGTGCTAATCGGCTGTAAAGAAAAACCGCAAAACGGCGAGCAGAAGACGGAGGACAAATCACAGATAGCGCAAGACAACTCTCCGCTTGCCCTGAGTAGCCCGCAGGGCGAAGCGGGGTCAAAACCCACTTTGCGAGACATAATCGCTCGAAGAAGGACCTGGGGGCCGGCTTACGCCTACTGGTTCAAAGAAAAGGCGCCTGATTTTGTGGTGACCGACATAACCGGCAAACGGCATAAGCTAAGCGAATACAGGGGCCGAAACGTAATGCTTATATTCTGGGCAACCTGGTGCAGACCCTGCATTATGGAAATCCCGCATCTGACCGAACTTAGAAATACAATCGGCGAAGACAAGCTGGCGATGCTGGCCATATCATACATAGGGCCGATGAACTCGACCGAGAGGGTCAGGAAGTTTGTCGCCGCAACCCCCGCTATCAACTACACGGTGATTTCGACCGACGGGGCGGCTATGCCCAGGCCTTACAACCTTGTAAACAGCATCCCGACTAATTTCTTCATCGACCCCGAAGGCAGAATTAAATTCGCAACCGAAGGAACAACTTCGCTGCGGGATATAAAAGCCATCCTCGAAGCCGAACGCTAAAATTTGCGATTTTCAATTTACTATTTATTATTTGAGAAATCATTGCCTAATCCCAAACACGCTCCCCCTGCGTTAAATAGAAAATAATAAATAGAAAATGGCCTTGACAAACCGTTATATGTATCGTAATATCCTTGGTCTGGTTTCGCCGAAGCAAAAAATGTAATCAGTGTAATCAGTGTAATCTGTGGTTAAACGAGGTAATTACCTATGGCACATAAAAAGGGACAAGGGTCAACAAGAAACGGCAGAGACAGCAATCCGAAATACAGAAGCGTTAAGCTGTATGCCGGAGAGGTTGTAAAAGCAGGCGGTATCATCGTCCGCCAGTGCGGAACCAAATTCTTCCCCGGCAAAAACACCCGATTAGGCAGGGATTACACGCTTTTCGCCACCAGCCCAGGTACCGTCCGCTTCGCAGGCCGAAAAGTCCACGTCATCTAAACACGCACAGATTCCGTAGATACGGCCTTACACGCTATTTACATCGATTCCTTATGAATATTTAGCCCCTCCTAGCGAAGTTTACCCGCCGTTGTTCTGGCGGGCGAAGACCCTCGGAGCGAAGCGGAGATCCCCGCATGCTTACCCGCCTTCTTTGTGGCGGGCCGTTGGCGGGGACCCAATCTTCGTATGTCCCGCAACCGGGGACCCACTTCCCGCGTTAGGTTTGCTTTTTGCCTGCCCTCCGTAGCCCGTCGTGTGGGCGAAGTAGGGTCATTCCCGCGAACGCGGGAATCCAGTTTTGTCATTGCGAGCCCCTTAGGGGCGTGGCAATCTGTTGTTTCACTACCGCAGGCATCCGCATCCGTATTTAGCCCCGCCATCTTCGCTGAAGGCGACTGGTGAGGGTTAGTCGCTTATTTCCCGGCGATTTCGCTTGACATTTTAGATAAGCAGCAATAGTATGTCACCTCAGTGGCCCTTTTATGGCCGATAACGAGGAGTCGATGAAAACGCATCAACTGTGCCCTCATTTCGTTTAACTATTAGCGGCTGATACCGGTGCGCGCGTTACGCGCCGGTTAAACACCCCTGCTTACAACTTGCAGGGGCAGGCAACCTATATTTGAGAGGGTAGAAAAATGGAACACACAAAAGTCACTACAACCCTGTTAATGCTCGTTGCAGTCGTTCTCTGCTCAGGCCCCGTTGGCCGTGCAGACCCAATTGGCACGGCGTTTACCTATCAGGGCCGGCTAATCGACGCCAATCAGGTGGCGGACGGCCTCTATGACTTCCAGTTCAAGCTGTTCGAGGCGGCAACCGATGGAAATCAGTTGGGGGCGGACGTCAACACGCCGGATGTAGATGTAATTGACGGCTACTTTACGGTGGGATTAGATTTTGGGAGCAGTGTATTCGACGGTGATGCCCGCTGGCTGGAGATTGGAGTTCGGCCAGGCGACTTCACTGACCCAAACGTTTATACGGTTTTGGAACCGCGGCAGGAGATGACGCCGACGCCTTATGCCCTTTATGCCCAAAGCAGCGGCGGATTGAACACAAGCGGAGACCTGGCATTGATTTCAGAAACCGGCAACGTGGAGGTCGGATCGTCGGAAAACCCTGCAATCCTGCACATATTTGGACCTTGGAATATGTATGATGCCAATGGGGCGAAAGGGACAAAAGGCGTTTACCCTACTGAATATGAAGGGGCCGGCTATAGTGAGACCGACGGCGGGAAGTTATTTACAACGAGCAAATCCCTCACGTTAGAAGCAGGCGATGGCAATGTGGCCATCGGGACCGTCGATAATCCGGCAAACCTGCACAACTTTGCAGAGGTTCGTATTTATCCCAAAAACGCTGGCAGCAAAGGGACAAAAGGCGTTTTCCCTACTGACTTTGAAGGGGCCTCTTATGGCACGCCATCGGAAATAGAGTGGGACTTCGGCGATGATGATAAGAACGCAAATACATTCGTGGATTACACAAGTAATGGAAGCGGCGCAGACATCGCCTTTTGCCCGGACGGGCTAAATGTCCTGATAGGTGCGCCCAGTAAAGCCGTAAATCTCCTCGTAACGGGCAGCGTGGACGTCGGAGACGTAAATAATTCGGCAAACCTGAAGGTAACCGGCAATGTCGGCATAGGAACGACTAACCCGTCGTCGCCGCTTACGATTAAGACCGTCGCAGGGTCTGATATTGAGCTTGTCAGCACAGGTTCTAATGCTGATATTGTGACCAATGCGGCGTTTAGGGTAGGAACGTTGACCGGCCAGCCCTTCTCAATTATTACCAATAATCTCTATCAGATGACAGTGGATAGCGCAGGCAACGTCGGCATTGGCACGGCAAGTCCGACTGAAAAACTGGATGTAGTCGGAACGGCACGAATACGGGATATTAACGTAACGGGCGACCCGAACGTTTATGCCGTGGTTTGCGATTCCACAGGCAAACTGTTTAAGTCGGTTTCGAGCCGGAGATATAAGACGGACGTAAGAAACCTCGATGCAGATACCGATGCCGTCCTGAAATTAAGGCCTGTGAGGTTCGAGTGGCAGACAACGGGGCAGGAAGATATCGGCCTGATAGCTGAAGAAGTGGAAAAAGTGTCGAAGGACCTTGTCATATATGACGGCCAGGGCAGACCCGACGGGGTGAAGTATGATAAAGTTGCCCTGTATTTGCTGTCGGCGGTAAAAAACCAGCAGGAGGGAAAGGACGCCGTTATTGAATCGCTTCAAAAGGAAAACGAGGAGATAAAGGCCCGTCTGGCGGCGATGGAATCGCTGGTGACCAAACTGTCCGTGCAGCAGGAAGGAGGCATAAAATGAACACGGGGCGATTGACATTGATACTTGCGGCCCTGGTTTTCACATCGGTTGCCTTCGGCGATTACCAGATTGTCTGGAGCACGATAGATGGCGGCGGCGGGCAAAGCAGTGGCGGACAATACAGGTTGACTGGTACGATTGGTCAGCCGGATGCGGCTAATTCAGCGGGCGGCGACTAT
>Ga0315548_1004218_pt1 | contig 10443 bp, 5 predicted proteins | sample SalMarSW160110MG_2_FD_202540 | JGI IMG/M metagenome (GOLD analysis project Ga0315548, IMG submission 202540) | Salt marsh sediment microbial communities from the Plum Island Ecosystem LTER, Massachusetts, United States - Salt Marsh Sediment SW1601-110 ... | reverse complement strand
GAGAAATCAAACACAAATTCAAACAGAATAATGCGGATTTTATTTACCACCAACAAGACCAGCTAAGGTTTCTATGGCTTTTTAATTGATATGAGGGTAGAATATTCTTATGAAATACAAGTTCACCGACTATTTCTAGTGCCATTTCTATTAAATAAGTTACAGTTTTATAGTTATGTCATTCCTGCGAAACCTGTCCTGAGCGTAGCCGAAGGAGCAGGAATCAACTCCATTATTTCTGGATTCCGCATCAAGTGCGGAATGACAAAAAGTGAAAGTTTCTTTTTAGAAACGGCACTAGCAATTAATTCGTTTACTTATTCTCTTGTGATTTGTAACTTGTGACCCGTGCCCCGAACGACGAGCGACGAAATTTTCTTTGCCTACAATTTATTTTTCTGCTATTTTGTGTCGTAAAAGCAAGAAACAAACGTGGCGGAACTCTCTAAGTTGGCAGGAATAGGACGCGAATTATTGGTCAGAAAAAATGAGCTCAAAAATAGAGAGCTAACCTGCATTTTTCACACTGTTTTAATTTGATGCTCAATGTGTACAATAACAGTCTGTAATTCAGTTCACATTACTTTTTTATTTTTTCATCGCCCAACCTCCAAAGCCAGATTCATTGGTATCGATGAGACCTCTGGGTTTGTGGTGGTGAGAAGTGCGGGCTAACCACATTGGTGGCTGCGTTCTCTTAAAAGACGGCGCTGTAAAGTTCATCCGCACAGAAGAAGAATTAGCACAGCTTCAATGGAAATAGGAAGCTAACATATCTTTAATGTGCTCGGCGTATCATTTTTCTTGCCCTTTCTTTTACGATTTGCTACCATAGCTATATATAAATGCGGTTTATATTGGAGGGCCTTATAATGAGTGCACTTCGCATATTCAAAGCTTGGTATCATTCTGTAGCAATTTTTTCTATTATCGCCTCATCCGCCGATGCGGCTGAATTCGCTGGTGGAACGGGCGAGCCTAATGACCCATACCAAATCGCTACAGCCCAGCAGCTTATCTCAATCGGCTCGGACCCCAACCTTCTGGATAAGCACTTCGTACTTATCAATGACATCGACCTGGATCCCAACCTGCCGGGCGGGCAGGTCTTTACCAGCGCCGTGATTGCACCATATAAAGGTATACAAGATCCAATGCATGAACATCTGATACATCCTCCTGAGGGAACCACATTCACTGGCCATTTTGATGGTAATAGTAACAAAATTAGGAACTTGACCATTCACGGCACATCGGACTATCTTGGCTTATTCGGCAGAATTGGGGCGTCTGGTTGGGTCCACGACTTGGGTGTGGAAAACACATTCATCGTAGCGGCAGATGGTTCTCGTTACCTCGGTGGGCTAGCGGGATACATTCAGGAAAGTAAAATCACAAATTGCTATGTGACCGGCCGTGTCGTCGGTGGAACAAACACTATGTATATCGGTGGGCTTGTTGGATTCGTTTGGCAAAGCAAGATCACCTATTGCTTTGCAACAAGCGATGTTTATAGCGGGGACAATAGTGAGAATCTCGGAGTTATGGTAGGAGGCAATGGGGGCGACATCATCAATTGTTATGCCAGTGGTAATATAGTCGGTGGATATGGTTGTAAGCGCCTCGGAGGCTTGGTCGGACTCAACGGTCCCACTATCCATCAGGGGGGGTCTAATGTCCTTTCGGCTGGTCTTATCATTCATTGCTACGAGAACGGCACAGTTTCTAGTGGTAATGAAAGTAACAATCTTGGCGGGCTTGTGGGAGATAATTATGAATCTGACATTATTAGCAGCTTTTGGGATATTGAGGCTAGTGGAATGTCTGAAAGTGCCGGAGGGACGGGTGTGACCACAGTCGAGATGCAGAACGCACAGACATATCTGAATGCAGGCTGGGATTTAGTTGGCGAGCGCGGAAATGGCACTGCAGATCTATGGCAAGTGCCCGAAACCGGTGGATATCCGGAACTGACGGCATTTTCTGAATCATATCAGCCACATTTACTGGAAGGTACCGGGACGCCGGAGGATCCATACGAAATAGCAACTGCCGAAGACCTTGGAGCTATATGCCATTATGATAGGTCGGCCTGTTACATCTTAGTGGCCGATATCGATCTCAACGACATCACATGGACGACCGCACCTATAGCAGATTTTGACGGTACGTTAAACGGTGCTGATTTCGTAGTATCCAACTTGACGATCCAGGGAGAAGTTCATTTGGGTCTGTTCGACACCTTGGACACACGTGCCAAGGTTATGAACCTCAGGATCGAGGATGCCAATATCTCAGGTGGGAACAATGCAGAATGTGTCGGTGTCTTGTCGGGATGGAATCAGGGTAGCATCACAAATTGCTTTACCAACGGTAATGTTACTGGCTACGACTGTGTCGGCGGGCTTGTAGGATATAACAGTAAGCATGGCTCGATCCACAACTGCTATGGCACCGGCAATATTTCCAGTGGGGACTATGGTAGGGGGAACGTAGGCGGCTTGGTCGGTCTCAACATAGGCATGATAACCGATAGCCGTACCTATGGCGAGGTAGATGGCACCGATTGTCTCGGGGGCTTAGTTGGAACGAACGTTGGCAAAATTTCCAACTGCTATGCCAGCGGTGAGGTGACAGGTTATGACTATCTCGGTGGCCTGGTTGGTAACAACTATAATGGAACGATTGTAAATTCTTACGCTACCGTGAGTGTTTTTAGTAGGGAGCTAAATCTGGCTGTGGGTGGCCTCGTTGGAAACAATGATGGAGGTACGATTGTAAAATGCTACGCCGCTGGCAGTCTTGTCGTGGACGGACACAGTTGGTGGTATTACGGCGGCTTAGTGGGAGTCAATTACAATAGTGCGATAATAACCGATTGCTTCTGGGATGTTGAAGCCAGCGGCTTATCTGAAAGTGCTGGAGGTACAGGCCTGAGTACTGCACAGATGCAAACCGCTGCGACATTTCTGGATGCTGGTTGGGACTTCGTGGATGAAACGGATAACGGCACCGATGATATATGGAAGATGCCTCCCTGGACAGGGTATCCCCTTCTCGCCTGGCAGGAGGTCGAGATGCCAGCTCCAGCACCCATTGCGCACTGGGCTTTTGACGAAGGCTCCGGAGACATTGCAACCGATTCGGCAGGTGACAATCACGGAACAATATATAATCCAGAATGGGCCGAAGGCAAGATAAATGGGGCCTTGCAGTTCAACGGATTCAACACCTACGTGGATTGCGGTGATAGTGATGTATTGGGGCCTGAGCAGATGACCTTAGCTATGTGGCTTGAACCTGGCCACATGGGCGGCATGCGGTACATCCTGTCTCGGGCAAATAAAAGTACCGATGACATTGACTACACCCTGACCATCTATTTAACAAGTCAGGTGGAGTTTACCGTGGGACAACTCAATACGGCCCCTGTTTCCGTGCTTTCCAACTCAACTACTCCCTTGAACGAATGGTCTCACGTGGCGGTGAACATGGATGGTTCTGAATTGTCAGTCTACATCAACGGCAATTTGGATGTTTCTGCCAACTATGCCGAAAGAGGCCCTCGGCAAGGTCACCGGCTGGTGCTCAGTTCCTATCAAGGCAGCACACGCTTCTACTTTGGAAAACTCGATGATGTAAGGATCTATGACACAGCTTTATCCGAGGATGATATTGAGGCACTCTATACAGATGGTTTGCAATAACGCAATGGGCTGGTCATTTGCTTAACGTTATAGCGGATAAGTCCTGTATTGTGCACATCGCTCGAAGCCCTTTACATTTTACTTCTCGCCAGCTAATCTATCACATATCTTTGGGTCGATTCGTAAAACCATTATAGCCTGTATCAAAGATACGCTACTTGCTTAGTAACTCAGACTGACCGTTTTTATTGTCATGCTGAGCCGAAAGGCGAAGCATCCGGCTTTAGCAAAAGAAAATCCATATTTTCTCTGGCCAGATTCTTCGCTTCACTTTCGCTCAGAATGACGAGGCGATATATGTCTTTGCAAATTAATACGCCTGAGGCGTATAAAAGACTTATCAATAATAATGTTAGTAAATCGGTCAGTTTGAGTAAGTAATAGTCGTTTGCAGACAGCAGTAAGCCAAAGGCTAATGAAAAGAAGACGGCATGAATCATAGTAATCTTGTCGAGACAGAAAATCTTACTAAGGTCTACGCCTCCGGCAAGATTAAGGTTGTTGCCCTTGAGAATGTAAATCTGTCGGTCGAGCCGGGCGAATTTCTGGGCGTTACAGGGCCTTCTGGTTCGGGCAAATCGACACTTATGAATCTATTGGGTGGGCTTGATACTCCATCTGCCGGCCGTATCAGGGTGCAGGGCAGGTTTATCTCAGAATTGAATAAGTATGAGCTGGCCCTTTACAGGCGCCATCAGGTCGGCATGATATTTCAATCGTTCAACATCATTTCGTCGTACACCGCTCTTGAAAATGTAGCCTTTCCATTGCTTTTTGCTGGTGTACCTAAGAAAAACAGAAATCAGCGGGCTGCGGAAATTTTAACAGTGGTTGGGCTTTCGGCCCGCAAAGACCACCGACCATCTGAACTTTCCGGCGGTGAGCAACAGAGGGTCGCAATTGCCCGTGCGCTGATAAATCAGCCGAAAATCCTGCTTGCGGATGAACCGACCGGTAACCTGGACAGCGGAACCTCGGCGCAAATAGTCCAGACACTTGCTAACTTGAACAAGAATCACCATCTAACCGTGATTATGATCTCGCATGAGGAGTCTCTGCAACAAAAGTTTGCAGATCGTGTCATTCGGCTCTGTGACGGGAAGATTGTCGAAGAGCAATAGATAAACCACAACAGCAATGAGAATATCTGACTACATCGAACAGTCTTTTTCAAATCTTTGGAAGAAGAAGCTCCGTACGTTTCTGACAACGTGTGGAGTGGCGATCGGAATTGGGGCGCTCGTTTCTATGATCTCCTTCGGCAAAGGCATCCAGAAGAATATCACTGATACCTTCACCGAGCTTGAACTGTTCAACTACATTACCGTCTCATCCGCGTCCGGCGAAGACCAGATGGCGGAGCACTCAGACGAATCCGAGAAAAAAGAAAACCAAGCTGAGCCAATTCATGTCCTTAATGAAGAATTCATTCAGAAAGTCACCAAAATAAATGGCGTTCAATCAGCTTTTCCCGAAATACGCTTTCCAGCCCTTATTCGATTTGAACAAGAGGAGAAGTTTAGCTTAGTCCAGGTTTTGCCGTCGAATGTTTGTCGATCTGAACTCGTGAAGTTAAGAGCAGGTAAGTCGTATGAGTCGGATCAGCAAGATTCCTTGATTGTAAGCGATTCTTTTCTTCACAGCATGAAGATCAAAGAGCCGGAAGCGGTAATCGGCCAAACGATTGAGATATCTACCTTGACTTTTGACTTGAGCCTCTTTGATCTCACGAATGCTGTATCTGTCTTGCAGGGCACTAAGCTTCCATTTTCCAAACAGAGTTACACCTTCACTATTGTCGGCGTTGCTGAGCGGATGGGATTCGCAGGTCCAATGCCACTTCGCAGCGATGTCTTCATTCCGCCTGCTGCATCTGAGAAAATGGAAAAACTCTCGCTGACGAGCATCTGGGATTTCTTTCAGACCCTTGAGCAAACTAAGGGATACTCAGCAGTGAACGTCAGGCTTCGTTCTGCTAAATACATTGAACCTGTTAAGGCGCAGATAGAGGATTGGGGCTTTAAGACCTTCGCCCTCGTAGATCAGCTACATGAGATCAAAACCGGATTCATCTTCATGGACATGTTTCTATTCGCGGTGGGGATGATAGCCATCACCGTCGCTTCGCTTGGGATTATCAACACTATGGTAATGTCCATTCTGGAAAGATACAGAGACATAGGAATTATGAAAGCTGTTGGAGCCACTGATAAAGACGTGAAAAGGATATTTTTCTTTGAATCCGGAGCGATCGGGTTTTGGGGCGGTGTTTTCGGCCTTGCTTTGGGATGGGTGGTGAGCATAGTCATTAATCTGGTAATCAACTATTTTCTGGCAAAACAAGGGGTTCCTTACGTGAATTACTTTAGCTTTCCCTGGTGGCTTTGTCTTGGAGCGATTGCTTTTTCTATACTTATCAGCTTGGCGGCAGGTATCTATCCTGCATCGCGGGCAGCTCGCGTCGATCCTGTTGTCGCACTGAGACACGATTGAGCCTGTCATCTTCACAGTCCCTTCTCGTTCTGTAACACTGGAAAACACAGAAACAGGACTGCGTAACGGTCACAATCATGTGTCTTCTCATAGTGTTCTTAATTCATCTGCAATCATTGGTCAGGCCAAGCCTGCCAAAATGGCACAAAACGCACAATCACCAAATCAGTGATATTGCCATCGAAAACCCTAAGTCCCCGCTATGGCACAGCTTATCGACACTCAGAGCTATATGGACTCAACTGGCACGCTTTTTGCGAAAAATCAATAATAAGTTATGCTCTCTGTATATACGACAGTAGATGTGCTTTTGCATAAATACCGACTTCAATGCCATGTAAAAGCGAAAGGAACATTATTATGGCTAAGATAATTGGAATAGATTTGGGAACGACAAACTCTGTTGTGGCTGTTATGGAAGGCTCGTCGCCGAAGGTTTTAATCAATTCCTCTGGCTCCCGGCTGACGCCCTCAGTGGTCGGCTTTACCGACAAGGGCGAAAGGCTTGTAGGCCAGATTGCCCGCCATCAGCAGGTCACAAATCCGGAATATACCGTATTCTCCATAAAGCGTTTCATGGGCCGGCGGCACAATGAAGTCGCCGCCGAAGAGAAGATCGTACCTTACAAGATTGTGGGTGGACCTGACGAGCTGGTCAAAGTCGAAGTCCGCGGCAAGCAGTACACCCCACCTGAGGTTTCAGCTATGGTGCTACAGGATTTAAAGAAAACCGCCGAGGACTATCTGGGGGAACAGATCACCAGAGCTGTCATAACCGTCCCCGCTTACTTTAATGATTCGCAGCGTCAGGCAACTAAAGACGCCGGCAAGGTTGCGGGACTGGAGGTCGAGCGCATCATAAATGAACCGACCGCTGCCGCACTGGCTTACGGATTGGAGAGGAAAAAGAACGAAAAGGTAGCCGTATTCGACTTCGGAGGCGGAACATTCGATATCTCAATACTCGATATCGGTGATAACGTCTTTGAGGTCCTAAGCACTAATGGCGACACACACCTTGGTGGTGACGACCTGGACGCGGTGCTGATAAATCACTTAGCAGATGAATTCAAGAAGACCGAAGGTATCGACCTGCGCAAGGATTCAATGGCCCATCAACGGCTCAAAGAAGCCGCTGAAAAGGCAAAGTGTGAACTGAGTTCGCAACTGGAAGCCACGGTCAATCTGCCCTTTATCACGGCAGATTCCTCCGGACCGAAGCATCTGCAGATTACAATCACTCGCAGCAAGTTTGAATCACTGGTAGAACCTATTCTGGAACGGCTCAAAGAACCGTGCCGCAAGGCAATAGCTGACGCAAAAGTCTCAGCCGGCGATATCGCTGAAGTTCTGCTCGTTGGAGGCTCAACAAGAATCCCAAAGGTCCAGCAGATCGTTAAAGAGATATTCGACAAGGAGCCGAACAGAAGCATCAATCCTGATGAAGTTGTAGCTCTTGGTGCCGCTATTCAAGGCGCAGTCCTCGCTGGCGATGCAGGTGTCAAGGACATCCTTCTGCTGGATGTAACTCCGCTTTCTCTCGGAGTTGAGACTTTAGGTGGAGTTATGACCAGACTGATTGAACACAACACCACAATCCCCACCAGCAAGAAGGAGATTTTCTCGACCGCTGCGGATAGTCAAACTACTGTTGACATCCACGTTCTGCAGGGCGAGCGTGAATTCGCCAGGGACAATCGCACGCTCGGCAGGTTCCAGCTTACGGATATTCCGCCAGCTCCACGCGGTATTCCGCAGATCGAAGTCGCGTTCGACATCGACGCAAATGGTATCTTGAACGTCTCAGCCAAAGATTTAGGTACCGGAAAACAGCAGTCTATCGTTATCAAATCCAGCTCAGGACTGAGCGAGGACGAGATTGAAAAGATGACCAAAGAGGCTGAGGCCCATGCTGCTGAGGACAAGAGGAAAAGAGAAGTTGTGGACCTGAAAAATCAGTCTGACCAATTAATCTATTCAACTGAAAAGACACTCAAAGAGCATGGGGATAAAGTCTCTGGCGAGACACGCGGTAAAATCGAAAGTGCGGTAAACAATCTAAAAGAAGCTGTAAAGGCAGACAATCCCGATGCAATAAAAAAAGCCATTGAGAACCTCAGTGAAGCCAGCCAGGAACTCGGCAAGGTGCTGTACGAAGAGGCAGCTAAAAAACAAGCTGCATCTGCTGCATCCAGCCAGGCCGAACATACGCCACCGCCGGAAGGTGAGGTCAAGAGGAAAGGCGGCGACGATGTCATAGACGCCGAATTCGAGGCCAAGGATAACTAACGCAAGCACACAACTGCCAAAAGAAGGAATAACTTACGTCTGATTGGGCCGGATTTAGTTTATAGACCTTGCGTTTTAGGTAAATCCGCCGAACGTACACAATTCTCGATGAGGTATATTCAATACCCTACGGATATACAACTCTTATTCAGGATTGTGTTAAGAGGCTTTTTTGGTGCGTTTGTACAAAGATGTTCGGCTTTTTAAGCCCGGTAAGTACCGTTCTTAAGTTGCGTAACCTTTTCTAATGATGTTACGAATCCGCTATTTCTAATAGGCTTTTATCACTGTGTATCGTCACAGGATATCCTTCCAATTCTGTACTCTTATAGAAGGCGCACATTAAGAAAAAAGCCACTTCCAATGTAGATAGAAAGAGCCGAGAAGTTACGAAACGCGCCCGGCAGGACTCGAACCGAGGCCATAAATTCACAAAAACAAGTAAATAAAGCACTTACAAAATCACTCCAAAACAACCTGCCTGAAAACTTGGCGTCGATAATCCAAAAATACCCACGTTTAGCGGAAATTATCGAAGCTTGGCCACAACTGAAAGAAAAACAAAAGAGTGCTATTTATGGAATTTTAACTGAAAGGATTCAAACATGAGATCGAAGCCAAAGCCGCGAATCGAGACTTCGGCATTTAGCTCTGGGTCTGCTGTAAAAAACGCATAATTCGATACGCGAAAGTTCATTGTCCGAAATGTGGTAGGATAGAGTGCCTGTTTACAGCAGTCGGTTGCCTGTGAGGTATCATAAATGCTCTGAATGCGGCTGTAATTTCAAATCGGTCGAAAAGTGAAAGGATAAAAAATGGCGACTAATGTCAGACGAATCGTGGCTGAAATCTCGGCGAAGAACAAGGCCAAAGGCGCACTGGCAGGCTTTCGTAGTGACCTGGATACCACCGGCCGGGCTCTTCGCCGTATGGCCACAGGTGTAATAGCCTTAGCTGGTATTAGTGGCATGGGCTAAATGATAAAAAAGCAAATGGAGGCAATCGATGTAACTGCCAAACTATCTGACAGAATCGGTATGACAAGCGAACATCTGGTCGGCCTACAGTACGGCGCCAAGATAATGGGTGTTGAGCAGGAATCGCTTAATAAGGCACTTGAGTATTTTTCCAAAGGTTTGGGTGAAGCAGGTAAGGGAATAGGAGAAGCGAGATACGCGCTGGATGCGCTTGGTCTTTCTTCAGCGGATTTGATAGCCAAATCTCCATACGAAGCTATTCGCACAGTGGCCGATGAAATGAGCAAGCTGAAAAACCAAACTGAAAAAACATTCGCAGCTCAAAAGCTCTTCGGCAGGTCCGGCATACAAATGGTAAATATTCTTCAGCAAGGAAGCTCTGCAATTGATGCACTTCAGAAAGAGGCAGAGGAACTTGGCCTGACATTTAATCGCTGGGATGCAGCCCGAGTAGAAGCGGCTAATGATGCCTTTTACAGGATGCGTTCGGTATTCACTGGCCTTTCCCGGCAGATAACAATTCAGTTAGCACCACATCTTGAGGCTTTAGCTACGTCATTTGTTAATGCTGCAAAATCTGGTGAAGGCATGGGGGCGCATGTTGCTAATGCCTTTGAATGGATGTCTCTTGGTGCTATCAAGTTTGCCGAGCAAATCCATAAAATTCCTTATGCCTTGAAAATAGCCGAAGCCGGAATGATAGACTTGAAGGCTCGAAATCTGGAAGTTCTTGATTCGATTCTAAAGTTCAAGGACTTGCAAAAATTCGGTATCAAATCTTTTGATAGGTTATTTTTGGAAAAAGCGGTAGGCGTGGATGTAACATTTGAAGCCCAAAAAGCCCGGCAAGAAGCAGAATTAATAAGGAAATTAGCCGAACAAAGCACCAGCGAATTTAACAAAGCTCAAACAGCCGTAAGGGCTTATTTTGATTCTATAAAGTTAAAAGGTGCCGAATTAAGAGCAACCAGATTTTT
>Ga0315548_1004213_pt1 | contig 10446 bp, 6 predicted proteins | sample SalMarSW160110MG_2_FD_202540 | JGI IMG/M metagenome (GOLD analysis project Ga0315548, IMG submission 202540) | Salt marsh sediment microbial communities from the Plum Island Ecosystem LTER, Massachusetts, United States - Salt Marsh Sediment SW1601-110 ... | reverse complement strand
TTCCATTTGCTCCGAATTGTATTGTGTGGCTGATAAAACCTAAAAAACCTTTCTCATAACCAAGTTTAAATTTATACCACGAATCGTTTCGGTTAAGTATGTATTTTTTCTCCGTGCTGAAGCTTATTTGTACGCGTTCTGTTTCTGCCGAAAAGGACTTTACCGGCAGAAAAACAGAAAGAATAAAGGCGAAAACAATTAAAAATTTAATATTTGATACTTTGTATTTCATTTTTCCTCCTTTTATTACTTAGAATATTTGTTTTATATTGTCTTGTCAAGGATTCTTTAAAAATTTGTTCTCACACTGAAACACGGAGACACAGAGTTTTTTTTGTTACTAATTTACCGATTCACTAATTTACTAATCAACTGATCCGAAGGATCTACAAAATTCACGATTCAAGACCTGACCCCAAATACACTGTTGATTGGAACATAGTCGATATTAGGATTATTTTCGTTTCCCCACTTCACCTCTAAAGGATCAGTAAGCGATTCCAAGCACCAACATTGATCTTTTGATTCGTTACGCAACATCTTTTTGCTATTCTGAAATACCTCTTGGATATCGTCACTGAAGTAATCTTTTGGAATCTCAATTCCGATTAGCCACTTCCCCACTCTCCTCCAACACACGAGCTCCGGTTTCAGCTTACTAGAGATTTCTTTGGTTTTTGATAGCTCTCTTGGGATTTTGTCACGCTGACCTTTCGGTGCGCCTCTGAAATTTCCTTTTTCTTTTGTTCGATGTTTTAGGGAATAGTTTCTGTCGGCTGTGAGAATTGGTTTCCTGAGTTCTGACGATAATCCACCTCCATTTTCTTGATGGGCCTTATCTTCTGAGGTTTCTTTTGCGGTTTCTACAACGTCTCTCTGCATGAGCACATCAAAACCGGTTTCACTTGGACTAATAGCAATCATCTCGGTAACACTGTCTTGTGCTTTCCGCTCAAGGTTTCCGTTCAAGGTATGAGTTTTCTTTTCTTTTCTTTCTATTTCGTCTCCAATCAGGGTTGGAATGGTAACGTCTGAAGGCGGAGCAATTACGCTCGGAGAGATTGAGGGTTCTTCATTTCCTAATTGCTCAGAGGGCATGGTCGCTTCTGGCAAAGACAGGGTATTTACTGCAGCATTAGACAAATGGGGTTGAGAATTCGGTAAGGTGAAAACCCCGGCAGTATGGTAAGTGTCGATTTCTGTAGGGTCAATGTTTCGATTCCTGAAATTCTTTTTGCTCTCGAATAGTCTTGCAGCTACGAGTGCTGCTACTATGATAGCTGCGGCTAATAAGATCGACAATACGAGAAAATGTTCCTGCATTTCTTTACAAGCGAGTAAATGTTTTCTCTAACTCGTTTATATCCGAAACTAAATTTTGCATATACATACCTTTTTCAAATATAAATTTTAAAGAAGTTTTGCATAAAAGTTCAGGGCGTTAGGTCTTGCTTTTTGAATTTCAATAAACTTTTTTCACATAGATAACTTACAAATCTCATAGTTATATACTTTTAGCAACCCCCTTATGTATAAATAATATCGAAAAAAGAACTAAATGTCAATAGTGATATGCAAAAAATAATATAAATACCCCCTTGACTATTGTAGGCGTTTTCTATATTTTTATAATGCGAATGACAAAGAAGTATCTTGATATTAGTAAATTAGAAAATTGTAGAAGGTTGAAATTGAACACCAAAAATAAAAACAAGATGTGACCACTCTACATTTTATGAGTTACTGTATTATAATATATTAAGGTGATTTTATACAATTCTTTTAAAGGGAGGTTTTATTGGAAAAAAATGAATCGGATATTGCTGATGTGATAAAAGAGGCTCTTGAATGTATAGATAAGAATTCGGAGAGTCTAAAAGTTAACCTAAGCGATACACCAAGGTTTAATATCCTCCTCCATCTAATTCTGGAAAGTGAGCCAATAGGATTTGAACACATTAAAGAGAGCTTTAGGGTTTCAAGAGATACAATCGAGAAAAAACTCAGTATTATATTAAATAAAATAAAGGAAGAAAAAAATCCTATTGCAGCTTTTTGGAAAGAAATTAATGGCTTGAAAAAAGAATTAGGAAAAACGAAACTAAATAAATTTACAATTGCTTTTCCTCTAAATATAAATTTTGGGGGCGACAATAATGAATACTCTTCATTTTCTGTTTTAGATTATAAGATTAAGCAGGTCAAGTTTCCCGATTGGAAATCACAATTTTCTTCTCTTTTTAAAGAAAAGGAAAAACATTTACATGATTACTTATGCCAGATTCCAAATCTCTTAGAGGACGAAAACAATACTTACTGGAAAATCAATATAGAATCAATAGACGATTGGTATGCTATGGATGAAGTGGAAAAAATTTTAGAGATACTTTTAGGCAAAATTAATTTTACCCTAAATTATGGGAGAGTTCAACTATTCCGGGCCTTATTTTTTAAGAGAAGATTATCAGAAATAAGAAAACCTTTCATATACATAATCTTTAAAAATAATAGATACGAAACATGTTATTTTAATATTGAAACTGAAATACGTAAATATGTTGGTATACATGGTTCGAAGAAAAAACAATTTGATGAGGGTTTTACAACATTCTCTGCTTTGAAAACATCTAACACAATGGATAACATACTTTTAAGAGCATTACGTTCCTATCAACTTGGAATGGTAGAGAGAAGTCTAGAAGACTCTTTTTTACACTTTTGGAGAGCTCTAGAAACTCTCACATTAAAAGAAATACAGGAAAATTCACAAATTGTATTAAATAGAGCGCTTAGTATTTCCCAAGTAAAGCATACAAAACTAATTGAGAGAATGATCCCAAAAATGGCAGATAAAAGAAATAAGCTAGTTCATAAAGGACTTGAGACAGTTATAACTTTTGAAGATCAAAATTTTATAAAGAGTATGGTAGAAAATCTGATTTATTTTTATATACAATGGAAAGACAAATTCAGCCATGAAGATTTCATGTTTGTTTTCAATAATGCGCTTGGATGTGAATCGGATTTAAATTATAAAAGAAGCCAGAGAGAAAAAGAAATAAAATTAATTGATAAAATTCTTGAATGGAAAAAGAAGGGGTAAAATAATTAATATCACAGGAGTGAAGAAATGAAAAAATATTTAGTACTAATATTAATTTTGTGTTGTTGTTCTCCAGGTTTTAAAAAGGCAGATTTAAACAATCCGAATATTAATGATTATATGTTTTTTTATTTTACCGGAATAATGATGAATTTAGAAGCTGCATGTAAAATTACCAGTATTGAATATGATGGGAAATTGGTTTCAATATCAGGAAAAGTTTACGATAAGTTAACTTTAGAAACTTTTCCCAATACGGTGTGGGTTGGGAAATATATTGAAGAATCAGATTCGGTTGGCGGAAAATATTTTGCACCATTTAAGGAAGATACGCTAATGCTTACTGGAGATGACGGGATTTTCAGAGTAAAATTCAAATTAAAAAAAGATGATTGCCTTATTGTTGGTACTATGTGCTACGATCCGGTGGTAATACGGATTTACGATTACGTAAATGATTTTTATTAGGAAAGCGATTGGTTGATTAGTCAAACATTGACAAAAAGTTATTACCAAGTAGAATTAAGTGTATCTAGGGGGAAATAAAATATGAGAAGGAATTTGTTTTACATATTATTTTTTATTTTGTTTTTACGTTTATTAGCAGATGACGCTATTCTGGGGGGAGATGGACATAATGTTTACCCAATCAGAACAGAAGATATCGTGATGGACTCCGAAAAAGTGGAAGTAACATTTCTACCAAATAATGAGGCTTATGTTGAATGTTCATTTTATTTCAGAAATATTACCGATAAGAAGCAATCTGTATTGATGGGTTTCCCTCAAGAATTGGATGAAGGCGTAAGTGCTTTTGAATATGATAAAATGATGCTGAAAAATTTCGCGGCTTATGAGAATGGGAAGTTAATACTGTATGAAGTAAAAACAGAAAAGGATTCTCTTTATAGAAAAAAATTATGGTATACTTTTAAAGTTACTTTTGCTCCAAACGAAACTAAATTAATTAAAAATACATATTATTCGAATTTGGTATTATACTCTACAATGGGAACATCTTTTAATTATATTTTAAAATCAGGTTCTTCTTGGGCTGGGAAGATTGGTAAAGCTGATATAATTTTCAAAATTACTTCCCCGCAACAAATATACGAGGTTCGTTACATACGACCCAAAGATAAAGAATTTAAAGTGGAAAATAACCAAATATCATGGCATTTTGAAGACTTTGAGCCGGATTTTGATATTTCAATTAGTTTTGATCTTATAGATAAAGATCTAGGTGTAACAAAAGTGCAAGAAAAAATTGTTAACTCAATAGGTAATTATCCTATTTGTCTTTCTGATAATGATACATTAAAAACAGAAGGGGATTTTTATCCTACATGGCCTTATTGGATAGCTAATCATACTCTTGGTAGAATTAATTTTTATTCGAATAATGAGAAATCAATAAGAAATATAGTAGTCCCATATAGAAAAATTATAGGTTTTTATGAGACGAGAGATATACATTATCCCATTTTTTCAGGAAAAAGAAAAAAAGGAGATAATTATAATCTTTATACCTTTTATCCCGAACATTCAGGAGAAACCAAACAATTGACTTTTTCGGAATTTGACGCACTTGGACCAAGGATAAACGGCTCAAAAATAACATATTATGTTGATAAGAAAACCAGTTCCGAAATTTGGATTATGGATAGTGTCGATTTTAAACCGGAACTATTGATTGTAAATGTTGGAGATGCAAAGCACCCTTCTATAGGAGGAGATTATGTGGTTTTTGAATCAACGCAGCAGGGTAATACGGATATCTGGAAAATCAATCTTAAAACTAAAGAAAAACAAAGATTAACGGATTGGAAAGGATTTGACGGTAGACCCTCAGTTACGAAAGATGGTAAAAAGATAGCTTTTGTGTCAGATAGGAGTGGAAATCAGGATATTTACATTATGAATATAGAGGGGGACAGCTTAACGCAAATAACCTTTGATAAAGCAACTGATTTTGCACCTTTCTTTGATATTGAGGGAAAGAAATTAGCTTTTACCTCTTTCCGTAGTGAAAATAAAAGTAAGGTTTTTATTCTTCCATTAGCTAAACCTGAAACACACTAAATAATTATTCGTGTAATTCGTGCTATTTGTTGTTGAACTAGGCTTTTAGCTCTTCGCCTTTAGCTGTTAGCAAGTTTTTTTACCAATACACCAATTTACCAATTGACTGATAACTAATTTACAGTCTAACGTCTTAACGATTCAAAAACTACATCAACAAAAATTTTCTCGTTTGAGTAAATTTGCCTCCGTTTACTTCCATTTTAATGAAATATATCCCCTTTGATATACCACTCATATTTATCCTTCCTGAATAAAAGCCGGCAGGGCTTTCTTTTAGATTTTCTTCTTTTATCTTTAAACCTGCTACATTATATAATATGAATCTTATATCATTAGCCTTTTCAGGCAAAGAATATGTAAATCCCAACTGGCTACTTGTTGCTATACCCTTAACAGTAAGAGAATAAATATCAGGTAAACCATCAACAGTTACGCCCGAACCTGGTATAATTGAAAATACAGCATCACTTGTATCAGCTATGTTTTCACTCGTATCGGCAACTCTCACCAAACAGCTATCCGATGTGGTGTCCGGAAGAGTCCAGGGATAGGTTTTTTCATCAAGTACGGTATCCGCAATCGCTATCCAATCGGAACCATTATTTATTGAGTACTCAATTCTCACGTTACCACTTGTACCGGCGGAAGCCCAGGTAATATCGTAAGTACTGTTCTTCTGCCAGATTTCTCCTCCGTTAGGAGAAGTTACAGTGATAATAGGAACGGAGAAAATAGTAAATACACCATCGCTTGTATCCGATAGACTTCCGTTAGTATCTGAAATTCTAACCAAACAATTATATGACATTGTATCCGGGATAGTCCAGGGATAAGCACCAGTATCTGGCATACTTGCAATAATTTCCGTCCAGTCAAGGCCATTATTTAATGAGTATTCTATTTTAACCCCTCCGCTTGTTCCGTAAGATCTCCATGTTATATCATAAGTACTATCCGCCTGCCATTCTTCTCCGCCATTGGGGGAAGTAACAGTGATAAAAGGAGGAAAAAAGATAGTAAATAAAGAATCACTTGTATCAGAGGGGCTACCATCTAAATCTGAAATCCTTACCAGACAACTGTCTGATGGTGCAAATGGAACAATCCAGGAATAACTTTCTGTATCAGGTATAGTATCCGCAATAGTCATCCAATCAGAACCGTTATTCATCGAATATTCTATTTTCACGTTATCGCCTATACCGGCAGATACCCAGGTAATATTATAAGTACTATCCGCCTGCCATTCTTCTCCGCCATTGGGAGAAGTAACAATGATAAAAGGGTCGGAAAAAATTGTAAATACGGAATCACTTATATCCGATAGACTTCCATTTGTATCTGACACTTTAACCGAACAATTAACCGAAAACGTATCCGGAATAGTCCAGGGATGAGAACCATCATCTGGTGTACTTGCAATAATTTCTATCCAATCAATTCCATTATTTAATGAATATTCTATCTTAACCCCTCCGCTTGTTTTGTAAGATGTCCAGGTGATGTCATGAGTACTGTCCGCCTGCCATTCTTCTCCGCCATTGGGAGAAGTTATGGTTATTCCTGGGAATAGCTCGATTTTCAGCAGATATACATCCATCCACGTACTATCAGACCACGTGTTAGCTGCTATAATATACCCTCCATCGGTAGTCTGCTGAACAGATTCACTACTAGTAAGACCCCCTACCACAAATGCTTTAGTCCATAGGGTATCTCCCATCGAATCTGTCTTTATCAGATATACATTACTTTCACCTGTACCGTAAGGAGTATTGTACCCACCTATAATATACCCTCCATCAACAGTCTGCTGTCCTGAATAACCGTACCCTCTTCCGAATGTTTTAGTCCATAGTATATCTCCCATGGAATCCGTTTTTAATACATATATATCATCTCCACCTGCATCGTAAGACCGGGTGAATCCCACTAAAATATACCCCCCATCGTCGGTCTGCCGAACTGAGTAAGCCTCATCCCGCAATGTTCCTCCGAATGTTTTCGTCCAGAGTGTATCTCCCAGAGAATCCGTTTTTACCAGATAAACGTCTCTGTCAAGTGTAACTTTATACCGGGTACAACCTGCTATAATATATCCTCCATCAGTGGTCTGTTGGCCAGATTTGGCATAATCGTAATTACTCCCTCCGATAGCTTTCGCCCAGAGTGAATCTCCCAAAGAATCCGTCTTTAGTAGATAGAAATCTTCGTCAGTATTATTATATGCCTTTGTACCTATTAAAATATACCCACCATCAGAGGTCTGCTGGACCGACTCGATACCTTCCCAGTCATCGCTCCCGAATGTTTTCGCCCAGAGTGAATCTCCCAAAGAATCCGTCTTTAGTAGATATACATCTGGTTCACCTCCATAAGTACCGGTATTTCCGGCAACAATATAGCCCCCATCGTCGGTCTGCTTGACTGATTGCCCCCTCTGCCAGTTGTCATTGCCTCCGTATGTTCTTGTCCAGAGCGTATCTCCAAGAGAATCCGTTTTTATCAGATAGACATCATCTCCCCCGTAAGAGTTAGTATATCCGGCAACAATATACCCTCCATCAGTGGTCTGCTGGACCGAATAGACATCCTCCCAGCCTTCGCCTCCAAATTTTTTCGTCCATGCGGTATCTATAATTTGAGCTGACAAACAAAAAGTTACGAAAAGAAATAAAAGAAAAACTACTATACCCTTCACCGAATTCCCCATATACCCTCCTCTAATACTAATTTTGTATACCATAATTTTATATACTATAAATATTATTATACCGGTTTGTTTGGAGTTTGTCAATGGGTTTTATTTAAGTTGTAAAACAACTTAAATGACGGCTGACGGCAGATAACTATTGACCGAAGACAGCGGACCGATGACGGCAGTAAAAAACAGCCCAACCGACTAACCGACCCACAGACCAACGATTCAAAACCTACATCAACAAAAATTTCTTCGTTTGGGTAAATTTGCCTTCGTTTACTTCCATTCTAATGAAATATATTCCCTTTGATATGCCGCTCATATTTATATTTCCCGAATAATAACCGGCAGGGCTTTCTTTTAAATTTTCTTCTTTTATCTTTAAACCCGCTACATTATATAATGTGAATCTTACAGAACTCGCTTTCTCAGGCAAAGTATATGTGAAATTCACCTCGCTGCCTGTTACTATCGCCTTAACATTAATAGAGTAAACTTCAAGCGAACCAATGGGCACACCCGAACCCGGTATAATCGAAAATACAGCATCACTCGTGTCCGATATACTTCCATTCGTATCCGAGATACTGACCAAACAACTATCCGATACCGTATCCGGAGGATTCCATAGATAAATACCACTGTCAGGTGTACTTGCAATAACTTCCATCCAGTCCTTACCATTGTTTATCGAGTATTCTATTTTAACGCCTCCGCTTGTACCGCCAGATGCCCAGTTGATGTAATGGTTGTCTTCATTATACCACGTTTCTCCGCCATCGGGAGATGTTACTATGATAAAAGGATCGGAATAAATAGTAAAAACAGAATTACTTATATCCGATATGGTTCCATTGGTATCCGAAATCCTAACCAGACAATTATACGACATTGTATCCGGGATAGTCCAAGGATAACTGCTGTCGTCAGGCGTACTTGCAATAATTTCCGTCCAATCCAGACCGTTATTTAATGAATATTCTATCTTAACCCCTCCGCTTGTTTTGTAAGATGTCCAGGTAATATCATAAGTACTATCCGACTGCCATTTTTCTCCGCCATTGGGAGAAGTCACCTTAATATCTGGGAAAAGCTCAATTTTTATCAGGTATACTTTCCTATCGTAAACCCCTGTTATAATATACCCTCTGTCAGTAGTCTGCTGGACCGAATAACCAATATGCCATTTGCTTCCCCCGTATGTTCTCGTCCAGAGCGTATCTCCAAGAGAATCCGTCTTTATTAAATACACGTCCCTCCCCACACTGGTTTGGATAAAACCCGTTATAATGTATCCTCCGTCGTCGGTCTGCTGGACTTCATAGCCATAATTATAAATATTTCCCCAATATATTTTCGCCCATAGTGAATCTCCTATAGAGTTAGTTTTTATTAAATACATATTATCCGTATTATAGCCGGAACCTCCCGCAACAATATACCCGCCATCATCGGTCTGCTGAACTGAAGAACCAGATTGGCCATAGCTTCCCCCGTATGCTCTCGTCCAGAGAGTATCTCCAAGAGAATCCGTCTTTATTAGATACACATCCGAAAAGCCTGCGCCGTAAGACTCGGTTCTGCCTGCAACAATATACCCTCTATCGGTAGTTTGCTGAACTGAAGAACCCCTATCGTTCTCACTTCCCCCGTATGTTCTCGTCCAGAGAGTATCCCCAAGAGAGTCCGTCTTTATTAAATATGCATCATCACTACCTAGATGGACAAAACAGGTGACTCCTATTATAATATACCCGCCATCTGTAGTCTGCTGGACTTCAGAGCCATGATCCCTATCCCCTCTCTCATAGGTTTTCGTCCAGAGTGTATCTCCCAGGGAATCCGTCTTTATTAGATACACATTAGATGTAGTATCGTTAGACCAGGTTTCCCCTGTTATAATGTATCCACCATCCGTGGTCTGCTGGACTGAAGAACCAGATTGGCCATAGCTTCCACCATATGTTCTCGTCCAGAGCGAATCACCCAGTGAGTCCGTTTTTATTAAATATACATCACGCCCATCTGCACCTAAGGACCAAGCCTGCCCTGCAATAATATATCCCCCATCGGTAGTTTGCTGGACCGAGTACCCCTCAACAGAATCTCCGTATATCTTCGTCCACGCGGTATCTATCCTTTGGGCAGACAGGCAAATACTGACGAAAAGAAATAAAAAGAAAACTACAATACCCTTTAATATATTTCTCATATACCCTCCTCTAATACTAATTTTGTATACTATAATTTAATATACTATAAATATTATTATACTGATTTATTCGAACTTTGTCAATGGATTTTTAGTTCGTGGTTCGTTGTTCCTAGTTCGTAGTTCCTATTTTGTTAGTGTGTTAGTGGGTATTTATGTACTGGTTCAACGGAAAATGGACAAAACGGGTTCTCTAAATAAGTTGGATTTTGATTTGCGATTTTCTTTTCTAATCTTCCTTGCATGTTCTAATTTTTTCTCCCTTTCCTCCAATATTTTCTCTCTTCTACCTGTTAACATATCATAAGGAGCAACATAATCAATAGCGCTATGCAACCTCTCGTA
>Ga0315548_1004210_pt1 | contig 10454 bp, 9 predicted proteins | sample SalMarSW160110MG_2_FD_202540 | JGI IMG/M metagenome (GOLD analysis project Ga0315548, IMG submission 202540) | Salt marsh sediment microbial communities from the Plum Island Ecosystem LTER, Massachusetts, United States - Salt Marsh Sediment SW1601-110 ... | reverse complement strand
TGTCGAAAATGATATAAATACTATAGCTCTGAATTATGCGCGTACAGTTGTAGAGAATATCCGGATAAACAGAGATTAAACAGGGAAATCCTGTCAGGGCTCTCAGGTATGAGTAGGCAATTAATAATACTCATACTCATATTTGGTAAGTATCTTGAAATCCGTACTCGGATAGTATGTAAGTACCTGGGTACATAATCCCTTCCCATCGTAGGTATAATTTCTTCTGTTAAATTCCTCATCAGGCTTTCTTCTCCAGTTCATTTCGATAAGATAGCCATTATCGTTATATTTGAAATTCTTTTTTATATACCTGCTGTTTTCAAGGTTCTCTTCGTCAATATTAATAAGCTCACCCTTTAAATCATAAAGATAGGTCAGCTTATAATTGAAGTTACCCTGCAAGTATTTCACTTCGCTGACAACCTTTGATTCGTTATTGTACACAAATATCCTTGTCTCCAGGGGATTTTTATTTGCATCATAAATCGTTTCCTTAAGCATATTCCCATTATCATCGTATTTTAAAGACATATAGGATGTAACAATACCGGATGAATTGAAAATAGTAACCTGGGTTGTATCGCCATCGTACTGAAAAATCCTCTTTTCACTCAGTGTGTTTTCAATATAATAATTTATTTCAGAGAGCTTACCCTGGTCGTTATAGTGATAAATGTTCCTGAACTTCTCTGTGCCATCAAACCCGTTCTCTGATATTAAATTCCCTTTATCATCATATTTTGAAATTTTCTGGTAGGAAATATTTTTCCTTCCTCCTTTATGTTTTGTATAGTCAATCCGTTTCCCCTGCTGGTCATAATCATATGTTTCATAGGTAAGGGTATCTTTCATTTTATATGTTAAGTACTCCTCTATGTCGCCTCTTGAGTTATACCTTGTATAAGAAGTAAGCACACCTTTTGGCGAGGGTTTGCCTTTAATGAAATTGTAATCCCAGTTTGTCTGGGATTCAACTTTTTGTTTTACAATAACTTCTTTATTCTTTGTTTCAAATATGGGCTGGGACAACAGCTGTTGGCACAAAAAAAGCACCAGAATAATACCGCCAATGAATTTCATTATGCTATATCTTTATAATAACAATATTTAATACTTTGCATTTTCAAAAATAATAGAAATTGACAACTTGTTTAAGAAGTCATATAAAAATATTTATTTCCTTACTATTCATCTTCTTCTCCCTCTTCATCTTCTTCACTTTCCACCTCCCACTCCGGTTTCTTCGTTTGCGGCCCTTCTTTCCTATACGTGAAAGAAAGTATAAATCCGGTTAATGCTCCAAAGAAATGGGCTTCCCATGATACGTTGACATTATGAGGGAAGATACCCCAGACCATACTGCCATAAAGAAAAACCACCAGTAAAGATATTGCAAGTAAATTTATATTCTGTCTGATAACACCGCTAAAAAACAGGAATGAACCCAATCCGTATATCAGTCCGCTTGCACCTATATGATAGGAAGACCTGGCAAAAATCCAGACTGCCAGGCCCGTAAAGAAATAAATCATAAAAAAAACCCTGTATGCAACCTTATTATAGAAATAGAATACTGCGAGGGATAGGAAGAACAATGGTATTGAGTTATCAATAATATGATTAAGGTTTTCGTTTCCGTGTACAAGGGGAGAAGTCAATATTCCTATCAGTCCTTTTACCTTGCGAGGATAAATCCCGTAATACACCAGGTCAAGATTATCTGTTATCTCTATAATCTTAATTACCCACAACAGTATAATAAAAAACAACGGAAAAACCAAACTAAGCAAAAATCTCTTTCTTTCTATATTTTCTTCATTCAGGATCACTTCTTTGGTCTCAGTTTTCTGACCTGTGCCCCTGCCTGCCACATTTCCGAATCACCCATTTTCTTGAGTTCCGCATCCAGCTCGGCTCTATAATTGGAATGTCCTGTTCTCTTAAGAACCACTTTTGTCTCTTCTCCTTTCTTTACTCTTTTATATAGCTTCCTGAAAACTGGCAGGGCAGCCTTTTTAAACACAGGCAGCCAGTCCAGTGCTCCTCTCTGAGCCGTGGTACTGCAGTTGGAATACATCCAGTCCATCCCGTTCTCATCTACGAGCCTAATCAGGCTCTGGGTAAGCTCCTCAACCGATTCGTTAAACGCTTCACTTGGAGTATGTCCGTTTTCACGGAGCACATCATACTGTGCTTCCATAATTCCTGCAAGTGCCCCCATGAGAACACCCCTTTCCCCTGTTAGATCACTGTACACTTCTTTTTCAAATGTTGTCGGGAACAAATATCCCGAACCTATGGCTATGCCGAGGGCAATTGTCCTTTCCCGGGCCCTGCCGGTATAATCATGGTATATAGCAAAGCTCGAATTTATCCCCGAGCCGGCCAGGAAGTTCCTTCTTACACTTGTGCCTGACCCTTTGGGAGCAACCATTATTACATCTATGTTATCGGGCGTGATAACGCCTGTCTGGTCTTTATAAGTTATTGAGAATCCATGAGAAAAATAAAGAGCATCTCCTTCCTTAAGACATGGTTTTAATTTCGGCCAAACAGCTCTTTGTGCCGCATCTGATACAAGATACTGGATAATTGTACCCTTTGTGGCAGCTTCTTCTATTGGAAACAGGTTTTTACCCGGTACCCATCCATCATTCACGGCCCTGTCCCAGTCATTTTTAAACTCAGGTGCCTGTCCGATAATTACATTTATGCCGTTATCTTTCATATTCAGTGATTGTGCCGGTCCCTGGACTCCATAGCCAATAACTGCAACCACTTCATTCTTTAATATTTCCTGTGCCTTTGATAAAGGAAACTCTTCGCGTGTTACTATATCTTCTTCAACTCCTCCGAAATTTATTTTTGCCATAATTTATTTGTTTAATTATTAATAGTATCGTTTATGTGAATGGACTGTGCTTTGTCCACTTCTTTCAGATAGGTGCTTAACAGTTCCTTGTTCGACCTTGTTATTGCCACCCTCCCTGAGCGGGTAAATTGCCTTACCCCGTATTTACTCAATATATCAAACAGTTCCTGTGTATCTTCCTTGTGGCCGGTCTTCTCAATTACTGCGAACTCAGGTGTAATTTCAAGAATACGGGCATTGTGATCCCTGATTGTCTTTTCCAGTGTATTGCTTTCCAGCAAAGCCTTTGTTGGCACCTTATAAAGGGCTATCTCCTGGTGTATTATTTCATTGTCAGTATGATAATATGCTTTAAGAACCTCAACAAGCTTTTCAATCTGGCTGACTACTTTTTCCACCATCTCTTTGGTATCATGCACAACTATTGTGAACTTATGTATTCCCTTGATGGCCGATGCAGAAACCGTAAGGCTTTCAATATTTACATGTCTTCTGGTAAATATTATAGTTATCCTGTTTAACAAGCCAACATGGTTTTCTGAGAAGGCTGTTATGGTATATGATCTTTTCATTTTCAGGAAATTTATATTTATTAATAATAAAATAAAAGCAAAAAAGCTTATTCTATATTTATAATAATATCAGACACCGATGCCCCTGAAGGCACCATAGGAAAAACATTTCCTTCCTTTTCAATGGGAACCTCAAGAAGAAACGGACCGTCATAGTTTAGCATTTCCTCTAATCCTTTCTCAAGTTCTTTTCTTTCAAGTATTCTCCTTCCTTTTATTCCAAAACCTTCTGCCACTTTTATGAAATCGGGATTTTTCAGATGTGTTTCCGAGTATCTTCTGTTAAAGAAAAGCTGCTGCCACTGGCGCACCATTCCAAGGTATGTATTATTCATAAGTACTATCTTTACTGCCGCCCCTGTCTGGTTTATTGTGGCAAGTTCCTGTATGGTCATCTGAAATCCCCCGTCGCCAATTATTCCTATTACGGTCCTGTCAGGGGCTCCTATTTTGGCACCATGCGCTGCCGGCAGTCCGAATCCCATAGTACCCAGACCTCCTGAAGTGACGAAGCTACGCGTATAATTCATCTTTGCATATCTTGATGCAAACATCTGATGCTGACCGACATCAGTAACAATAATAGCTTCTCCCCGGGTCTTTTCCGTTATAAGGTGCATGACTTCGCCCATTGATATGCCGGGTTTTGAAGGGTAAAAATCCTTACTGATGACCTTTTCATATTCTATCTTGTCACAGTCTTTAAATTCTTTTATCCATGAATCATAGGATTTCCTTTCAACGAGATCCGTAAGCAAGGGCAGGGTTTCTTTAACGCTTCCGAGAATGGCAACATCTGCCTTGACATTCTTATTGATTTCTGTCGGATCCAGTTCCATATGAATAATTTTGGCTTGTTTTGCATACCTGTTAAGATCCCCGGTTACCCTGTCATCAAATCTCATTCCTATTGCAACCAGCACATCGCATTCATTGGTTTTGATGTTTGTTCCGTAGTTGCCGTGCATACCCAGCATTCCCACATTCAGAGGATGGTCAGTGGGAAGGGCTGATTTGCCAAGAATAGTCCATGCAGCAGGTATTCCTGACTTTTCAACAAAGGCACGGAATTCTTTTTCTGCTCCTCCCAGTATTATGCCCTGTCCGAATAATACAAAGGGTTTCTTTGCCTTATTGATTATCCTGGCAGCCTCCCCTATTTTATTTTTATCAATCGCTGGTCCCGGAATATAACTCCTGATAGAAGTACATCTTTTATATCTGAAGTAAAGTTTGCCAAACTGTGCATTTTTTGAAATATCAATAACAACTGGTCCCGGCCTGCCGGTACTTGCTATATAGAATGCCTGTGCAATAACCTCAGGTATTTCCTCGGCCTTGGTTATCAAATAATTCCACTTTGTTATAGGCATTGATATACCTACAACGTCTGTTTCCTGGAAGGCATCCGAGCCCAGGAGTGATGACACTACCTGTCCCGTTATGCACACAATTGGGGTTGAGTCAATCATTGCATTTGCAATGCCTGTAATAAGGTTTGTAGCACCGGGCCCTGATGTAGCCATGCAGACACCAACTTTGCCTGTTACCCTTGCATAACCCTCTGCTGCATGGATAGCACCCTGTTCATGGCGCGTTAAAATATGCCTGATCTTTTTATTATAGTCCATTAAGGAATCGTACACAGGCATTATGGCTCCCCCGGGATAGCCAAATATAGTATCGACATTCTCTTTTATAAGTGATAATATTAATGCTTCTGATCCTGTTATCTTAACTTTTTTAGCTTTTTCTTCTATTTCTGACAGTGTTATCTGTTCTTTCATTTTTTTAATATTTTGATTATTGCTGTAATTAAATTTGTCTTATTGCTCCTGCATCAGCTGATGATACAAGCCTTGCATAGGCCTTAAGAGCCTTTGATATTTTCCTTTTTCTTTTAAAAGGAGTATAAGCATTTTCTCCTCTTCTTTCCTCCTCTTTCCTTCTTTTTTCCAGTTCCTCGTCAGAGAGGAAAACATCTATTTTTCTTGCAGGAATATTTATCTCTATTATATCCCCGTCTTTAAGCAGGGCTATTTCACCTCCTGAGGCAGCTTCAGGGGAAACATGGCCAACTGATAATCCGGATGTGCCTCCTGAGAATCTGCCGTCAGTTATTAAGGCACAGTCCTTGCCCAGTCCTTTTGATTTGATATATGATGTGGGATAGAGCATCTCCTGCATCCCGGGACCACCTTTGGGTCCCTCATACCTGATAATTATCACATCCCCGGGCACCAATTTGTCCCCAAGGATATCGTTGCACGCCGATTCCTGGGATTCATATATTTTGGCAGGTCCTTTAAAAATAAAAATAGACTCATCCACCCCGGCTGTTTTGACAACACAGCCCTTGCGGGCGATATTGCCGAAGAGTACAGCCAGTCCGCCTTCCCTGCTGTAACAGTTTTCAATATTCCTTATACATCCCTTTTCCCTGTCACGGTCCAGTGCATACCTGACATCATGGGAGCCCAGTTTAAGATTCTTCCTGCCTGATGGTGCACTTGTAAACAGATCTTCTGCTTCTTTGTCAATATTATCTTTTGTTATATCATATTTTTTCAGAGCCTCACCAAGTGTTAATCCGTCCACCCTCCTCACCGATGTATCCAGGAGCTTGCCCTTCTCCAGTTCACGCATTATACCCGGTATACCTCCTGCACGGTTTACATCTTCAACATGATAGTGTGAGCTTGGTGCCACTTTACATAATACAGGCACTTTGCGCGACAGCTTGTCAATATCTTTCATAGTAAAGCTCACTCCCGCTTCATTCGCAATAGCAAGTATATGAAGGACAGTATTTGTCGAACCACCCATGGCAATATCGAGTGCCATGGCATTTATAAAGGCTGACCGGGTGGCAATGTTCAGAGGCAGTACTGACTTATCTCCCTTCTCATAATACTTTCTTGTGTTTTCAACTATTTGTCCGGCAGCCTTTTCAAAAAGCTTAAGTCGTGTTTTATGGGTTGCTACAACCGTCCCGTTCCCCGGTAAAGCCAGTCCGATTGCCTCATTAAGGCAGTTCATCGAGTTGGCGGTAAACATTCCTGAACATGAGCCACAAGTCGGACAAGCCATTTGTTCAATCTCAGATAATTCGCTGTCAGATATGTTATTGTCGGCAGCCATTACCATAGCATCAACAAGATCGTACTTCCTGTTTCCAACAACACCTGCTTCCATCGGACCTCCCGATACAAATACAGCCGGTATATTCAACCGCATCGCCGCCATTTGCATCCCCGGGGTTATTTTATCGCAGTTGCTTATGCAAATCATGGCATCTACTTTATGTGCATTGCACATATACTCGACACTGTCTGCAATCAGATCCCGGGAAGGAAGTGAATAAAGCATCCCGTCGTGGCCCATTGCTATACCGTCATCTATGGCAATAGTATTAAATTCGGCAGCATAAAAACCCTCTTTTTCAATGATAGATTTAATATGCTGGCCTATATCATGCAGATGGGTATGGCCCGGCACAAACTGGGTGAATGAGTTGACAATTGCAATAACAGGTTTTCCAAAGTGCTCTTCTTTCATGCCTGTTGCTCTCCAGAGACTTCTTGCCCCCGCCATCAAGCGGCCTTCAGTGGTAGCTGAACTTCTGAGTTTAATTTGCATATGACTGCTATTTTTTACTGCATTATAACAATTATATAAAATCGAAAAAGCCATTCTTAGTGGTAAGAATGGCTTTATATCCTTAATCATAGCACGTTCCATCCTTACCTCAGCATCCTGAGAATGCTAAGCACGAGGACAGCCACGACGACTATGAAGTTTTTCATTAAATTACAGTTTGAGTGACAAATATAGATAATTATTTGTATTTATTAAAAAAAAAATAAAAAAACTCTTATTTCCTGTAGGCGTACATATATTCGTTGCTTAATATTCCGAATCTTTTGATTGTCTCCTCATCGAGTTCATCCGTATAATTGCTGTCAGCAATAATAAACCCTGCCTTTTTCAGCCTTTCCGTAAAATCCATTCCGTACAGCCTGTAATGGTCTTTTTGCCTGAAGTGTTTCTCCCTGTCTTTTGGCGAGCTTATTGTACTGTCCTCATATGTTTCTTTCATAGAATAATCTATTGGTACATGCATCAGGGCAAAGCCTCCCTTCTTAAGCACCCTCAGAATTTCTGACATAGCTTTTCTGTCATCTTTAACATGTTCAAGGACATGATTGCATATTACTACATCGAATTGATCATCACTGAAAGGCATGTCCTGAATATCAAGTTTTATATCAGCAATAGGCGATTCCATATCAGCGGTGATATAATCGATATTACTTAATTTCCTGAATCTTGAACGGAAGCATTGCTCGGGAGCAATATGCAGAACTCTGAGGTTTTCTCTGAAAAAACTTGTTTTTTCCTTCAGGAACAGCCACATTAACCTGTGGCGCTCAAGAGACAGGCATTTCGGACATAAGGCATTTTCCCTGATTGTGGTATGCCCGTAAGGCAGAAATTTTCTGAATCTGCCACCACAAATCGGGCACTCGACATTATTCCCCCTGTAAAAAAGCGCGCTTATCCGCATAAAAATATAGCTTATCCTTATCAGGTGTTTTCTGGGTACAGCCCGCAAAATGAAAGGAATAAGCCTTTTCATAGGTTATATAAAGTAATCGGATTAATTTAAAGTTAAAAATATCGTAAAATTTTAAAATTAATACCCATTATCGCAATTAATAATATTAATAAGTGCTATTTTTAAGTGGTTTAATGAACTTTCAACTTGCACTTAACCCCTAAAAGCTAAAAACAAAATGACAAATACGCGTCCTTTTAAAGTGCTTGGCATTCAGCATATTGCTATAGGAGGCAAAGACAAAACCGGACTTGAAAAATTATGGATAGATATTCTAGGTCTGGAAAAGACAGGCAGCTTCAAAAGTGAAAAAGAAAATGTGGACGAAGATATTTTAAAGGCAGGATTTGGCGCTACCCCTGTGGAAATTGACATTATGCAGCCCGTGGATATTGAAAGGAAACCAAATGTGCATGAGCCGGCGCTTAATCATATCGGAATATGGATTGATAATCTCGGGAAGGCTGTGGAATGGATGCAGAAACAGGGTGTCCGTTTTACTCCGGGAGGTATACGAAAAGGAGCAGGGGGTTATAATATCTGTTTTATTCATCCCAAAGGGAATGAGGATTTTCCTTTAAGCGGTGAAGGGGTATTAATTGAGCTGGTGCAGGCTCCTGAAGAGCTTATCAAAGCTGCCCGTGTTCAATAAGTATGACAATCTCGTCTATTAACTTGTCTTCTCCCTCTGCATCAAATTCACTTTTGAGATTGGAGCCGAACAAGCGTGCCAGTGCCTGCCAGAAAAACGCAGAGAGAGAACCTCTTAATTCCTTAACCAGTTCATAGGAGGTATCTCCTGTTTCCCTGTCAATTAACTTTATCAGTATGCGGCCCTGGGTCAGTGTAAGCTTCTTCAGTTCCTCTTCATATTGATCCTTTAAATCCTTTTCAACCTGTTTAACATATTCTTTCTGTTCTTTTTCCGATTTTATTTTTGCCAGATTTGCCTCAATCTCGTCCAGTTTCTCCTTTGCCAGCTTTGCATAGGGATAAGCTTTCTTAACGTTCCTGATAAGCCTCCTGTACCTCCTGTAGTCTCTGCGGGAATCAAATTTACGCCGGGGGAAAATAAATACTTCATCTATGCTTGAAAGCAATAATGTATCTCCGTCTATTATTATTCCGTAAAGTACAAATTTTGCCCCGTCCTTGTGAAGCTGTATAGTATCCTGTGCCCCGAGTGTAACAGACAGGAATAACAAAAGTGTTATTATTAAGGTTTTACTGATCATACGGGGAATTTCTATAGACTTTACAATAAATATGCCAATATCCGGATTAATTAAACGAAAAAAACCTTTATATGTTTAGTCAAATATGGTTTAAAAACGGACAAAGATATTAAAAGCATATTGTTTGCGCAATGCAAAATATACCTATATGGAGTCTGGAAGCTACAAATTTTATTATTGCCAGTGCTTTATAACTGTTTAGGGGGTCATAAAACTAATCCTTATTGAAGGATCGATGCAATTGCAACTAGTAGCTGTCATTTCATAACACGGCCATCTGTGTCCGCTTTCAATCCATTTTATCATCTCGAAATATTCACAGCTGGTTGTCTCAAAAGTCCTTGAATAATAGTCATCCTCACTATATTCACCTGTTTTTTCCAGATGGCCTGCTATGCATTCATATTCGTCATGTATAGGCATTGTTTCTTCGGGGACATCATATGTTTCCTCATAATGAAAGCTGTTTATAAAATCATAATTAGTATCACTAAAAGTAATAGTGATATAACAATTATCAGTACCATATCCGTCGTCCACATGCTTTTCCGCCATTACCTCTGTACCCGATATAGATGTTATGCTTAATGAACTCTCAATATAAAAGGATTCACCAGTAAAGGTTCTGCCCTTACACCAGTCTTCATTGGTCCATTTTGTGAAATCACCGTCAACATTAATACCTGATATTACAAGGTATACAACTTTACATGCCAGAAAATCGTTTGTCTGAATCTTTGCCGTAACTTCAAGTTGACTTTTGCCAGGGAGCAGATAATTCGTATTAATTACTGCAAGAAGAATATCCTTGTTTTCATTGATTAACGTTTTAATATCACTGACAGAAAAACTGGTTCCTTCGCCCAGAAATTCAATTGTGTTATTATTTCTGTTTAAGCTAAATGCCAGGGTCTTTTCCTGTGATGTTATATTCATTACGGCATTATTCTCAACATTCAGATTTTCCGTTCTAATCCGGAACAGCTTGCAGGAAGCTTTATTGTATGTTTTGCTAAAGCTTACTTCCATACCATAATCACTTTCATCAATAGATGAAGTTTTATCAAAATCACCTGTTGTTCCATATATTTTACCAAGAATAAGGTCCTTATAAAATTCAGGTATCCATTCCTCAGATTCAGTATATGCAATAT
>Ga0315548_1004208_pt1 | contig 10458 bp, 7 predicted proteins | sample SalMarSW160110MG_2_FD_202540 | JGI IMG/M metagenome (GOLD analysis project Ga0315548, IMG submission 202540) | Salt marsh sediment microbial communities from the Plum Island Ecosystem LTER, Massachusetts, United States - Salt Marsh Sediment SW1601-110 ... | reverse complement strand
TGCAGGGTACCGCTCCGTAGAAGATGTCCGCATGGGTGGTCCCGTAGCAGGGCAGGGGTTTCATGGATTGAGCCCAGGCGGTCGCATAGGTCGAGTGGGTGTGCACAATCCCCCCGATCCCCTCAAAGGCACGGTAGAGTTTCACGTGGGTTTTGGTATCCGAAGAGGGATTCAGATCTCCCCCGAGTACCTTGTACTCCAAATCGACCAGCACCATTTTTTCGGGGGACAGCCGGTCGTAGGGTACGCCGCTCGGTTTGATGACCACGATTCCGCTGCTTCTGTCGATACCCGAGACATTGCCGAAGGTGGCCGTCACCAGGCCCTGATCTATCAAGCTGATGTTGGCCTGGTAGACCTGCTCCTGGAGCCGTCGGATGGTTGTACGATCTTTCGCCATTTTCGCCACTTGCAGCCTCACAGCTCGCGAAGCTGCTGCTCCAGTGTCTTGCCGAGCTGCAGATACTTCTCGTAGAGCCTGTCGTACAGCTTAACATTGGCCGCCTCAGGCGTGTAGGTGCGGCTGAAGCCGCTGCCCATCTTCGCCTGAGCATGGGCCACGCTGTCGTAGATGCCCGCTGCAACCGCTGCGAACATGGCCGCGCCTAGCGCGCAGGTTTGCTCGGAGGTAGCTACCTTGATCGGCATGTTCAGAACGTCCGCCGTAACCTGCATGACGAAGGGGGATTTCTGTGCAATGCCGCCCAGAGCCACGACGTCCTCGATGGCGACCCCCTCGGCTCGGAAGCGCTCGACGATGGCCCGGGAGCCATAGGCCGTGGCCTCCACCAGAGCTCGAAAGATCCTTGGTGGATCGGTGCCCAGGCTCAGACCGATGATCGCTCCCTTCAGGCTCTGATCCGCGTCCGGGGTGCGGCGGCCGTTGAGCCAGTCCAGGGCCAGGAGCCCCGACTGCCCCGGTGGAATGCGGGCCGCCTCCTCGGTGAGGTTCTGGAGGAGCCTGTCCTTGATATCCTGCCGCAGCTTTTCCTTGGCCTCAGGATCTTCCGGGGTGGACTCGGCGTACTGCAGGGGCCAGTACAGGACGTTGACCAGCCAGGCGTAGACATCGCCGAAGGCGGACTGGCCGGCCTCCAGACCGATCAAACCGGGCACAATCGAGCCGTCTACCTGGCCGCAGATGCCTGCCACCTGTTTGTTTCCCACCTCGGCGTCGGAAGCCACGATCATGTCGCAGGTCGAGGTGCCCATGATCTTGGTTAAGGTGGCCGGACCGATTCCCCCTCCCACCGCTCCGATGTGGGCGTCGAAGGCGCCGACGGTCACGGCGATGCCGGCGGGAACTCCCAGACGTTTCCCCCATTCTTCAGTCAGCTCTCCGGCCTTCACGTCGGAAGTATAAGTTTCCCGGTACAGGCGCTCCCGCAGGCCCTCGAGCAGGGGGTCGAGCTTGACCAGGAACTCCTCGGAGGGAAGCCCCTGCCACTCGGGATGCCACATGGCCTTGTGCCCTGCGGCGCAGCGGCTGCGCTTCAGGGTGAGGGGATCGGTGTTGCCCGTGAGCAGGGCCGGCATCCAGTCGGCATGCTCTACCCACGAGAAGGCTTCCGCCGCCACCTTCGGGTCCTCCCGCAGCACGTGGAGGATCTTGGCCCAGAACCACTCGGAGGAGTAGATCCCTCCTTCGTACTTGGTGTAGTCGACACCGCCCCAGCTGCGGGCCAGCCGGTTGATCTGCTCCGCCTCCTTCACGGCTGTGTGGTCCTTCCACAGAACGAACATGGCATCGGGATTCTCCTTGAAGGGAGCTTTCAGCGCCAGCGGCGTGCCCTCCCTGTCGACGGGGCAGGGGGTGGAACCGGTGGTGTCGATACCGATACCGGCTACCGACTTGCCTGCATCGGCGGCAAGCTGGGACAGCGCTCCTTTGACCGCCTCTTCCATGGAATCTATGTAGTCTTGGGGGTGCTGCCGGAACTGGTTCGTGGCCGGATCGCAGTACTGCCCCTTGATCCAGCGTTTGAAATAGGCTACCTGGTTGGCCTCCTCTTTCCCGTTTCCGGCGTTGACGATCACCGCCCGCACCGAGTCTGTTCCGAAATCCAAACCCAGGATGTACTGCTTTGCCATGTTTGTTACTCCTGATGGTAGTACACGTCCCACTCGAGGTACTTGTCCATCGCCTCGCACACGGCATCCGCTACCAGGGTGGGATTGACCGCCACGTGGTGCTCGAAGCCGTTTTCGCAGATGTAGCGAAGCAGGGTCTGGAACTCCGGGATCTCGACTACCCCGTAGCCCCCGAATGTTTCGACCGTGTCCTCGGTGATGCGCCCTTCCCCGATATAAGCCCGGATCATGCCGTAGTTGTCGTCGGTGGATACGCGGCAGTAGGTGAGGGGAGTGGGCTTGATCTTGCCGACCACGGTGCCGTAGGTGTTCTCCTTGCCCACGCTGCCGGCGATGATCTCCTGGTAGTCCATTACCGCCTCCCCGCCGAAGATGTCCTGGGGCAGATTGCTGCAGTGAAATACCACCCCTTTGTCCTGATCCTTCCCGTAGTTGTTGTTCCAGTCCAGCAGGGCGCTGGGACGTCCGGAAGCCAGGACCATGGCGTACATGCCGATCAGACCGGTGATATCGGCCTCGCAGGCGCTGGGTTTGAGGGTGTTGCTCAACATGCTCATCACCGTGCAGGGAACCACGCCGAAGTACTCCTCCATCGAGGTCCAGCATTGCACCGCGGTTCCGACCAGCTCGTTATCCTCCATAAAGTGATCCATGACCACGGCAAATCGGGCCATCTTGTCCAGGGCTTGGGCCGAAACGCCTTCCGTTTTGGTATAGCCTTTGATGGCCTTGAGCTTGGCTTTGACCTCAGCGTCATCGCTTTTCAGCCTGTCCGCCCGCCCGAAGGCTTCGGATAGATCCAGGCTCTCCACGCTGATTCCGTAGGTCTCCAGGATCTTTTCGCTGTAGCGCACGGTAGTGAACGCAGCCGGACGCGCTCCTACCTGACCGAAGCGGGCGCCCCGTAATCCCCTGACAACCCGGCAGGTGGCCGCAAAGTCGGCCAGATCCTTGCGAAACTCAGTTGACTCGGGGTCGACGGTGTGGGTCGTGGTCAGGCTGTAGGGGATGCCGTACTGCCAGAGGTTGTTGCAGGAGGACATCTTGCCGCAGAAGCTGTCTCGGCGCTGCTCGATGGTCATCCTATTCATGTCGTCGGGGAAGGCCTGGATCAGGACCGGTACGTTCAAGCCGGCCAGGCGGATCGTGTCCGCCACTCCCCGCTCATCCCCGAAGTTGGGCAGGCTGACCAGGATGCCGTCGATCTTCTCCCGGTGTTTTTTGAAAAGCTCCGCGCACTGCTTGGCCTGGGCATAGGTCTCCACCGAGCCGTAGGGCGTGTCCTCCGATGACAGGGCGACAGCATCGATGCCTTCTTCTTTTAGAACTTTCAGGACGGTAGCCCGACCCTCCTCGCAGAGCTTTGAGGGAAAGAAACCGCGATTTCCAATAATAACGCCAAGGGTCGTGTTCATGGATTCAACCTCCCTTGTGGATTTGGTGTATAGTTATTACTTGCCGAAATGCCGGGCAAAGTCAAGGGAACGATGAGTCATGGGAATGCGGTTGTTCCCATCCCCGGAGTGCTGCAGCCCCCCAAAAAAAGCGCGCTGCAAACCCTCAGATTTCTGGTAAGATCCAAATTATCGTTACAATTATCATTACAGACCTTGATATCCTTTCTCAGATCTGCTATATTATGGTAACCGACCGACCGGTCGGTCGTATATCCTGGAAGGAACCGGTGAACCATGGTTGCAGAGAACCAGAGCCGTGAAGAAAAACGAGGCAATAAAGAAAAGCCGGGCGGCCTGGGAACCAGAACCAGGATCCTCAAGGCCGCGGAGGAGTGCTTCGCCCGCTACGGATATGACAGCACGGGGGTTGCGGAGATCTGCAAAGCCGCCGCGGTCAGCAAGGGAGCTCTCTACCATCACTTTCCCAGCAAGCAGGCGATCTTCGTCGAGATGTTCGAAACCTGGATGGACGGTTTTGCCGGGCAGATGGAGCGGATCCGAGACGGTGCAGCCTCGGTTCCCGATGCCCTGCTGAGAATGGTGAAGATGACCGGACTGATTTTCCAGACCGCCGCGGGCCAGCTACCCCTGTTTATCGAGTTTCTCACCAAAGCCAGTCGGGATCCGGAGACCTGGAAAGCGACCATCGCGCCCTACAAATTCTTTCGGGACTTCTTTGCCGATCTCATCCGCAGGGGTATCCAAGAGGGAAGCCTGCGAAAGGTCGATCCTGAGCTGACCGCCCGGATCATCGTGTCCTTCGGCGCCGGGCTGGTCATGCAGGGGGTATTCGATCCCGAGGGCGGTCGCTGGTCAGAGGTCGGTGCGCAGGGTATGCAAACCTTTTTACAGGGCATCATAAAGGGAACATAAAGGAGGAGACAGAATGAAGGTTCTGGTTACCGGTGCGTTCGGAAATATCGGGGAAAGCACGGTTAGAGAGCTGTTGGAGCGGGGGCACCAGGTGCGCTGTTTCGATGTACCGAATCGCCGCAACCACAAAAAAACGGAACGGCTCGGCGACCAGGCAGAGATCGTCTGGGGAGATCTGAGAAATCCCCAGGACTTGGTTGGTGCCGTAAAGGATATAGACCTGGTAATCCATCTGGCCTTTGTGATTCCGAAACTCTCGGCCACGGGCATCGACTGCGAAGATCAGCCGGACTGGGCTTGGGAGGTGAATGTCGGGGGCACGCGAAACCTGCTGGAGGCGATCCGATCCCAGGGAGATCCGGCAAAGATCATCTTCGCCTCCTCCCTGCACATCTATGGAATTACCCACGATCAGCAGCCGCCCCGTCGGGTCAGCGATCCGCTCAAACCCATGGAGAACTATGCCCGTCACAAGGTCGAGTGCGAGCAGCTGGTCCGCAATTCCGGACTGACCTGGTCGATCTTCCGTTTTGCCGCAGCCCTGCCCTTTTCCTTGAAGCTCGATCCGGCGATGTTCGAGATCCGCTTGGATAACCGCATGGAGTATGTCCACAACCGGGATGTGGGTTTGGCCTTGGCCAATGCCGCCACCAGCTCCGAGATCTGGGAAAAGGTTCTGCATATAGGTGGCGGACACCGCTGCCAGTACACCTACCGGGAGATCGTGGAGAAGGTCTTGGATGGCGTGGGGGTAGGCATGCTCCCCGAGGAAGCCTTCAGCCAACGACCCTTCAGCACCGACTGGATCGATACGGAAGAGAGCCAGCGTCTGCTCCATTTTCAACGCTACACCCTGGATGACTACATGCGGGAGTTCACCATCAAGCTTGGATTCCGTCGCTTCCTCGCCAGAATTTTTCGCCCCCTGGTGCGGGTTGCTCTGCTGGCCCGCTCTCCATACTACCGAGTACGTCGATTCCAAAAACAGATGGAGGCGATGCGTGGGAAGTTGGCCCTGGTAACCTGTGGGGTTACCAGTTTCGGCGAGGCAGCGGCCAAGAAACTGGCCCAGGAGGGAATGCACCTTGTGTTGCTCGAGAAACCGGGAGAGGATCTACGGGATCTGGCCTTCCAGATCCGTGAGGAGGGCGGCCGTGTCGATGTGGTGCCGGCCGACGTTTCCCGGGGCGAGAATATAATTCGACTATTTCGCAAAATCCGCCGGTCCTGGGGACCGATCGACGTGCTGGTGAACCACGCGGATCTGGTGTGGTTTAATGGAAGGAAGGAAGCCTACAACAGCAGAATATGGAAGCACCTGGAGCGAAACCTTCTGGGTGTAATTCGTTTTTCCGAACTGGTTTTAGAGGATATGAAAAAAAGCGGAGAGGGTCACGTTGTCTTTTTGGAACCGGCTTTGAAGCTGCTGCCGATCAGACCCACCCCATTGCTTAGGGGTGTGCGCTCCTTCTTTCGCGAGTACATCCGGCACCTGAACAGAGAGCTGCGGTTGAGTCCTGTGCGGGTCAGCCTGGTGAAGGCGGGGATCGCTACCACGGATCTGCTGAAGATCTCCCGGCTCCTTCGGGTATTCAGCCGCCGCAACCGCAGCTATGGTATTGAGCTGCGTCCCGATGTCTTAGCAAATCGGATCTGGCTGCTCCTGGTCCGACCCGAGCCGGTGATCTATATCCCGCGCTTCGTATGGCTCTTTGCCTGGATGGACAGCTATGCCGGCTGGTTGGTCGAGTTCATCCTGACGCGACTATCGCCTGTGAGGGTGAAGAGCGGTTGATCGCAAGCCGGATTGCCGTGGGCCGGATGGCCGGATCGTCGCGGACAAGCCCGCGGTTTCAGTGACCGGGAAGGGAGTGCCTTACAGCCGGGAGAAATCGAGGGTCTGAAAGTAATCGTCCACTGTTTCGGCTCGCCGGATCTGCTCCACCGAGCCGTCGGGTTTGAGCAACAGCTCCGCGGAACGCAGCTTGCCGTTGTAGTTGAAACCCATAGCGTGCCCGTGGGCTCCCGCATCGTGGATCACCAGGATGTCTCCGATCTCGACCTCGGGTAGCTGCCTATCGATGGCGAACTTGTCGTTGTTCTCGCAGAGGGAGCCGGTCACATCGTAGATCTGATCGGGCTTTTGATCTTCCTTGCCCATAACAGTGATGTGGTGATAAGCACCGTAGATGGCCGGGCGCATCAGATTAGCCATGGAGGCGTCCAGCCCCACGTAGCGCTTGTAGGTATCCTTGAGATGGCGAACCCGGGTAACGAGATAGCCGTAGGGGCCTGTGATCACGCGGCCCATCTCCATGTAGAAGTTCAGGGGATGCAGTCCTGCCGGTTTGATCATGCCTTCGTAGGCGTCGCGGATTCCCCGGGAGATGACGCCCAGGTCAACGGGCTTCTGCTCCGGCTTGTAGGGAACGCCGATGCCGCCTCCGATGTTTATGAACTCGATGCGAACGTCGAGGGTCTTTCTAACTTCAACGACCAGCTCGAAGAGCATTTTGGCGGTGTCTGCAAAATAGTAGGGATCCAGTTCATTGGAGGCGATCATGGTGTGCAGTCCGAAGCGCCGCACTCCCTTCGCCTTGATGATGCGGTACCCCTCGAGCAGCTGCGCCTTGGTGAAGCCGTACTTGGCCTCTTCGGGTTTCCCGATGATCGCGTTTCCCTCCCGAAGCGGACCGGGATTGAAGCGGAAGCAGAGAAGCTCCGGCAGGCCGACGTGCTGCTCCAGAAAGGAGATGTGGCTGATATCGTCGAGATTGATGATCGCTCCCAACTCTTTGGCTTTCTGGTACTCCTGGGAGGGAGTATCGTTGGAGCTGAACATGATGTACTCACCAGACAGGCCGACCTTTTCTGAGAGAATCAACTCCGGCATGGAGCTGCAGTCCGCTCCGAAGCCCTCTTCCTTGAGGACCTTAAGAATGTAAGGATTCGGAGTCGCCTTGACCGCGAAATACTCCCGGAAACCGGGAGCCCAGGAGAAGTGTTCCTTCAATTTGCGGGCGTTCTCCCGGATCGCCTTTTCATCATAGATGTGAAAAGGGGTAGGGTGGGTGGCGATGATGCTCTCCAGTTGGTCCTTGGTGAAAGGTACAAACCTGCCGGCCATGATTTTCTCCCCTTGTTCGAATGTGAGAGGAGAATAGAAAGGGTGGGTATAAAAGTCAAGGGTATTCTTGACAAGAGGTACAGCGCTGGATAGTTTGAGACGAATTTACATGAAACGAGTTGGTGTATCCGGACTGACCGGAATGATAGGAAAAAACCTCATCACCCAATATGCCCGTGACCCGGAGATCAAACGATCGCTGAGGCTGATTGCCTTCACTCGCAAAGGTACGGATACGACCTTCCTCGAACATAGCGGCATCAAATTCCGCCGGATCGACTACGGTGATCCGGACAGTTTCGCCGGCAGGCTGGAAGACATTCACGCCTTCCTGCATCTTGCCGGGCTGACCAAAGCCGTTACCCCTGCGGGGTACTACCGGGTAAACGTCGATGGCACGGCACGACTGCTCGACGCCCTGTCCCGCTACGGGACCGAGATCAAACATTTCATCTTCATCTCTTCGACAGCCGCTACCGGTCCGATCGTCTCGCTTGAAAGGCCGAAAACCGAGGAGGACCTCTGCAACCCCGTATCCCACTATGGGAAGAGCAAACTCGAAGCCGAAACGCTGGTGCGCTCTTGCCCCTTCGAGTGGACGATCGTTCGCCTGCCGGCTGTATTCGGTCCTTACGATTACGACATGCTGACCATGTTTCGTTTTGCCAAGAGCGGTTCAGTAACTCTATTTGCCAATCCAAGGGATCCCTACAGCTACGCCTCGGCTCCGGATGTTGGACTTTTTTTACTGAAGGCGATTCTTAACGACCGGCTGTTCCGGGATGTCTTCTGCTACTGCTACGATACCCCGATATCAGGGGATCAGTTTTTCCAGATGGTCCGAGCGCAGCTCGGCCTGCCAGAAAAATACCGGTACTTCCAGGTACCCAGATGGGTAGCCTATCCGATTCGTTTTGTTCTCGATGTAAAGCAACGCCTGGCGGGTCGAACAACGATCGTGAATCCCGATAAGATCGCGGAGCTCGCGACCGCGTATTGGCTGTTCTCCAACAGCAAATTGAAGAGTGCCCTCGGTGTAGAAACAATCAAGAATGATCGAGTGCTTGCCGAAACGGTACAGTGGTACCAGGATCATCATCTACTGTAATACTAGAGCCTATGGAAGTATCGGTATCGCGCACTCGAAAAGTCATCTATCCCGTAGAGCTGTTTGCAGTGCTGCTGAATCTGATCTTCTGCGTTTGTTCCCTGGTGAATATCGGGAAGGAACAGACGAGCCTGTTCGGTTTGGCGGTTGACCGGGAACTTTTCATGGGCATAGTGTTCTTTCTCCTCACCCCCCTGATGCTGCTGTTCATTCGACTTGCCAATCCTTCCCAAAAACTGATCGTTCAGTTTTTCCGTCTTTGCTACATTCAGGCGATCTACATTCTCTACTTCACCGAGAGCATCTGGTTGTCTCAGCTGTTGTTCAATGGAGCTTCCTTTGACGCCTTTTTCGCCAACCTGGACTTCCGCCTCTTCGGGTTTCAACCGGCAACCCAGTTCCCTCGCTACTTCCAGCAGTACCGCATCATCAATGAGATGTTTTTCTTCTCCTATTTCTTCTACTACGGTCTGATATCTACGGGCGTGTGGATCCTGTTCATTCGTAAGCACTACCAGGAAGCCGTTCGTACGCTGTTCATTGTTTCAGTTTCCTTTTTCATAATGTACGTCTGGTTCATATTCTTTCCGGTAAAAGGTCCTAAGTACTTCTTTACCGAGCTGAACGAGATATGGTATTCGAATTTCCGTGGTTTTTTCTTCACCAAGGTCATGAAGGGTCTGTTCAACAACACCAATCTCGGAGGTGCGGCCTTTCCCTCTTCTCATGTCGCCCTGGCCCTGATCGCCTTTATCCTCAACTGGAAATACAACCGCTATCTCATTCCCCTCTACCTGCCCCTGACAATCCTGCTGTTCATCTCCACGGTGTACCTCTACGCCCATTACTTTGTCGATATACCCGCAGGGATCGTCACGGGGATCGTGCTCTACCTCCTGGTGCCGCTGCTAATCAAACCGGCAAAGCGCTTGTCGACCCGGGTGGACAAGTTGCTCTCAGAGAAATTGCACTTTCCGGCGATTGCCCTGCCGGCGACCTAGTCCTTTTCTTCCTGTTCTTTCGTATCCACGTGGATCGTGGTCTCCAGCCCCATACGCTCGAGGATGCGTGTTTCCAGGGTGTGGGCGATCTGGTGGGCCTCTCGAAGTTTGAGATCCTGAGGCAGGGATATATGAAAGGTCAACTCTTTGTGCTCTCCGTAGTGATGCAGGTGGAGGTGATGGAGATCGACATCGAAGTCGACAATTTCGTTTACAAGACCCCGAAGTCGGTCGACTAACCCGGCGTCCGGCTGCTCGCCGATAAGGGTGCTAATCGAAATTCGCAGGATATCAAAGGTAGCCCAGAAGATGACCAGGGAGACGGCGATTCCCAACACGCCGTCGATCCACCAGAAGTGTCTGCCCACCAAGATTCCGACAAGGATCAGAGCCGAGGCGATCGCGTCACTGCGATGATGCCAGCCGTCGGCTATCAGCGACCGGGAGTCTGTCTTGCGGCCGCTGGTGATGGAAAAACGAGCCAGCGCCTCCTTGAGAACCACCGAAACGGCAAACACAACGATTGCCAGTGGTTTAAAGGCAGCCGGCTCCTGATTGGCGAGACGTCTGATCGATTCGATCAGAAAGTTCAAGCCCACCGTTGCCAGAATCGCTCCGATGATCACCGAGGCGATTACTTCAATGCGCCCATGTCCAAAGGGATGTTTCTTGTCGGGCGGTCGTCCTGAGGTTTTGGCTCCCCACAGCACTACCAGGGAGGTGAAGGAGTCGGACAGGGTATGCCAGGCATCCGCGATGATGGCGATCGAGCCTGTGGTGATGCCGACCCAGTATTTCAAG
>Ga0315548_1004204_pt1 | contig 10462 bp, 14 predicted proteins | sample SalMarSW160110MG_2_FD_202540 | JGI IMG/M metagenome (GOLD analysis project Ga0315548, IMG submission 202540) | Salt marsh sediment microbial communities from the Plum Island Ecosystem LTER, Massachusetts, United States - Salt Marsh Sediment SW1601-110 ... | reverse complement strand
GAGCCGTTCCTGAGATCGGTGTGAATGCAAACAATGCTGGAAGAACTCTCATATCCACACATTTTTGAATTGTTTCAACCATTTCCCTTTCAGTTTCCCCCAAACCAACAATCAAATGCGTGCTAACTTTACCCTCACCAAAAATCTTTACGGCTTCACTCAGTAGCTCAATTTGTTCTTCCCAAGCGTACGGTCCTCCAACAAAACGCCCCTTAACCCTATTAAAAATTCCTTCAGTAGCCGCGTCCAATGGTATGCCTATCCTTTCAACTCCAGCCTCTGCTAACCGATGCATGTTTTCACTGTCCAGCGGTTGACACGAAATTGATACAGGAACCTTGACACGTGAACAGATTGCCTTCACAAAAGCCAAAAGATGTTGGAAAACTTCGGGATAGTTCAAAGCTTGAAGACAAACACGCTTTACTTGGTTATATCTAACAGCATTCTCTATTCCATCAAGCATGTGTCTCGTTGGAAAAACAGGCCATGAAACCCTAGAAAGCATGTCAGCTCTACCGTGGCTTCCTCTAGCCTGTGGACAAAAACCGCAATTCGCACTACACTTACCTCTCCTATAAGTTAGCAAATAAGCAGTTGTAGGCATCGCATCAAGTTTTCCTCTTAGAAGCTTAAGAACTATAGCAGAGCCTAAAGACACACGAATCTTCTCAGGCATTTCCTCTTCAACGGACATATCAACACACTTTTAAGGACATATTAAATTGAATTAGCCTAATATTTGTTACAAGAGGATTAACATTGAACAACAAGGACGTCGAGAATCACATGAAAAATGTTTTGGATACAAATGGTGAAAAAGAGCTTGAAGAACATCTAAAAGACGCTGAAGAGATCAGACGGAAAAACTTCGGCAAGAAAATTCACTTCTATGCTCCAAGCTTCATGTACTATAAAACAAGTTATTACCGTTCTTCACCCACAGATTTTCCAACAATCTCAATGACCGGCAGAAGTTGTGCATTAAAATGCAAACATTGCGGCGGAACAGTCTTGAACACGATGTTTTCAGCCACTACGCCTGAAAAACTTTTGGAGTTGTGTATGCAGCTTAAGCGTAAGGGAGCTTTAGGCTGCCTAATAAGTGGCGGATGCTTACCAGACGGTTCTGTTCCCGTTGGAAAATTTATCCACATAATTGAGAAGATTAAACGCGAATTAGGTTTGACTGTAATCGTTCACACGGGCATAATCGACTTCAAAACAGCTGAAAGGCTTAGAGATGCTGGAGTTGACGCTGCATTAATAGACGTAATCGGCTCAGATGAAACGATAAGAGAGATTTACAGGCTGAATGTAACCGTTAAAGCTTACGAAGATTCTTTAAAGGCTCTGCATGAGGCTGGTGTTGCCTTTGTCCCTCATGTTATTGTTGGGCTTCACTATGGAAAACTAAAAGGCGAACTCCACGCTCTAAAAATAATTTCAAAATATCAGCCTTCAGCCTTAGTCATCATCGCGTTTATGCCTATGCATGGAACAGAAATGGAAAATGTTACGCCGCCAAAACCAATCGAAATAGCAAAAGTGATAGCAACTGCAAGATTAATGTTTCCTAAGACGCCTTTAGCACTCGGGTGTATGCGACCGAAGGGAAAACACCGAATGGAGACGGATATTCTGGCTTTAAAGGCTGGAGTGAACGCTATAGCCTTTCCAACAGAAGAAGCAATAAGATTCGCAGAAAAACAAGGGTATGCAACAACTTTTTCTTCACTCTGCTGTTCACAAATCTTCACCGAAATGAAGACCTAGGAACTTCTAAACAAAGTGTGTGCTTTTCACTCTCATTTCTTTAATCTTTGCCTTCTCAGAGGCAGTTCGCTCTCCAGATATTTCTGATTGTACATTCTCTTGATCTTTAGGAATTTCTCTAAGCCTTTTTCTGACTCCTTTTCGTAGACGTTTATCTCCCCGTCAAATAGACCTAGAATTGCATGAAGTTCTTGGGGCGAATGCATCTGAGGATTCATCACGGCCAAAGTGGTAAAACCTTTTAGTTTCAATTCCGTGATAAGGTTATTTAGCCATCTTCTAGTTTTGACAGCGCGATGTTGCAGTAAAACGTCTGAGATGATCTCTATGCAAGCCCTTCTTGGACCGCTTACGGATGTGTCTAATCTGCGAAAGGCGTTGGTTAGTGCAATGCTGATGTCAGTAAGGTTGTCTACACTCTTTAGCTTGAACACGTTGAGCAGGCTTTTGACGATCTTGTCTGCTTGGGGATTGCAAATGAAGAGGTAAAAGCTTGACGGATTTTCCTCGGCGAGGGTCTTTGCTCCACTCGCCTCTATGGTGACGTGAAACATGATTTGGCCGTTTTTCGGGCCTGTTTCCAGAAATTTTCTAACCAGCAAGTCTTTTTCATCGCACGAAGGGGAGGTCAATATGACTGCGTGGTTTTCAGGTATGCCACCGAGAAGCAAACTATCTAAATCTTTGTATCCCGTCCTGACGCGACCTGCAAGAACAGTTTCTGAAATGTTAATTATTACAGGTTCGGGCCTACAGGACATTTGGTTTGCAGCTGCATCTGCGTAGATGATTTTTGGCTTTATTTCAAATATGCCTTTGTCAAAGGATCGTAGGGTAAGTCTGATCTCCTCAGTCATTAGCGGATCTAGTTTTTTCCGGTTCATGTCAAGATATTCGTCTTCAAAACGACAGTAACCGGGCTTGGCAACTAATTCGAAATCTCTAGGAACGATTTCCTCAATCTTGACCAGAAAGGCAGGTGCTTCTCCTTCATTGACCAGTTCTATTCCTAAGTTCACGTCTTCGCCAACGTTCACCTCTTTCGATCTAAGAATCAGCCTTGCTTGTATACGCGATCTAAGTTTACCTTTGGCAAGCTGCTTGGCCGTTTGTGAATCAGTTACCATCCTCAAAGGATCAGCGTACAGACCTACACTTGCTCTTGTCAGACGAAGAAAAGTTGCCAACTCAGCATACTCTGGATTTTCCAGAACAATAGCTTCCAAAGTGTCAAGTCTCTTCAAAATTAAGTTCAGCTTTCTGCTCAACTCTTCAGTGGTTGAAGATCTTATTTCTTGACTCGCCAGTTGTCCACACCAATGCCGTTATCAACAATTCAGGTTTCTGGATATTTTAAGCAACTCGATCATTTAAAGCTTGAAAATTCTTATGCAGCAGCGTGCGCACTTCATCGTCTAAGTTTTCCAACGGAACTCCAAAGTTGCTTCATGACTTCGTCCTTTACTGAAGAGTACTTCTTTGCGAGTTTTTTGGCAGCCTCTTTGGGCATTCCGCTTTCTACAAGTTCCTTTTCGAATGCCTTCGTTGCCTTCCTAACCTTCCAACCTAAGGTCAACCAAATAATAAACAGATCCAAAACTAGTTTGGATAGATTTAGTCCCCCTATTATTATGGTTGAAATTTTCATTTTTCCACCAAAAATGGGAGGAGAGAGACTATTCTTCTTCCTCTGTTAAGCCTTTTTCTGCAAGTTTCTCCTTGATTTTTCTTTCTATCTCTTTTCCCACTTCAGATCGAGATTTCTCGCCCTTGCCGAAGTCGAACTTTTTCATTATGTCGCCTAAGCTCGTGAAAACGCTTATGTAGTTTTCAGTCATTCTTACTGCTGTTTCTTCTGGCATTCCGCTCTCCTTGAGTTCCTTGTAGAATGCTCCAGCTGCCTTGCCCATGTCTCTTCCAGATTCTTCAGAGAACACTGAGCCGACTATGCCTTTGATTAGTGCAGGCACCTCCTTAGACACGACTCCAAGTATCTCTTTGATTTCTTCGGCATCCTCCATTCCTCTCTTTCGATGTTCTTTTTCTTCGTCACTCATTTCGATTTCACCTCCATTTACTCTTGTCTTGTTCTAGTTAACGATTTTGGAGATTGCATTCGAACTCACCTATTTGAATAAATAGCCTGGGCATTGTTGTTATTTATTATGGGAAAAAGTGACCACTCACTTGGTCACTCTGCAAGTTCGTAATCGTTCCTGTACCCTTCAGTGCGTTTGACTATGCCTTCCTCTTCTAGGCGTTGAAGCCTGTTTCTGATTATTCTTCTAGATGCTTTTCCACGCATCCTCCGAACCTGCCGTGTTATCGCAGATATGTTTAGTCTATCATGCAAGGCGAGTGCTTGAATTATGCATCTTGACATTTCATCTTGAGCAATCCACGCTTTCCGTAAATATTTTTCAGCAGTTTTGAGTCGTGTTGCAATTTTCAACGGTTCACCATACAAGCCTACACCCATTCGGGTCATGCGAAGGTATGGGGCTAGCCCTGAATACTCTGGATTGTTAATTATGAAGGCTTCTAGAGTTTCAAGTCTTTTCATTATCAAATCAAGTTTTTTACTCAATTCTTCGATGCTTGAACTGCCTTCATGTGACATTTTTTCACGCGCATTTATAACTTGCCTAATTGATAAAAGCGTTTGCAGTTTTCGAAGCATCCCGAAGCTACCTTGACAAGTTTTTCACAAACTACTAAGAATTGCAGCTTAGTTGCTTTGATTGCTTTTGCCATTTTTCAGCTTTCATGAATGGGACAAAAAAGGGAGATGTTTATGCTAGTAGGCGCGTGACCTTATTTTTCATTGTGTCCTGAATGATGTTTTTACTTCGGTTTTTTTCCGGTGATGTGAAAGCCACGTTTTTCCAATTGTTCAAGCAGTACTTTCGGTTCTGGATACCATTGACCCCACTTTCTGCAGATGTGTTCTGTCCAGCTATAGTTATTGTATGTAAATGTTTCTTCACGTTTTCTTTCTAGCGGTATTTTTGCGTTTAGATTGCGGTAGTAGTCTTGGGCGAGATATCCGTCGTCCATTTTCTGCATGGCTTTTGAAATCGTGTCTTGATCCAGCTTGGGATATTTATCTTCGAAAAGAGTGAATTCTAAAGGATATCGCGGTCGCGTCGGCGGGTCTTCCGCTGGGTAACCCATCACTAATTGTACGAGAGGGAACACTCTCCTAGGGAGGTTATACTCTTCTGCGATTTTCTCAGCTCTGTATGGTGCGCTTCCCAAGAAGCAGCTTCCAAGTCCTAGGCTTCTTGCTGCAACAACCATGTTTTCCGCCATTAAAGCCGCGTCTTGAATTCCAAATATCAGTAGTGTAAGATCGTTTGTGACTAACTTCCAGTTTCTTTTAGCCATGATGAGTTCGAACTTGTGAGAATCAACGCAAATCGTAAACAATAGCGGTGCCTTGAAGGGGTTCCGCTTCTTGTTTCGTGACAATAGCACACTGTAATACTGAGAAGCGAAAGGTGCCTGTTGACCTGCCCTGACAATCGTCTCTATCACCTCATCTGAAGGCATTTCATCCGTGTATTTTCGAATTGACTTGTGATCAAGCATTGTTTGAATAACAAGATTCTTTTTCATGATAGCTCCCTTCTTACTCAACAAATTCGGTAGATTGCAGATTGTATACGGGTCTAATGTCATAAAGTATTTGGTGTAACGTGCGCCGATTAGATGGTGTCAACTTCGACATGATTTAGCATAAATTGACGTTCTTCACTTTGTTGCACAATCTTAAAAACACCAATCGGCATCCAATGCTGTGATCTAATCAAGAAAGACGCATGCTTAACCCTTAACACGTGGCCAATATCGAATCGTTTATATCATCTTCGCTGTTCATGACTGAACAAGACTGCTTGGAGAAACGCGAATTGAAAGTCAAAGCTTTCGGAAATGTGAAAAATCAAATCGGTTTTTGTGGAATTTGGTGTGGCAGTTGTATGGTAGGAAATGGAGCCTTGAGAAAACTAACGAAAAGGTATGAGGAGATCATCAAAAACTACGGTCTGGAAAAGTGGGCTCCAAAAGACTTCGATTTCAAAGAATTGAAGAAAGGACTCGCTTCAATGCAAGCCATGCCTTTATGTCAAGGATGTTTGAAGGGTGACGGTAAACCAAACTGCGAAATCAGAGCCTGTGCCTCAAACAAGAACATAACTGACTGTAGCGAATGTGACCAGCCTACAGCATGCAAGAATTCTGAAATGCTACAGAAAATGCACACAGGTGCCCGTCGCGCAGGTCTTTTCGTGAAAACCAAGAACGTTGATCGACAAGAACTCATAGAGAAGTGGACCAGCGAGTTAAAAAGAAAATGGCCTCATTACATCTTGTTCCTATCTGACAAGTAAGAGCGAAGGGCCAATCTCTAATTGCCAAGAACCCTAAATGGATTTTGCAAAAAACTGCTGGGCGCAGTTAGTGCTTGTTCCTGTAAATCGTCAGCGCTGAGGGTATGATCCAAAACAAGACTGCTACTGATGATATTATCTCGGGCACTGCGATTCCGATGCTGCATATTTCTGCCCAATAGAGTATCCATGAGATAAGCCCTATTGAAAAAGCTGCTAATGCCGAGTAGGATTTTCTTTCAACAGCATAAAACATGGATGTAACACCCAACGAAACAAAAAACAATATTGACACGACTAAATGGAGAAGACCGTATACTTCGTCGAATACGGCTATTAATTGAAGTGTAAAAGCTGAGAGTACTAGGCTGTAGCCAGTCCACTTCGCGTGTACCTTCAACACCTTTATGGCGTAGATTGTGAGGAAAAAACCAGTTAGAAAAAAACCGAAATTGAATATGGGTGCTACTCCGCTTTCAACAGCATGTCCAAGATCGCTCAAAGCGTTCCTCTCCCAGCTGAACCATGGCGAAAGTGCAATTGAAACTCCTATCGAAACATAAGCTAAAAGAGGCCCAATCACACCGAACAAAGCATAGGTTTTCTCATTCATAGGAACACCCTAAACACGCTCACGTTCAAGTCATACTGTTAAGTCTTTTGACCTATCGATATTGTTAACCCTGATGTAATGGAATAAAAGAAGAACCAGGAAAGGAAATAATTTTTGACCATAAAGGTAAATAGTTGAAAATGCTTGGGTAATACTGAAATAGAATGCGTTATCTTACTGTGGGTTATTATGTAATATGCCTTAGCCCTTTGTTATCCATGCTTTTCTATTTCTCTCCAAAGCTCCTGATAGGATCGGGAAGCTGTGGCTATCTGGGATTACAAACATTAGTCATGTTTGTTCAAGTGTGGGGGGTAGTTCTCTATGTTGTGGGATACAGAACAACAGAGTTATCATCTAAAACAGCCCCTTACATTTTATCGAGTGGCATTCTTCTTATTCTTTGGGGACTCTTCATAACTTGGTATATAATTAGGGCGTACGACTGGATGTTAAGACTTTATTCCTATAAAATGGATTTCACATTTTGCGGTCAGGGGTATATGTAACTGAAGGGTTGAAAGGGTTGCTATGGGTTGCTTCAGGTTTAATGCTTATTATTACTCGTATTATTCACGAATTCAGAGGGCCAAAAGACTTAACAGAAACGTTTAAACAGTAAGCCAACATTGAATTGTGTTGGAGGCGTGTCACCGCCTAGCCGTAATTGAAGGGCAGAAAGAGAACAAAAAGAAAGGAGAAAATGATGGAAAAACAGAAAAGTCGTCTCAAATGGGCGATATTAATAGCCATAACGGTAATCGCATTGGTTCTTCTAACAGTATTTGTTATCATACCATGGGTCCATGGCAACGGCAAGTTCGAACTAGTTCTCTCTCCAAGTTCTGTTACTCTTCCTCGAGGGCAAGAATACAACCTCACCTTAAACGTGATTTCGACGGGTTATGAAGGCAACGTGACTTTCAGCTTAAGCCTAAGTTGGACAGAGTATGGGTTCATCGTCAATCGTAAACGTGGACTTGAAGACATATTCCTCAAAGCCTACGAAAATAAAACAATAACTATACCAGTAAGTGCGCGTTCCGATGCCAAGTTAAATACGTATAACGTATTTGTCATTGGTCATGCCTTAAACGATGGAAACTGGCTATCTAGAGTCGATTCAAACCTTACACCTGTAAAGGTGACAGAAGGGAGTGCTGGATGATGCGCAAAGTTTCACGAAAAATTTTTCTTCTTTCAGAAATGAAAGTGAAGGATAGAATACTGATACCTATTGTTCTAGCGTTGTATATCGCCATATTAGTGTTCACAGGGGCTCTTGAGAGTATGATTATTCACACATGGGAAAGAATCGCTGGATTGACAATGTTCTCAACGCCTTTCGGGATTGTCCTTTTGATGGCAGGGGCTACGATCATAGCGGTAATGGTGATTAAGGAGAGAAGGAGAGCTAAACAATGATGGAATTCAAAAAGAGGAAGAAGCCAACGCTGAATGTGTTGGAGGTCGATGAGTCCAATGGAAAAAATGGGTGAAAAAGTCGCTGCCGGTGTCTTGATTGGAATGGGAATGATGCTGGTTATGCTTGGATTTTTTGGTTGGTTTCAAACTAGCTACTGTCTCGAAAAATTAAGGTATATATTTAAACTCGTGGAGATAGACGCAAGCCGTCATTATCTAATTGCTGATCTCAACGAACTAATGTGGATACATGTGTTTTTTATTGTGGTTGGATTTGTGGCTTTACTCTGTGGCTTCATCATCTCCCGCAAGAAATGAAACAAGGAGAAAAGACTAATTGATTAAGCCAGAGTTGACTACTTTGGAGGCGTGTCACCGCCTAGCCGTAATTGAAGGGCAGAAAGAGAACAAAAAGAAAGGAGAAAATAAAGAATGAAATAATGGAGGAGGAGTAAAAGTGAATAGAAGGACTAGCTTGGTGCTGATGTTTGTTGGAATGAGTGTCCTTATTTTTGGTTTCTATCTTGCCTTTTTTTGGATGAAACTGCGGAAAGGGTATTACAATGTAGAAGGAGGAGCCGTGCTTCAACTGTCATGGTATCTTCAAGAAGATGACAGAACTGAAGGGGGATTTACAGTTAGCGGTGGAAACGAAGAGGTGAAATTCTACATCAAAAATCCTTCTGGGGCAATCATCTACGATGCTGGAATTGTGAAAACACGGCTTTCTAGAGGTTTTACAGCTGAAGATTCTGGGATATACAGTTTGTATTTTGAAAATCTGGAACCCCTCAGCGACAAACGTATACACATAAGATTTAGATCGCCCTATGAACCTAGGAGGTTCACGCCTCTTGAGATTCTAGGCTTACCGATGATGTTCGGAGGCACGGCAATTCTAATTTATGGTGTGACTGGGGTGGTTCGCGCACTCAGAGGGCAAAAGACTTAACAGAATCCGCCCAAGTAATAGTTCTTAAGAAGAATCAAATTATAAAACCATTTAAGTCATGTTAGGTGGAACAAACCTTCTCAGCCTCTGCAAAGACCGCATCCTCTCGTTGCTCCCTATTTTCGCTTCTTGTATTGCCTGCTTAAGTATTCGTATTGACTCGTCCATGGCTCTGCGGTTCACTGGATAGGGCACTCCGTCTTTTCCTCCATACGCAAAAGAATATTTGACTGGGTCTTTCCAACTTGGTTTTTCACCGTAAATCAGCTCTGCAATCAAAGCCAAGCCTCGAATAGTGGCTGGACCCATGCCTTTGAATCCTAGCAATTCCTCGTAATTGTGAGGTTTGAACTCGTAAACTTCTTGTAGGGCTTTCCAGTTTATGTTCCTCGGCATTGACAGGATATCGATTGGATATTCTTTCCATAGGGTATCCGCAGTCTTTGGCATCCACTCCTGCAACGACTTTTGGTAGGCTGGTCTGATAGACATGATCATGCGTTTAATCTTTTTTGGCTTTTCTTTAGTTATGTCCACTGATGTTTTTCTGCAGCCTTCACTTTCTTTGGCTGTCATGTCTAAGACAATGTCGCGTTTTACGTCGCCAGCTATGGCGTCATGTGGCTCAACAACAAAGTTTTTGGCGTTGTCGGAAAGCCAATGATAACGTCTGGCAGTGCGATCTTGCGGGCACATTCCTTGCTGAATAACAGCCCATTTTCCATCTTCAGCCAAAAAGAAAGCGTGATGATAAAGCTGGTAGCCAGCCTGAATAGCCGTGTTATCAACCTTAGCACTCATTTTGCTTGCGTACTGCAAGTTTTGAATTTTTTCGCTTGAGAAACCAAACCTTTCACCGATGTTTCCAATTTCTAATGGTGTCTGCCTAGAAACCTTGCCTTTACCACCGCAAACTGCGATGCCGTGGTCTTCTGACACAACAGCCTGTTTCAAAACTCCTGTAACAACCGTTGTCACGCCTGATGAATGCCAGTCATAACCTAAAACACAGCCTAAAGCCTGAAACCAGAAGGGATTTGAAATTCGCTTTAGAAAATCATCAGTGCCATACTCATCAACGATAATTGCCACAATTTCTTTGGCGAGTTTTCGCATGCGGATAACTAGCCATCTCGGCGCCTTTCCATAATGAAGTGGCAGCCTGGCAACTCCAGTTCTCTGCACAGCAACACCTTTCCAATAAGGAATAGGTTAAAAAGCGTTTAAAGCCTTCTGGAAGTGCACGCTAAGTATGGAGTGCCAACGAAATCTTAGAGGTTTTCGATCTGAACTGGCTCAACTGAA
>Ga0315548_1004200_pt1 | contig 10467 bp, 8 predicted proteins | sample SalMarSW160110MG_2_FD_202540 | JGI IMG/M metagenome (GOLD analysis project Ga0315548, IMG submission 202540) | Salt marsh sediment microbial communities from the Plum Island Ecosystem LTER, Massachusetts, United States - Salt Marsh Sediment SW1601-110 ... | reverse complement strand
GTACTGGTAATCGGTGTAAGGACGATTTTGTTCCTGCACCATGAACGCATCGAGCTTGCGATTGACATCCTGCCTGATTTGTTCGGCGACCTCGGCGAATTCTCCGATGCGCATGCCCTCTATGCCTTGTGCCCATATCTGTATGGAGTGGTATCCGAGCCAGCCAATCCCACAGACGGCGACGATAATAATCAACGATAATATAGCAAGCCACTTATACATGAGCGTTATATACGATAATGGAAAATTGTATTAGCTACTTTCATATTTGTAACCGGCGCCGCGGACGGTCGTGATGATTTTCGGATCGGCCGAATCTCGCTCGATTTTACTTCTGAGCTTGGCGATGTGCATATCCGTCGTCCGCGTCCCTAAGTCGGTCAACGTATCGTTCCAGACCTCTTTGTAAAGTTCTTCACGGCTGATGACCCTGTTCGGATTGGCGGCGAAATACTGGATTATAGCCGCCTCGCGCTTCGTGATTTCTATTTCGTTGTTGTCGCGCCGGACTTTCAAAGCTGCGATATCGACGTCAAGGTCTGCAAACCTGAAAGCCTGCCCGACGGCACGGGCCGGGTCCGTTCGACGAAGCACCGCGTTGATTCGCGCCAGAAGCTCTTCAAGCGAAAAGGGCTTGGTGATATAATCGTCGGCTCCGAGATTTAGTCCCGCGATTTTTTCCTTTTCCTGTCCCTTTGCGGTCAGTATCAGGATGGGAGTCTGCAATCCTTCCCGCCGCCATTTGGAACAGAGTTGTTCACCGCTGATTTTCGGCAGCATCAAATCAAGCAGAATCAAATCGAACCGGTGCTTGGCAACCGCCCGCTCGGCCTCAAGCCCGTCCACTGCTTCGGTGGCTTCGAAGCCGTGATACTCCAGAAAATCTATCAACGCCGTTCGGATATTCTGTTCGTCTTCGACAACTAATATGGATGCTTTCGGTTCCATGCTCTCACCTGTCCATTCTCTTCGGAACTACGAAGGACGAGTCACTATTTATATTATAGACTAAATTCAGACCGAAGGTTTGTAAATGTTTTGTAAAAAAGAACGACCACGATTTTACACCCATTTTACCACTCTCTCAACCGGTTTTATCGTATTATATATGTAGTGAGATTAACAATTCTAAAGACTTTTTTGAAAGGAACTGAAAATGAGAAAAAACAGAATAAAGGTAAGGTTATCTTTTGCCATGGAAACGGCTTTGGTGTTAGCGGTCGCTTTGGGCCTGATGCTTCCTATTGCATTTGTATGTGCCAGTGAACAGAAAACTATGCAGCCCGAGGAGAAGATAGAAAATACAAGTAGTGACATGTATAGTCTGTCGGGGCCTTATACGTGTAAGAATCTGACGATTTATCTTATTCATGCCGATATCGAAGACTGTAATACAAAGTTCGTGACACTTCAGGAGGCTTTGAGTCAAAAGAAGGCAATCGTTGTCGAGACGGGGACGGTCAACACGCTTGCTATCGAGAATGTATCGGATGATGTGCATATTTATATCCAGTCCGGTGATATAGTACGCGGGGGAAAACAGGACCGCACGCTTGGCTACGATTATGTTATTCCACCCGGATCAGTCAAAATTTCCATAAGCTCTTTTTGTGTCGAGAGGGGTCGATGGCAAAAAAGAGGGAATGAAAAGGCTGATGAATTTTCCGTATCCAACAGGATTTTACCATCGAAAGGATTGAAACTTGCTGCCAACTACAATAGTTCGCAAAGATACGTATGGGATGAAGTTGATTCTTTCCAAAATAAGTTAAGCAGCAATCTCGGCAAATCGGTCAAGTCGGAACAATCCGCATCCAGTCTGCAACTGACACTCGAAGATAAGGAAGTTAACAAAGCCGTACAGGAATATGTAAATCTGTTTTCCAACATCGTAAAAAACAGCGAAGACGCTGTCGGTTTTGCATATGCCATCAATGGTAAGGTTGAGGGTGCCGAAATATATTCTTCGAACGAGCTGTTCGGGAAACTCTGGCCGAAACTTCTGCAAGCCGGCTCATTGGAAGCCGTTGCTGAATTGCAGAAGGCAGAAGAATTTGTTGTCCCAACGGCCAAGAGTGTTCGTGCTTTCCTGCAGGATGATGAGAAAGCCGAGATTTCCGAGAAGCATATCAATGAGCAGCTTAAACTGGTTACCCGCCTGAGTAAGGATAAAGTAGTTTTTGAAACTTATAGACAAGGCCGCCGGCAGGCACTTCATAAAAGCTACATTCGTGCGGACCAGGATTTACTAAAGCAAAAAACACAGCCGGAGCAAAATTCGCGGATAAGGCAAATCCAATCGAATTCGAACCAGCAGCAATTGCAGGAACAGGAACAGTGACAGTAAAACAAAAAATTATTGATCAGATAATATTATTGAATTTTTTAAGGAGAGGAAAATGAATTTTGTAAGTCAAATCAAAAAAATGTTGTCCGTATTTATTCTTGTGTTTTGTGTTACGCCGCCGGTCCGGGCAAATTCGGCGGACAGAGTATCCGAGACTGCTTTGGCGAATATGCCGGTTAAGGAGGTTACCGTTTTCAAGGACGGTCATGCTTTCGTTTTGCATGAGGGCTTCATGCCGACAGATGCGGACGGGAACGTTGTGCTCGACTATTTGCCGACACCGATTGTAGGGACATTCTGGAGTTATTCGGCGCAAACCGACGCCAAACTCACCGGCGTCGTCTCCGGCAAGCGCATTGTCTCGCTTGATAAGACGGCGCTGACCATCCCCGAGCTGATTCGTGCTAATATCGGCGCCAGAGTCCGGGTCGCCGAGGCCGGACTCAACGCTTATGAATGTGTGATTTATGGGATTCCTACTCGAAGCTCGCAGGAGCTTTGTCGAACCAGTCCGCCTTCGAGCCCGCCCGCGCTGTCACAGCCGGGCAATATAGTCCTGTTAAAATACGAAGGCGGGATTAAAGCCGTTCCGATAGACCAAATCCGAGAGATTACTTTTCTTGAAGAGCCTAAAGCGACTCTGGGCCACGAGGAGTTCCGGAATATTATGACACTCAAGCTCGACTGGGGCCGAAAAGAGCCGGAAAAGACGGCCAATGTCGGTATGGTCTATGTCCAGCGAGGCATTCGATGGATACCCAGCTATCGCATTGATATTGACGGTAAGGGACAGGCAGTCGTTAAACTCCAGGCGACTATCATAAACGAGCTGGCCGATATCGAGAATGTCAAGGCGCACCTTGTTATTGGCGCTCCGAAGTTTGCTTTCGAAGATACGCCCGACCCTATTTCGCTGCAACAGACGGTCGCGCAGCTCTCGAACCATTTCCAAAGGGACAGTCAAACCGCGTACGCTTTTTCCAATATGATAATGAGCCAGTCTGTGTCACCTGTTCGCCATGCTGAGCGTCCACGAAACACAGGCACGATGGACCTTGGCCCCGATGTGGCCGAATCCGCTAAGAACGAGGACCTGTATGTCTTTACGCTTGAGAATGTCACCTTAAAGAAGGGCCAGCGCATGGTTGTTCCTGTGGCCGAGTATAAACTGAAATATCGGGATGTTTTTGTACTCGATTTGCCGTTCGGCCCGCCGCCCGAGGTTCGCCAGCGTCTCAATAACGAGCAGACGGCCCAGCTTGCAAGACTTTATCACGCGCCGAAGGTAATGCATAAGATTCGTCTGGATAATGACGCCGACTGCCCCTTGACAACCGCACCGGCACTTATTCTTCGCCAGGGCCGTGTCATCGGTCAAAGTATGACGACCTATACCGCCATTGGGGCATCGAGTGACATCGAGCTGACCGTCGCCGTCGATATTTCTGTCGAGAGGCTGGATGTGGAGACCGAGCGCATAAACGATGCAGCCAAATGGGACGGTAATACTTACGTCCGCAGCAACCTGACCGGGACGATTACCCTGACAAACCATCGGGCCGGGAGCGTCGATTTGGAGGTCCGGCGGTCCGTCCTGGGTAATATCGATAGCGCCGATCACGACGGCGAAATAGAGCAACTCGGCAGGCAGGAGGGCGGCTGGATGACTACGGATGCCTATCCGTTCTGGTGGGGATGGTACAATTGGCCTTACTGGTGGTATCGGTTCAACTCCGTAGGACGTGTGAATTGGGAATTAAAACTTGAGCCGGGGCAGAAAATCGAACTGGAGTATAAATACCACTACTTCTGGCGAACGTAAATATTATCGTGAACTCATCGGTAGTGATTTTGATTGTTAATTATTTTCGAGAGGTTGCGAGCGCTGCGGCACTTCGCGAACTTTCAGCGGCAGTGAGGCGACCTGCTGACCGCCGATAGATAAATCGACCCTGAATTGGCCTAATTTATTGAATCTTAGACCCTGGATATTCAGGATAAGGTTACGGGCTATGGAATCTTCGTGCGGCGGTATCGTGACGGAAATGGTATCTTTGAGGTCGGGGCCGACGATATTCCCGTCTTCGTCGATTATCGTAATCCTTATATCGTGTTGGCCCTGCTCGATTTTTGTAAATCTTGCTCGTGTCACTACAGTACAGGACGGGTGAATTGCGGGCATTTGCTTGGTCCAGATGATATCGAATGCTCCCAGGATGTTCAGCTTTCCGCCGCCGGCGGTCGCACAATCGCATAACAAAAACGCTTCTATTTCCATAGTCTTATCCTTTAGTCGTTCCGGTTGACGAAGCTGCATTTTCTCAAAGAGGCCGATATCCGGCCGCATTATCACCCGAAAAACAATATCGGTCAAGCTAATTCACCCCACCATGCAAATCGTCATCCTGAGCCCGTACAACTACGCTCAGGGCCTGCCCTAAACACAATTTAAGGAATAAACTGCGTTGAGGAATCTATTAAAATAAACCAAGGATTTCACAGATTTTCCATGACAAATCGGCCTACTTTTGGTAAACTAAAACTCACGGATACAGAATGAGTCATTCTAACACATCTGTTTGGAGAGCCCTATGCGAGATACGAGATGACTTCAATGAAAGAGAAAAATAAGTAGAATGAGATTTCCAAATAAAAATTAAGATTAAGGCAAATTCTTTGTCGAATAAGATATAATAACGCGAACAAAGATAATATTAGAAATATAAGGCTTTTATATATGGCAACAGCTCAACAATTAAAGGCTTTGATTGAAAGCTACACGGAATATAATGCCGATAGATTCTTGTCTGTTGCATCCCAGATTGCAGCCCACGCTGCAAGAGCAGGAAAAACCAAGCTAGCCGAAGAACTACGCAAACTTATTGAAGAAGCTCATCGAAAACAAAAAGCTCAACCAGCATTGTCGAAATCAATACCAATCGCTCAACCAACTGGTGATTTAAGTGGCCTTTTTACTGCTTCTTTTCCAAGAACCAGACTTTCTGATATGGTTTTAGATTCAGAGCTTGAACAACGTCTAAAACGCGTCATTCTTGAATATAGGCAAGCAGATAGACTGAATTCACATGGTTTATCTCCACGCCGTAAATTGTTACTTGTTGGTCCTTCTGGGTGTGGCAAATCAATGAGTGCTGCAACATTAGCAAGTGAGCTTCACCTTCCTCTTCTGACAGTACAATTTCATATTTTAATCACAAAATTTATGGGGGAAACAGCGGCGAAACTCCGCGTTATTTTTGAATCAATGAAGCAGACGCGCGGTGTTTACTTATTCGATGAATTTGATGCGATAGGAGCACATAGACACACCGGTCAGGATGTAGGAGAAATTAGGCGTGTTCTCAACTCATTTCTTGTGTTTCTCGAACAGGATGAGTCTGATAGTATTATTATTGCTGCCAGCAACCTCGAAGACTTCCTTGATAATGCTTTATTCAGGCGTTTTGATGATACATTAAGATACAACCTGCCAACTTCCACAATGATTCAACAACTGATTGAAAACCGTCTTAGTAACTTTTCAATAACACGACTTAACTGGAAAAATATTCTTGTGGCTGCTGAACACATGACACACGCTGATATTGTAAAAGCTTGTGAAGATTCAGCTAAAGATGCTGTTTTAAATGAAAGGAAACAAATCCGAACGGCTGAACTTGAACAGTCACTCGTTCAACGACGTCGTCCTAAAAAGAATTCTAAATGAGGGAGAGGAGTCGCAATGACTCAACACAAACATATTATCATTGAGGAATCAGGACAAGCACGCAATTACACTTCCACACATAGAGGCGGAGGAGAGTTCCGTACACCACCCCGAGAACGACGAGTCCATGCAAAAAGACTAAGCAGTGATGTCGAGCAAGCAAAAAATGACGCAAGTGCAATGGCGACAGAAACGGGACATATTATTCACGGTCTTTGTTTAGAAGTTATTGGAGAACAAGATTTCAACCTCAAGATTGAAAGCCTTGAAGATCTACGATCTGGGATAAAAGTTCGTTCTGTTAAAAGCATAGATAATCAAATCCATGCAACAATCTATGTTCCTGAAGGAAAGCTTGAAAACTTTACCAAAAAGTTTGAACGATATGCAGTGGAAAACAACCGCCGAAGTGGTCGGCCAAAAAATGAAGACCTTGTGGCAGTGATTAGCGGAATAAGATTTTCTGTCTTGCGTTCTTTATGGACGGATGATGATGATATGTTTCCAAGCTCGAATACCGAACGTATATGGTGGGAAGTATGGATAGCTATAGAATCCTCGGAGAATTCCGATGATGCTTTTGCAGCATTTGTTGCCAATACTGCTGATTCAAACCTTCGGATAAGTCAACATGCAATTAGATTTCCAGAAAGACTCGTTTTTTTGGCTTATGGTTCAGCTCAGGACTGGACACAAGTATTTATTCCTCTTCTTGATAGAATCGCAGAGTTTAGAAAAGCGAAGGAGATTCCAACGGAGTTTCTCCGTCTCAATCCTCAAGATCAGCGGGAATCTGTCCACGGCTTAGCAAAACGATTGGTTCCGCCTGATATAGATGCTCCGTCCGTGTGCTTATTGGATCACGGAGTTCACACAGAGCATCCTCTTTTAAGAACTTTCATAACAGATAATGATGCACAAGCCTATGATCCTGAATGGACAACAGTTGATCAAGCTGAATCACATGGAACTGAAATGGCTGGATTGACTCTTTTTGGGGATAAGCTTCCTGAACTCTTATCAAACAATCAACGTGTAAATCTAACCCACCGCTTGGAATCTGTACGTTTACTGCACAGTAACCTACCCCATCCAGAAGATACTTGGGGTTATGTTACCCAGGAATGTTTGGCCAAAGCCGAAACACAAGCAGCGCAGCGTCAACGTGTTGCTTGTTTGCCAGTAACAGCAAGTGACGAAGGCCGTGATCATGGTCGTCCAAGTTCATGGTCAGGTGCTATTGACCAACATGCTTCAGGACAATTGGATGACTTTCAGAGACTTTATGTAATATCTGCAGGAAATATTCGAGATATTACGACAAACGCGAATTACCATTATCCTGACAGTAACTTTTCAAACAGCATTGAAGATCCAGCTCAGAGTTGGAATGCGCTAACAGTAGGTGCATATACAAACCGAGTACAACTCCGCTCAGAAGATTATTATGGATATCAACCACTTGCACCACGAGATGGATTGTGCCCTACAAGTCGGACTTCAGTTTCATGGAATGACAAGACATGGCCGATTAAACCTGATATTGTAATGGAAGGTGGAAATTATGTATGTTCGCCTTCCGGGTTAATAGATGGTTGTGATGATCTTGCACTTTTGACAACTTCTCTCGATCCTACTGGACGATTGCTCACGTGGTCAAGTGATACAAGTGCAGCAACAGCTCAAGCGGCTCGTTTAGCAGCAATACTCATGGCAGATTATCCGGGACTTTGGCCTGAAACAATCCGGGGGCTTCTTGTTCATTCGGCAGATTGGAAGGATGAAATGAAACAACAGATACAAGGTGACTACGAAGAGGATCGACATCGAAGACTTCGCTGTTTCGGTTATGGTGTTCCAGATTTGGATAGAGCACGATATACTGTGGAAAATTGTGTGTCCCTTGTCCATCAAGGTACTATTCAACCGTATAAACTTAATGGAACAGAAGCTAAAACTAATCATTTTATACTTCATTCACTCCCCTGGCCTAAAGCAGCTCTTGAGGCAATTCCTGACCAAGATGTTACTGTTAAAATAACACTCTCCTACTTTATCGAACCAAGTCCTGCCGGTCGTGGTTGGGGTACGAAGTTTCGATATGCTTCACACGGCTTACGTTTTGCACTGCGGGGACCCACTGAAAATGAAAACCAATTCAGGCAAAGAATAAGCAGTCAGGAATGGGAAGAAGAGGAGGGGCAACCGCTTGATAGACCATCCACAAGAGATCCTATTAATTGGACAATTGGTCGTTTAAGAAGAAAAGGTTCAATCCATTGTGACTGGTGGACTACTTCAGCAGAGGAAGTAGCTCAATGTGGACAGATAGCGGTTTTTCCTGTTACAGGCTGGTGGAGAGAACGAAAACACTTAGGATTTGTTGAAAAGCAAAGTCGTTACTCTCTTATTATTACAATAAGTACACCTGCTACCAATGTAGACTTGTATACTCCAATAGCACAAGAGATAGGTCTGATTACAGAGATATCTACATAAGGCAAACATTTCGAAATATTACAAACTACGTGGTTGCTTTCATAGTACGTTTTTCAGGCAGCATGACAGTTCCAAGTAAAGGACAATTTGCACAAAAAATGGGGTGATATCTGTTAGATCAATTTATTCTGCATTCAGGCTCTTTAATATTTTCTTGGCCAGTGGTTCTTTTATTTCAGTGTGGCGTGGTACGGCCTACAAAATTGCTGTTTTCGGATTTATCCAGAGCGAGTGTGACGAACCTTCTCTTTTTAGAAAACATCCGGCAATCCTAAGCCTTTTTTCTAATTGTTTTCATTAGATTGCAATTGTTTCCTGAATTGCATCATCGGGCAAGCCGCGTCGCATATCTTCCAGTCGATCTTCCAGTATGAGAATTATCGCCTTTTTGAGGCTTTCTTTTGCCTGTTCAATTGTTTCGCCCTGGCCGTTTGCTCCCGGAATCTCCGGACATACCGCCCAATAGCCTCCTTCCGGAGCACTTTCGATAACCGCCGTAAACTCACCTTTCATGGTATGTCCTTTCTGTTCGTCAAATGCCCGAGAATATTAAGGCTTCCCAATATCATACGCTTATTGTTACTGCCTTGCTACAATAAGGATACAAAAAAGGGGAGTAATTGTCAATTGTATTCTTTTTCATAGCGTGCAGCGGATACCGTGTGGGAATTTTATGATTCGTTGACCAGATCCTTCACTTTGTTCAGGCATCGTCTTGAGCTTGTTGAAGGGATGAGGATTCCTGTTTTCACAGTGTGCTTGGCCTGCCTTGGGCATCCCATAGGAAATGCTGTGCAGAAATGACAGGAAATTCTTACGCAATACACACGACGCAATTCACCCCGTGAGATAGGCCGAAGGCCGCCATCTCACGGGGTAAACGCATGACGAGTCCGAGTAAAGGTCAATTTGCCTGAAAACGGGGATTTTGCTTGTATTAAGACGGTTTTTGGGTAAAATTATGGGTAGGGGGCAATCCTATGTGGTTGCCCAGGGCGGCCACACAGGGCCGCCCCTACAAAAACCCATGCCCGGGGTTGGCCGTGGCCATGGTGGCCACGGCTAAACAAAAAAAAATGAAAAAACAAAGCCAATTTCCGAAAAAGCCAAATCATTTTAAGTGTATTACTAACAAGGAGTTATCGCAAAATATAGCGATTGGACATTTAGTAAAAACAAACCCAATCTGCCGGCCTGCGGCCGGAAATCCTAAGCACGAAATACTAAACCCGAAACAGGACGAATTGATGCAAAATGACAGATAACGAATTTGAAAAAATTTATCCCCAAGCACCGTAAAGAGACCCATAGGGAGGACAAAGCCAATTTGTAACGACAGAAGACAGAAAACCGAAGGCAGAAGACAGTAGAAAAAAATGAAAAACAAAGCCAATTTCAAAAAAGTGTGTTTAATAAAGCCGAGCTTTTTTGATAGAATCGCAAAACTTAACTGGATTTATGAGCCGATATGTATTAAAAGGGGTATCTGCTTCGAATATGAGGAGTAAATATGACACCCGAAAAACTGAAAATCTATAAAAGACCAACTCTACAGAAACCTCGGCTGTTGATGGGTTTCTCCGGCTGGATGGACGGCGGAGACGTCTCGACGGGGACGGTCCAGTGCCTTACCGAAAAGCTGGAAGCCGAGAAACTTGCGGAGATAGATCCGAACGGCTTTTATATCTACAGTTTTCCCGGCTCAATGGAAATAACCTCACTGTTTCGGCCGCATACCAAGATAAAAGATGGCGAAATCTTCTCTTACGAAACTCCGGCGAACGTGTTTTTCTGTAGCGAGCGGGACAATCTTATCATGTTTTTGGGCAAAGAGCCGAATTTGCGATGGGAAGAATATTCCGATTGCATCTTATCGCTCTGTGAAGAGTTCGAT
>Ga0315548_1004199_pt1 | contig 10467 bp, 7 predicted proteins | sample SalMarSW160110MG_2_FD_202540 | JGI IMG/M metagenome (GOLD analysis project Ga0315548, IMG submission 202540) | Salt marsh sediment microbial communities from the Plum Island Ecosystem LTER, Massachusetts, United States - Salt Marsh Sediment SW1601-110 ... | reverse complement strand
GAGATTGCCGTCTATCTCCGGCCCGATATCCGGAATAAGGTCGCCGCCCCTGACATCCAGATTACCGGTTATAGCACGTAAAATTACCCTAGACTGCTCAACTCTAGACGCATTGCGTCCTATCTGGTCAACGGCAACACCCCTGACCATGCAGGCAGGTTTTGCGTTAGCGTACATCCGGGCGGAGGCAATGATTTTCTCTTCATCCACGCCGGTAATTTCCGCAACCCTTTCAGGTGTATATTCCTGAACACGCTGCACGAGCGGTTCGAAACCGTATGTCCAGTTTGCCACGAATTCCTTGTCGTACAGTTCTTCATTAATGATGACATTCAGCCAGCCCAGAGCCAGTGCTGCATCGGTGCCCGGTCGGGGTTGAAGCCATATATCTGCCATCTCAGTTGTCCTGGTCTGTCTGGGGTCGATAGCGATAATTTTGAAATTTTCATCTCCCCTCCGCCTCTTGATAGATGCCATCGTCCGCGGGAAAGAGCTTGCCGGGTTCTGCCCCCAGATTACGGCACAGTTAGCGTGGGATATATTAGAAGCCAGGCTGCAACAGCCTCCCAGCAATGCCATATTTATCGCGTAACAGTTCAGAAAACAAATCACCCCGGCATGGGCAACATTCTGCGGGTTGCCGAACAGATTGAGGAACCGTGACCGCATCCAGAACATCCCGCTCCGGTAAGTTCCCTCGGTTATAACCAGGCTTTCCGGTCCGTAACTCTCTCTTAAATCACCCAGTTTTCCGGCAATTTCATTGAAAGCCTGCTCCCACTCTATTTTCTGCCACTTACCTTCGCCGCGATTGCCGGCTCTTTTCAACGGGTGCATCAGCTGGTCAGGGTGATAAAGCCACCTTGAACCATACCCGACTCTCTCACATACGTTGCCCAGAGTCAGTCTGTGCTCCTTGTTACCGGTAATACGAGTCACCTTACCGTTCTCTACTTTTACCAGAACCCCACAATTACCGGCACAAAAAGCGCAACCGGCCTTTTTAATCTCTTCACTGTCTTTAGCTGCACTCATTATTATCCCTTCATTAAAAATGGTACTTCCCCGCCCGTTATAAGGAGAAGAGCCGGGCACGGCAGTATTACAGGCTCTATACCCGGCTTCTCAAGCATCCTAATTACCCGTTATTTTAGTAAATCTATTTATAGACGCCGTACTCCATGGCGGTATCAACTATGGCGTGGAGATTTTCCGGCTTTGCCTGGTCAAAGAACGCCCCGTTACTCACGATAAACCCGCCCCCTTTGGCGCAGGTATCAATGAGTTTCTTTACATAGTCTTTCACCTGTGTGGGTGCGCCGACAACCAGCAGGTCGGAGGGCACGTTGCCAAACAGGCAGGCAACCTTACCCAGTGTTTTCTTGGCTTTAACAATGTCACTCTGGTCTATCATCCATAGAGTCTTACCCTTGGGTAAGTCCTGGACAACATCCAGACGTGTGGTCCAATGACCCTCAGCCGCCGGCATTGGCACGATTCCCTGGTCAATCAAGCCCATCATGACCTTTCTAAAGGTGGGCCAGTAGAACTTCTTGAACTGCTCATCAGAGAGGAAGCCGTCAGCACCTTTGTGCAGAGGCATGAATATTATGGGATGTCCGGCTACCTGCGCTGTGCCTACCCCCATCTTAATCATGAGTGGGGTCAGCCTGTCCATAGCTTCGAGGAGCTTATCGGGCTGGCGGTACATGTCCACCATTATCCCCCTACTTCCTCTCAGGGTGTCGCCAACTACATCAAAAGGTGCTTTGGTAAATCCGGCGGCTATCATCGGGAACCCGGCTGCGGTTATTTCAGCATTAAAGCCCCCCATAGCTCCCATCCACTTCAGAGCTTCGGCGCCGGCCTCAAAGAGGGCTTTATAGGTAGCCTGAACAGGGGGTAGACCAAAGGGTATGAAGTTCATGGCGACCCCGTACATTTCCAGTATGCCAGGGAGCATCGGGAGCGCCTTAAAACCCTCTAAGGCGCCGAATACGCGCGGAAGGTAGGTATTACTGAAGAAATTTGACGGGTCGTCAATTAAGGCGTCGTATTCATCCGCCATCATGTATTCGCCCTCGTTACACTGGTACGACTGCTCAGGGGCAACCCCATGGCCGGGCCAGGAATATAACTTGTAATCAAGAATCTCAAAGAGCTTCCCGGGTCCGGGTACATACGCGCCAAGGTTCCCGTCTGGCTCAAAGTCCGTGATAAATTTTTTAAATGCCATGCAGCATTTGTCGTAGTCATACATGGCTTCCTGAGGAGTTATTCCAGCATAGTAAGCGGGGTAGAAGCTAGGACAGAGAAAAATCGGCACCCTGTCCGGCAATTTCTTCATTTGAATGGCGTCTTTTATCCTGGTTATTCTATCCTTGTACAGCTTCTCAGCTTCGGGGCTGGCGAACTCAACACCCCCCGCCGAAAGCCACTTGCCTATTAATTCCTCCTGCCTTTCTTCTGGCGTCATCTCTTCCCATTTCTTTTCCATTTTTATTTACCTCCTGCTCGTTTACTTCCTAGGATTCTTAACCGGCGCCTATCCATTTTTTGGCGAGGGATACTCCTGCTATAGCATCTCCGCCATAAGCGTCAGCGCCAGCATACTTCCTTATCTCCTCGGTAATCTGTCCGCCACCAATCATAACCTTTACTTTATCTCTCAGACCAGCTTTCTTGATAGCCTCAATGGTTTCCTTCATTGAATCATATGCCAGTGTAAGAAACCCGCTTAAGCCCACGATAGGAGCGCCACTCTCTTTAATTGCTGACACAAACTTCTCCGCTGGAACATCCACTCCGAGGTCGGTCACTTCGAAACCGTTGACATCGAGCATAAAGACAACGATATCCTTGCCGATATCATGTATGTCTCCGGCTACCGTGCCTATGACTACCTTACCGAGGCGTTTGGTCTCCGCCTCTTTACTCATCTTCGGCTTCACCATTTCGGTTATTGCCTTCAGTATTTCTCCCGAGTATACGAGGTCAGGTATGAAGTATTTACCGTCAGCAAACCGGTTCCCCACCGTTTCCAGGGCTTTCCTGGCATCTCCAAGAATAGCCAGTGGGTCTTCACCGGCATTCAGCCTGTCTTCTACAATCTTGAGGGCTTCTTTTTCCTTTAAGTCAGCTAACGTTTCAACCAAGTTTTCAGCCATTTGCATTTACCTCCTTATACTTTAGGCTATTATAACACCTAATACTATTCATTTTTACCTCATCTGCACCCCCTAATTATATAATTCCTGTTCAAGAGATAAAAGAATCATAATAATAGCTATAATCCCAGATAAGCCTTCCTAACGTGGTCACTCTCAAGAAGAACGTCACAGGTACCGTCCATGCCTACATGACCATTTTCCAGCACGCAGCCACGGTCAGCCGTCTCCAGAGTATGCCTGACATTCTGCTCAACCAGCAGGATAGTAATTCCTTGCTGCCGTAATTCCTTTATAACGTTAAATACTTCATCTACAAACTTGGGTGCCAGACCGTATGAAGGCTCATCGAAGATACATAGTTTTGGACTGGACATCAGACCTCTACCCATAGCCAACATCTGGTGTTCGCCGCCACTCAGCGTTCTGGCAAGCTGTTTTTCCCTTTCCTTCAACACCGGAAATATACCATATACCTGCTCCAGAGTATTATTTCTGTTCTTCCAGGCATGTGGAGGGTAAGCACCCATCTCCAGGTTTTCACGTACCGTCATATCGTTAAAAATCCTGCCTCCTTCGGGTACATGAGAAATCCCCATCTCAACAATAACGTGAGGAGATAAACCATCGATTCTCTCACCCATGAATTCTATACTACCTGAAGCCGGTGTTATCAAACCGGATATAGTGTTAAGCAGTGTAGTTTTACCTGCTCCGTTTGAACCCACCAGAGCGTAGATTTCAAGTTCATTGACAGTCAACGACAAATCAAATAAAGCCTGTGCCTTGCCGTAAAATGTATTTATCTCTTTAATTTCCAGCATCGGCTTACTCTCCAAGATACACCTCAACAACCGTCTTGTTATTGGCAATTTCCTGGGGCGTTCCTTCGGCAATCTTCACGCCGTGATGAAGTACCATAATGCGGTCGCATACCCCCATAATTGCTTTCATTACATGTTCAATCATAAAAATGGTAATCCCTTTATCCCTTATCCTGGCGACCATCTCCATAGCCTCGGTAATCTCCGTAGTATTTAGCCCTGCCATCAGCTCGTCAAGCATCAGCAGTTCGGGTTTGGTAGCCAGCGCCCTGGCAACTTCCACTCTTTTCTGATTAGCCAGAGTAAGGTCAGAGGCAGGTGCAGCTTTAGCCGCCGAAAGACCGACAAACTCCAGCAACTCCTCAGACTCCCTGGCTGCTTCCGCCGAAGGCACTCTGGACGGAGTCCCGAACATTGCCCCTATATACACGTTGGTAATAGCCGGCATATTTGGAAATACTTTCACTGCCTGGAATGTCCTTGCCACTCCCATCTTGCATATCTGGTTCGGACTGAGCCCGGTAATCTCTTCGCCTTTGAATTTAATAACCCCCTGCTTCGTGGTAAGAGCCGCCGATATCAGATTGAACAGGGTTGTTTTACCGGCACCATTAGGGCCAATCAAACCCACGATTTCTCCTTCGTCGACATGAAAATCCACGTTTGAAACCGCCGCTAATCCGCCGAAATTTTTACTGACTCCTTCACCCTCAAGCATCCGCATGCTGCCTCCTGAAACCTCTCGCCCACAACTTCTGTATTACACCAATTAGACCGTTTGGCATATACAGTATAGCTACAACAAGTATTATACCGAAAATAAGCATATATAACTCTGAAAATCTGGTAATCAGGACTTCTTGCAGGTAAGTGAAGATAATCGCACCTATTACCGGACCATAAAGCTGCCCCATACCTCCAAAGATAGCCATCAATACCGGGAGAAATGAAATCTCCGCGTCGAAGGCAATGTATGGGTCAACATATGTCCATCTGGTAGCTATAGCCGCACCAGCAGCCCCGATGAAGAAGGCACTCAGTCCATAGTTTAGTACCTTTACCATGGTCGTGTTAATGCCAACATGAGCTGCGGCTTCTTCATTCTCGCCGATACTCTGCAATGCCAATCCCCATTTGGACCGCCTTAGAAAGTAGACAGTAACCATCATAACCACGAAAATAGCCAGCATTGCGTAATATATCGTATTGTAATCGTAAATTACTACAAACCGACCGCGGGTACCGGTAAAGTGCAACTCCCAGAATATGAGTAGATTGGGAATAAGCATTACGAGTCCGAATGTGAAGATGGCGAAATATATACCTCTCAACCTCAGGGTTAGAGCACCGACAAGGAGAGCGACTATAGCACTGAAAAAACCACCGGCTATCATAAATATAGGAAGCGGTACCAGATTCCCCAGAAAGGCTGCCGTATATATACCGACGCCGAAGAAGGCAGCCGTAGCCAGTGACATATAACCAGTAGGTCCTGAGAACATAGCCCAGCTTACTGAAAGGATTATATACATATAGATACTGGTCAATAATATAGGGGTGTAACCCCTAGCATAGAGTGGCAGGGTGACTAACAGGACCAGGATTATGCCACTTATCATTTGTGCTCTATTCTTGGCAATAATGCTTACGATATTCATTTCTTTATTTACCGAAAATACCTGTCGGTCTTACCAGGAGCATTATAATAAATAAAAGGTAATAGGCGGCAAGTGATAAACTGGGTTCAAAATAGGTTACTATCTGACCGATAATACCCAGTATAAAACCACCGAGAAAACTACCGGGTATGCTACCCAATCCTCCCAGGACAACCACGATAATGGCGATTACGGTGAACCCGAGCCCCATAGTAGCCTGAATGGAAAAGCACATGCTGTACAGTACGCCGGCAAGACCAGCCAGTAAAGCCCCAAAACCAAAACACAGAGCCAGTACATTATTGATATTGACCCCCATGAGCTCAGCTGCTGACGGGTCTTGAGCTGCCGCCCGTATCGCTTTTCCCGTCCTGGTACGGGTCAGGAAGATGTAAAAAGCCAGCCCTATGACTACTGCAAATCCAAGGGTAACCAGTCGGTTGGTGGCAAATATGGCTCCTCCTAAATCAACCGGAGATGCCAGAAAGGAGTATCCTTTTGAGGAGGAACTCCAGACTATTATCGCTATATTTTGAATTATATAGAGGAAACCAAAAGTAGCTAATAACGAATTACCTTCAAAAGCCGCCTGTGGTACGGTTGAGATTCTGAAGCGCTTGAACAGAGTTTTGTGGAAGAAAAAATCCAGAACAACGGCAATCGGGATACCAACATATATGGCAATTATAGGGTTGCCGACATTTGTCACCTTAAGTAACTCATAAATTGCCCATGAGACCAGTACACCGATTATTGTTATTTCGCCTATTACCGGTTTGGAAGTTGAAATATGTCTGAAAAAGGTCTTGTGCAGTAAAAACCCGATTAAAAAGATAACAGGTCCTACAATGACTAAAGAAATCAGGGGGTTAATATCGAATGTAATAAACAGTACCCACGTAGCGAAAGCCCCGAGCATTATAAACTCGCCGTGAGATATGTTAAGTACCCGGGCGACTCCGTACTGAAGGCTCAAGCCCATGGCAATCAGGGCATAGATACCGCCTATCAGAAGACCGCCGATAACAATATCGAGGACTGTTACCAAATCCATAAAAAAGCGCTTCCCAGACTCTGGCAATCATGTGCAGGCTGCCTGAAAGTGTATACACAGTCCCTTGAGAAAAACAAGTTCTTCTTAAGGCTGCCAGTACACCATCCAGACAGCCTGCTCATTATTTAAGGCACTAAAAATGTCACTATATTCTGCTTTTGTTACGGTGCTGGCCATGACGGTTTGGGATAGATGATTTTGCTCGTAGTAACCTTATCCGCTGGACCGATTACCTCATAGGTACCATCTTGCCACTGTCCGACCTGTCCCGGGTGGCATTCTTTCGCCAACAACCCGCCACCTTCACCGCCGGCGGTCATATCGAACCAGGTGTCACCCAGAATGGTCTCGAAGTGTTCTGAAGCCATCACATCTCTTACTTTCGTGTTATCGAGAGAACCCGCCTTCTCTATTGCCTGTCCAAAACACTCCAGTGCAGCATAATAGAAAGCGCCTCCCCACCAGTCCATGGCTCCCAGTCCAAAGCGCTCGATGAACTCATCAATAAACTCGGAGAGTTCGGGGGAGGATTTCTTGTTATAGGCACCAAAACCTATTAGTCCCTCTAGCATCTGGGCACCATAGATATCTTTAAAGAATTCGAAGTTAACCCCAGGACCAAGTACCATCGCTTTTGGATTATAACCAATCGCTGCTGCCTGGCCTGGAACCGCTATGGTCGTAGGGGGATAAACATAAGCGCAGAGAGCATCAGCTCCTGAATCCCTGGCTGCCTTCAACACCAGCTCGACATCCTCGGAGTAAGGTGGTACAGCCTCAGCCATAACTATTTGTATTCCAGCCTTCATGAATTCGCTGAGCGACGTGTGATAATACTCCACGCCATGTAGGTCATTTATATAGATTATCGCCGCCGTCTTCACGCCTTTTGCTGCAAGAACTTCAGCCAGAACCGGTATCTGGTAGTAGTCGGAGTAGTTCAAAACGCCGAATACATAGGGCAACTCAGGAAGCATATCAGTGAGGGTCGTACAACCGCCTTCGGCTCCCAGGTATACGTACTTGTACTTGTTAGCCAGAGGAGCGGAAGCATAGAGGAAAGCGGTGGAACAGTTAGGAAACAGGAAGTCAACCTTATCCTCTAAAATCAACTTCTCAATCAATCTCGTAGACGTGCCCAAATCACTGGTATCATCGTATATCTTGAGCTCTACCGGCATTTTCTTGCCAGCTACATCCAGCCCGCCTTTAGCATTCACTTCCTCAGACCACATTGTCATAATTGGACCCATTGCAAAATCTCCGATTTGAGCTAATGGGCCTGAAACGGGTCTGGCCGCTCCAATTACTATCTTGTCCTTTTCTGGCGCAGCTTCACCGCAGCCTACCACACATAGTGATACAACCATTACCAGAGCGAGTAAACTACAGGTTACAGTGATTAAGGACTTTTTTCTCATATATATCCTCCTATCTTGAATAATTAAATTATTCATATTATTCTTTTATCTCATCTCTCACCCCCAAATATGTATATTGATAATCCCTCTATTTATTACCATTTGATACCGGTTATTTTATTAGCGTTTTATGACTATTTATAAGCACTATGTTAAGAACACGTTAAGACTATACCCGTGTTGTTTACAATAGCACGAAAAGGGGTAAATTACAATACGTAGAAGCATTTTTACTAGCCTGCTAATGTAACAGATGAAAACTATATGTTATCTATTGACATCTTCGCATAAAAGTTTTAAATTTAAGTCCAAACATGTTAAGTTACTCACATAAATAGACCTTGCCATCTTGCACCTTCTACTATCAGGAGGTGAACATGATGAAATAAAGGGCGTTAGAAATACTGGAGAGCACCATGATTTCTGGCGCCCTGTTATATTCACCCGATAAATGCATGAATATACTGCAAATATTATATCAACCGGGACGTACCTAAAAGGGTAAATGAGTATTGGTTGGTATAAGCTTATAAATTAAGCGAGGAGGTGCAACTCTGATGAAGAGAAAGGTTTTGTGGATAGCAATCAGTTTCCTTATGGTACTGTCACTGGTGATAGCATCCTGCGGTGGGGCGGAAGAAACTGGAGGAAAGGTAACCCAGACAGGCACAGGTCAGACGGTGACAGTAGGAGCAGAAGAAGAGAAAGAAATGGGGGAAGAGGAAGAAGCAGTAACGGTACCATCTGATAAACCGCAATATGGAGGCACGATTACACTGTCCACTACCATGGACTACTGGGGTTTATTGGACCTTGGGCATGGGCTTCCAAACCTGTTAAGTCACGAACATCTCTGGGACGGCGACTGGGCGAAGGGGCCTGCCGGCGGCTATGGTACCAATGAGTGTCTCTGGGACGACATGACCAATATTTATGACCTAAAGAATGGCCATCTAGCCGAGAGCTGGGAATTTTTTGTCGATTCCGAAGCAGAAACCGTTACTACCATCTTTCAAATCCGCCAGGGAGTATACTATGCACAGGTGGATAGTGAAGCCGGACGACTGGTCAACGGGCGGGAACTAACCGCTGATGATGTTGTCTGGGGCCTGAATCAGCTTAATAATAACCCTGATGCCATGAACTTTAAGTTTTTTCCTCAAATACATGGTATCATGGCTGAAAAAACTGGCGATTGGGAGGTCAGCGTAACCCATCCCTTAGCCGAACATCTTGGGAATATCATGCGCCTGGTCGATAACGGCCTCATCTTCCCACCGGAGCTATACGAAACATACGGAATTGATGCCTTAACTGATTGGAAATACAGCATTGGCACCGGTCCATACATCATTACCGATAGTGTTCCAGCTAACATGACGACACTGGTGAGGAACACCAATTACTGGATGAATGACCCGGTAGGTCCGGGAAAGGGCAACCAGCTACCTTATATCGAAAAAGTCAAGGTTGCCGTCATAGCTGACCAGTCTACCCAGCAAGCTGCCCTCAGGACAGGCAATATCGACGAGATGGGTGGCCTTAATCTTGAAGATAAAGATATGATGATTCGGCAGTGTCCTGACTTGAATTGGGCAGCCCGTGGCGGGGGGAACGTTCAGGTGGCGTATATGAGGGTGGACCAGCCACCGTTTGACGATATCAATGTCCGCCGGGCAATGATGATGGCTATTAACCTAGAAGAGATAAACGAGGGCTTGTACGCTGGTCTGGGGACTTACCCTGACTGGCCCTATTACTATACCCCGGCATATGCAGACCTCTACATGGGCCTTGACGACCCGATATGCCCCGACTCAGTCAAGGAGCTTTTCACCTATAACCCGGAGAAAGCTGGAACGCTGCTGACCAATGCAGGCTATCCCAACGGCTTCTCAGTCGTATTAACTATCACCCAGGATACGTCTACAATCGATTACTACTCTATAATCAAAGATTACTTGGACAAGGTGGGTATTACCATGGAATTTAGGATACTCTCTGATGTAGGCGCAATGATGGGTGTCGCACAGCAGCGGGACTACGAGATGGTTGTGCCAGGAGTCTCTCCCCCTGCTACATATCCCGAGCAGTTCCAGTATACCGGAGGGAGTTACATTAACGGCAGTATTCTCAACGACTCCTATGTCAACGAAATGGCCGACAAGGCACGGTTAGCTGCCCTAACAGACCAGCGCGGAGCTATGGCAATCACCAAAGAACTGCAGCCATACCTCCAGGACCTGGCCCTTTGCCTCCAGACACCCAGATATCCTACCTACAACCTGTGGTGGCCCTGGGTAAAGAACTACTCCGGTGAGGTAATGATTGGCTACTTTCTCA
>Ga0315548_1004197_pt1 | contig 10470 bp, 9 predicted proteins | sample SalMarSW160110MG_2_FD_202540 | JGI IMG/M metagenome (GOLD analysis project Ga0315548, IMG submission 202540) | Salt marsh sediment microbial communities from the Plum Island Ecosystem LTER, Massachusetts, United States - Salt Marsh Sediment SW1601-110 ... | reverse complement strand
ATAAAACGATAAATACTATGACAGATTAAAGTTCCTGAAGATTAATAATCTGTCATTTTCAATATAAGTCTCCTTTATGGGCTCAAGAGGTATAGCCGGGGCTTCAATTCCTTTTTTAAACTTAAGGTCACCGATGAAAACCCTTGCTTCATCCCACAGATTTTTTTCAATAAAGCTGTCTATAAGCATTCTGCCTCCCTCCACAAATAGTGACTGTATTTCTTTATTATACAGCACCATAAGCATTTCTTCAAGCGTGTTGCCGTTAAAATTTATGCTGACATATTCGGGATTAATGCCGGGGGCTGTTTTATTAGCAGTAAATATAATGGTTTTTTGTGTTTTGTCAAAAATATGAAGTTGTGAGGGCAACCTTAGTTTTCTGTCAGGTACTACCCTCAGCGGATCATTGCCATTCCAGAAGCGGATGTTTAAGTGGGGATTATCCAGCAGGGCAGTATTTGTTCCAACCATTATTGCATGTTCCTCGGCTCTCCATTTATGAACGAGTATTCTTGAGATATTATTTGATATCCATAATAGATTGCCGGCCTGCTTTTTTTCCCTCTTGATATCGATAAAGCCATCAGTTGTCTGCGCCCATTTCAGGATAATATAGGGCCTTTTCTTCATATAATAGGAGAAAAATCTTCTGTTAAGCTCCACCGCCTCTTTTTCCATGACTCCTGTCATTACTTCTATTCCGCTGCTCTTCAGTCTCTCCAGTCCTTTACCTGCAACTATTGAATTGGGGTCAATACACCCGACAACGACACGCGGGATATTATTTCTAATTATTAATTCAGAACAAGGAGGGGTCTTGCCAAGGTGTGAGCATGGTTCAAGATTGACGTAAAGAGTGGACTTGTCCAGTAGGTATTTATCCTTTACTGCGTTTATGGCATTTGCCTCAGCATGCCATTCTCCGTATTTTTTATGGTATCCTTCGCCTATTATCCTGCCATTGTGTACTATTACCGCTCCTACCATCGGATTGGCGCCAGTATTGCCCTGTCCCATTTTCGCCAGTTCAAGGCAACGTTGCATATATTTTTCGTTATCTGAAATAGTACTCACAATCAACTGATTTTACTATTTTTGAAATATGAATAACAGGACTGTTTCAGATATTGTGAATATCATTAAAACTAATCTCAGTAGTCATTATTCCGATAATGAAATTCAGAGTTTTATATATCTTATTTTTGAATACCTGCTAAATTACACTAAAATTGACTTACATATCAACAGTAATGCAACTATTTCGCAGGGGACGGAAAAACAAATAAATGAAATTATTAAAGATCTGAAAAACTACAAGCCTGTTCAATATATTTTTGGTAAAACAGAATTCTACGGTCTTCAGTTCAGGGTATCCCCCGGCGTATTAATTCCGAGGCAGGAAACCGAAGAGCTTGTTGACTGGATCATTAAGGACAATGGAAATGGCACAGCCAGGATACTGGATATTGGAACCGGCTGCGGATGTATAGCAGTAGCTCTGGCCAGGTTCATTGCCGGTGCATCTGTTGATGCGATAGATATCTCGGCAAAAGCAGCTGAACTTGCCAGGCTTAATGCTCTTATGAATAAGGTATCGGTTAATTTCATGGTTTGCGATATATTAAATATTGAAGCCGGCAAGTTGGGCTCCGGGTATGATATGATTGTGAGTAATCCTCCGTATATCAGGGAATATGAGAAACCGGCATTACCGGACAATGTGCGGAACTATGAACCCGGAGAGTCGTTATTTGTGCCTGACGATGATCCGCTGGTCTTTTACAGGGTAATAGCAGAACATGGATTACAGTCTTTAAAAAATAAGGGGGCGTTATATTTTGAGATTAATGAGAATCTTGCAAATGAGGTCTGTGAGGAGCTGGCAAGATTCAATTATAAAAGAATCGAGATAAAGAATGATATTTCAGGCAGAAACAGGATGATAAGGGCATATAAAATTTAATTATTATAAATGGATAATAAAGGATCCTCTCCGGATAACATGATATTGAAAAGAATGCAAATAATCTGCAGCAAGCAGGAAAAATGTACAAATGATATCAGGAAAAAGCTGGCCGAATTTAAACTTACTGCAGAGGAAACGGACAGCATATTAAATGCTCTTGTAAGGGACAATTTTGTTAACGATGAGCGGTATTCATTGTCTTTTGTTCATGATAAATTAAGATTTAATAAATGGGGCAGGATTAAGCTGGTGTATGAACTCAGGAGTAAAGGTATTAACAGTGAGCAGATTACGAAAGCACTGGATAGTATTGACAATTCCGGTTACAGGAGTATATTAAAATCGGAATTGATGAAAAAACTCAAAAAGTCGCGTTCATCTGGCAGGATAGAATTAAAAAGCAAGCTTGTGCGTTTTGCACAGTCAAAAGGATTTGAAAATGAGCTTATATTTAATGTGATTAATGAGATACTAGGCAATAAATAAATGATAACGATCATTGATATATAGATGACGTCAAAGAAAATTTAATAATTTTGATAAAACGGAAACCAATATTCGAATTATATGATAACACTTGAACAGATTAAAGAACTGTCAGAGCGCACTGATGCGCTGAGGAGGTATCTTTGACGTTGAAAGGAAAATGGATGATATTCGCAAGGAAGAGGAGAAAACCCATAACCCGGATTTTTGGAATGACCCAAGAGAGGCAGAGAAACAGTTAAAGCATATATCTTCAATTAAAGCATGGACCGATGCTTATGGCGAATTAAAAAGCAGTATTGATGATTTGACGGTCATATCGGATTTTTATAACGAAGGTGAGGCCACTGAGAAAGATGTTGAGGAACAGTATAACAAAACATTAAAACTGCTGGAAGATCTTGAATTTAAAAATATGCTAAGGGATGAGGAGGATGAACTCGGGGCAATACTGAAGATTAATGCCGGTGCGGGAGGCACAGAGAGCCAGGACTGGGCCGAGATGCTTATGAGAATGTATATAAGATGGGGTGAACTTAATAGTTATACCGTGAGGGAGATAAGTTATCTGCAGGGTGATGATGCAGGTATAAAGTCCGTTACCCTTGAATTTACCGGGGATTATGCATATGGCTACCTTAAGTCAGAAAGCGGTGTGCACAGGCTCGTCAGGTTGTCTCCCTTTGATGCCAACAATCGAAGGCATACCTCTTTTGCATCGGTATTTGTATCACCGATAATTGATGATTCTATTGAAATAGTTATTAATCCGGCAGACCTGGAATGGGATACTTTTCGTTCAAGCGGTGCAGGAGGGCAGCATGTGAATAAAGTTGAAACGGGGGTGCGGGTTAAGCATTTGCCAAGCGGCATTATTGTAGAAAATACGGAATCACGGTCGCAGGTAAAAAACCGGGAGAATGCAATTCGTATTTTAAAGTCACATTTATATGAAGTTGAGCTCAGGAAGAAAAAGGAAAAACAGGCAGAGCTCGAAGGTAAAAAGAAAAAGATTGAATGGGGCTCGCAAATAAGGAATTATGTTATGCATCCCTACAAGCTAGTCAAGGATCTTCGCACAGACTATGAAACTTCGAGTGTGCAGGCAGTACTTGATGGTGATTTGAATGAGTTTATCAAGGCTTATCTTATGCAATTCGGGGGAAGTAATAATTAAATACTTATACTATGCAATACAGAATTGAAAAAGATACAATGGGAGAAGTCAGGGTTCCTGCCGACAAATACTGGGGAGCCCAGACCCAGCGGTCGCTGGATAATTTCAGGATCGGACCGCCGGCTTCAATGCCTGTTGAGATAATAAGGGCTTTCGGTTACCTGAAGAAAGCTGCTGCCTTTGCCAATAATAAACTGGGAGTTCTAACAGCGGAAAAGAGAGATCTTATATCATTTGTTAGTGATGAAATAATTGAGGGTAAGCTGGATGAACATTTTCCGCTGGTAATATGGCAGACAGGGTCGGGGACCCAGACAAACATGAATATTAACGAGGTAATTTCCAACAGGGCACATGTCCTGGGAGGGGCCAGGCTCGGGCAAGGAGTGAAGATCATTCATCCGAATGATGACGTTAACAGAAGCCAGTCATCCAATGATACTTTCCCTGCAGCCATGAATATTGCGGCCTATAAAATGCTTGTGGAGGTTACGGTTCCCGGCATAAGGCACCTGAAGGAAGCACTGGCCGCTCAGTCAGATAAGATGAAGGGTATAGTCAAGACAGGGCGTACCCACCTTATGGATGCAACACCGTTAACTCTGAGGCAGGAATTTTCAGGGTATGTGTCGCAGCTTGAGCACGGATTAAAAGCTCTTGATAATACATTTGAGCATCTCTCGGAGCTGGCCCTTGGAGGAACATCGGTTGGCACGGGGTTAAATGCCCCGGACAGATATGATATTGAGGTTGCAAGGTATATTGCAGACTTCACAGGATTGCCTTTCAAAACAGCATTAAATAAGTTCGAGTCACTGGCAGCACACGATGCCATAGTAGAGTCGCATTCAGCATTAAAGCAGCTGGCAGTAAGCATAATGAAGATAGCCAATGATATAAGGATGCTGGCTTCAGGTCCGCGTTCGGGAATAGGAGAACTGGTCATCCCGGCAAATGAACCGGGTTCGTCTATAATGCCCGGCAAGGTTAATCCCACGCAGGCTGAAGCAATAACGATGGTTTGTGCACAGGTCATGGGAAATGATGTTACTATATCGATAGGTGGCAGCAGCGGGCATTTTGAATTAAATGTTTTTAAGACCGTAATAATAGCAAACTTCCTGCAATCGGCAAGGCTGCTTGGAGATGCCTGTTTTTCTTTTGCAGATAAATGCATCAGCGGCATTAAACCGGATAAGGAGAGAATAAATAAGTTTCTTCAGCAGTCATTAATGCTGGTCACAGCATTAAATCCGCATATAGGTTATGAAAATGCTGCAAAAATTGCAAGGAAGGCTTATGAGGAGAATAAAACACTGAAGCAGGCAGCTTTGGAGCTCGGACTGGTGAGTGAAAAGGATTTCGATAACTGGGTAGACCCGAAGAAGATGATATAACAGAAGCAAAAAATGGATAAATCTAACATTTGTTTAAAATGAAAGAAGATCTGTTTGGCGAATTTTCCCCTGTCCCAACTGAAGCATGGGAGTCGCAGATAAGAGAAGATCTGAAGGGCGCAGATTATTATAGTAAGCTTATATGGAAGACTATTGAAGGCATTGATATAAGACCGTTTTACAGGTCAGAAAATTTAAATAACCTGGGTTACCTGGATAGTTATCCGGGAGATTTTCCGTATATCAGGGGTAATGGTTTGAGAAACCGCTGGGATATAAGGCAGAACATTATTACGGGCAATTTCAGGGAAGCAAATAAAAAGGCCTGCTATCTTATTGAACAGGGGGTAAATTCAATTGGCTTTGACTTAACCGGCAAGGATATAAAAGAAGGAGAAGAGCTTGAATATCTTATAAAAAACCTGGATATTGAGCCGGTATTTTTACATTTTATCACAGGCAGGGGCGCTCCGTTAATAGCTGGCTATCTCGGTGGATTGATAAAATCCGGCAGTTTTAAGCATTCAAAAATAAGGGCCTCACTGGATTTTGATCCGCTATGTGAACTTACAGTTAAAGGCAGATTTTATGAAGGTGAAAAGGAGGATTTTAAACAGTTACGATTGTTGCTTGAATTTGCGAGGTCAGATTTTCACGGCTGCAGGGTTATCCCTGTAAACGGATTGATTTTCAGCAATGCAGGGGCATCTGCTGTCGAACAGCTCGGATTCACTCTGGCTCTTGCCAGTGAGTATCTGTCAAAACTTACTGAATCGGGCTTTACAGTTGAAGATATCACAGCGCATATGCATTTCAGCTTTGGTTTAGGGTCTAATTATTTTATGGAAATTGCCAGATTGAGGGCGGCCAGGCTGCTATGGTCAAAGATAGTGGAGGCATATGGAGCGAGTGACAGCCAGGCAGCCAGGGCTTATATTCATTCTGAGACTACAAAATGGAATATGACCGTATATGATCCCTATACAAATATACTGAGAGCAACGACTGAATCAATGTCGGCCATATTGGGAGGAACAGACTCATTGCTTGTTAATCCCCATGATTGTATAGGCAGGAAACCGTCGGAGCTCCCGGAACGGATAGCCAGAAGTATCCAGCATATACTCATGGAGGAGTCCTATTTTAATAAAGTGGCCGATCCTTCTGCAGGTTCATATTACATTGAGAATCTTACCGATTTGGTTGCTGAAAAAGCATGGGATATATTCCTGGCTGTTGAAGATATGGGGGGATACATAAAATCACTGGAGAAAGGATATATTCAATCTGTCATCGGCAAAACAGAAGCGAGGAGGAAAAACAATATAGCAACAGGAGATGAGGTACTGCTGGGAACAAACAGGTTCCCGGATTTTAACGAATCGGTTAAAAACAAAGTAAATATGTCTCTGGTGTTTCCCGGCGAAATGAAAGATAAAAAAGAAACAAAAAAAGTCGAGCAGGTAAAAACAGCCAGGGGTGCTGAACAGTTTGAAAAACTAAGGCTCGGTATCGAAAGTAATGCAAGGCCGTCAGTGTTCATGCTTACCTATGGGGAGACAAATGCAAGAAGGGCAAGAGCAATATTCGCAAGTAATTTCTTTGCATGCGGGGGTTTTAAAGTTACGGACAATTTGGGTTTTGCCACTGTTGAGGAAGGGATAAGGGAAGCAATAAGAAGCAGGGCACAGATTGTTGTTATTTGCAGTTCAGATAACACATATGCTGGAATAGCTCCTGAGATATACGATAAGTTAAAAAACAGGGCAATAATAGTAGTGGCAGGATTACCTGATAGTATAGATGAGCTGAGGAAAAAGGGAATTGAGCATTTTATTCATAGCAGGATGAATATGCTCGATGAGCTGAAGAAATACAATGACCTGCTGAAGAACAGGGATTAAATAAATATTAATAAAATGCGTCCGGATTTCAGAAATATTGATTTCAGAAAAAAAAGGGAAAAGGAAACATCGTCATCTGAATGGGAGAGAGCTAATAATATCAGTGAAAACTGGATAACACTCGAACAAATACCCGTAAAGCCGGCATATAACAAGGATGATTTAAAGGGACTGAAACATTTGGATTATGCTGCAGGTGTGCCTCCTTTCCTGCGAGGGCCCTATTCAACAATGTATGTCATGAGGCCTTGGACAATAAGGCAGTATGCAGGCTTTTCAACTGCCGAGGAATCTAATGCCTTTTACAGGAGAAATCTGGCATCCGGACAAAAAGGGTTGTCTGTGGCTTTTGATCTGCCTACGCACAGGGGATATGATTCCGATCACGAAAGGGTTGTTGGTGATGTTGGCAAGGCGGGTGTGGCCGTTGATTCGGTTCTTGACATGAAGATACTGTTTGATCAGATACCGCTGGACAAAATGTCGGTATCGATGACAATGAACGGGGCAGTATTACCCATTATGGCTTTTTATATCGTTACTGCCCTGGAGCAGGGGGCAAGCCTTGAAGAGCTGAGCGGCACAATGCAGAATGATATACTTAAAGAGTTTATGGTCAGAAATACTTATATATATCCTCCTGAGGGCTCTATGAGAATAGTTGCAGATATATTCAGGTATGCATCACGAAATATGCCGAAGTTTAATTACATAAGTATTTCCGGATATCATATGCAGGAAGCAGGGGCCCCGGCGGATATTGAACTGGCTTATACGCTGGCAAACGGACTGGAGTATCTGAGGACTGGTATTGAAGCCGGACTGGATATTGATTCTTTTGCCCCGAGAATTTCATTTTTCTGGGCTATAGGGATGAACCATTTTATGGAGATTGCCAAATTACGAGCAGCAAGGATGTTATGGGCAAAAATTGTAAAGAAGTTCAACCCGGAAAATCCGAAATCTCTTATGCTGAGGACCCACTGCCAGACATCGGGATGGAGCCTTACCGAACAGGACCCTTATAACAATATTACGCGCACATGCATTGAAGCTATGGCGGCTGCGCTGGGCCATACCCAGTCGCTTCATACCAATGCCCTGGATGAGGCTATAGCTTTACCTTCTGATTTTTCTGCACGTATCGCAAGAAACACACAGATATATATACAGGAAGAGATAGGTATAACCAGGAATGTTGACCCCTGGGGGGGTTCATATTATCTTGAGTCGCTTACGCACAAACTGGCGCACAGGGCATGGGATCACATTCAGGAAATAGAAGACTACGGAGGGATGGTTAAGGCGATAGAAGCAGGCATACCCAAGATGCGTATTGAGGAGGCAGCAGCACACAGGCAGGCACGGATCGATTCATGCAAGGATACTATAGTCGGAGTTAACAAGTATAAGCCAGATAAAACAGAGCCTATAGATATCCTCGAGGTTGATAATTCTGCAGTAAGAAGAATACAGATCAACAGGCTTGAAAAGCTCAGGAAGGATAGGAATAATGAGGATGTTAAATCAGCATTGGAGAAGATATCAGAAGCTGCTTCGGGAGGGAAAGGAAACCTGCTGGAGCTCGCAATAGATGCAGCAAAAAAAAGAGCTACCCTTGGAGAGATTTCATATGCTATTGAAAAGGTGTTCGGCAGATATAAACCGGTTATTCACTCTATATCAGGTGTATATTCGCAGATGTCGGCAGATGACGTAAACTACAGGGAAGCATGCGGGGTATGTGAAATATTCGCAAAAAAGGAAGGGCGGCAACCCAGGATTATGGTGGCAAAGATGGGGCAGGACGGACATGACAGGGGGGCAAAGGTTATATCTACAGGTTTTGCGGATATCGGTTTTGATGTGGATATAGGTCCCTTATTTCAGACCCCTGCTGAAGCGGCGCGCCAGGCAGTAGAGAATGATGTTCATGTACTGGGTGTTTCCAGCCTGGCTGCAGGACATAAAGTTCTTGTTCCCCAGCTGATAAACGAACTTAAAAGACTCGGCAGAGAAGATATAATGGTTGTTGTAGGTGGGGTTATCCCGGCACAGGACTATGAGTTTTTATATAATTCGGGAGTAATCGGCATTTTCGGACCGGGAACACCTGTAACTGAAACAGCAAGGAAAATTCTGGAAATACTTGTTGGTGACGCGTGAATCTATTATTTTTAATGTAAAATATTTTTTATGGACAAACAAACTACAACAGCAGGCCAGGGACTGGGCATTGCCGCTCTGGTACTGGGAATTTTAGCAATTCCCCTGGCTATTATACCATGTACGTTTATTGTAGCATTAATATTTGGTATAACAGGGATAGCCCTGAGCTCCGTTGCTTTATCGCAGGCTAACAGGGGAAATGGAGCAAAAGGCTTGATTATTGCGGCACTTGTATGCTCCATCCTGGGAACTACCATTGCAACGCTCTGGGGCCTCTCGATGAATAAAGGAGCCCGGGTGGCAAGAAGGTTTCTCAGGCAGGAGTTCAGGAATGACCTTGATAAGGAGTTTGAGAAGGCTTTTAAAGGCTTTGGTGAGGATATGGAAGAGGCGTTTGATGATCTTGAGGAGGATTTAGAGGAAGAAAAAGGGAAAGACCTTGAAGACACACTCCTCAGAATAGAGAAAGAGCTTGACAACAAGAATGAAGAATAGACCATATCTCGCGATAAATCTGGTTTTTACAGTCTTTCTTGTTTTCTTTTTCGGATATTCATTGATTTTCTCATCCCATGCTGATAATCATCCCATACCTTCATTCTACACCGAAATAACAGGTGAAGAGACAATATCTTCAGGATTGTCGAGAAGCTTTTCAGACATTATAAGGGGCAATTTTAAAAGTGCAAATGAATATAATATATATGGAATCAGGGTGTTCTTATTCTTTTTTATCCAGTTCTTCCTGAGGTTCCTTTTCTCTTTTTTTTATATATATGTTGCAGCAGCACGCAGGTATATTGTTATCTCGGATTCAATTATTAGCATAGTTCTTTTCGTAACCTGTTTCTGGCCTTTTATAGTATGGCAGGTATCTGCAATAAGTATTTAACCTGACAGGAAATCATTTAAAGCAAAGCATTTCCCAACCCGGATTCCCTTCTCAGTCATTACAAGGCTACAGCATTCTTCATTAATATCATGCTCGAAAAAGAGGGTATAGTCATTATTTAATGCTTCCTCCAGGAATAACTTTTTTTCATCAAAAGCCACCAGCGGTTTTGTATCATAAGCGCAGAGCCATGACAGGGGCACATGTGCAGATGTTGGGATCAGGTCTCCGACAAATACCAGTGTTTTATTATTGTACCTGATGAAGGGGATGATCTGTCCGTCAGTATGCCCGTTAAACAGCCTGAGTTCCACTCCGGGTACTATTTCATGGTCCCTTTCAATGAACTCAAGTTGTCCGTTTTCTTTTAACGGAACAAAATTCTCCTTAAGGAATGAAGATTTTTCCCTTTGATTAGGGGACTCAGCCCATTCCCACTGTTGCCTGCTTACCCAGTACCGGGCATTTTTAAAAGC
>Ga0315548_1004196_pt1 | contig 10474 bp, 4 predicted proteins | sample SalMarSW160110MG_2_FD_202540 | JGI IMG/M metagenome (GOLD analysis project Ga0315548, IMG submission 202540) | Salt marsh sediment microbial communities from the Plum Island Ecosystem LTER, Massachusetts, United States - Salt Marsh Sediment SW1601-110 ... | reverse complement strand
ATCACCATAATCCCACATATCGGGCGTCACCGTCAGGATCCCACCCCCGCAAGGGGTTACGGTAAACGTTCCATCCAACAACGGGTCAGCTACCGGATCACCCGCATTGAACAGGAAGGATTGAAAATGCAGGAGCGTGGAATCACAGGGGCTCCCCACCACATCAAACTCCAGCATCACCAAATCACCACTGCCCGACAAAGCGGCAGTCCCAAACCCTCCTACATTGACCTCACCAGGGGTAGGCTCCGCACAGAAGGGCGGGCCCCAGTCCTCAGAAATCGTCCCGCTGTTCCAACATCCCGTGTGCTCCACCACCAACGGATCAAACGTGATGGTGGCCTGGTAGGAGATCACCTCCCGACCCGTCACATCCCCTACCACAATGGGAATCGAAACCGATGTCGCAGAATCCCCCTGGGTATCAGGGATCTGGACCTGGATGCCGCCAATTAGTATCCCATTGCCCATCAGCGGTACATCCTTGGTGGGACTGGCATTGTCGGAGTTGTTGTCAATCTTGAAGGTGCCACTGTCCGGGCCCACAGAGGACGGACTAAACTGCACTGTCACATTCTGCGTCGCACTCGGAGCCAGCGTAAATGGCGTCGAAGGCGGACTCACCAACGAAAAATATCCGTCCACTACCGACAGCCCCGTGACATCAAATGCTACGGTGCCATCATTCCTGAGCTCAAAGACCTTGTCCGAAGACCCACCCACAGGCACATCACCATAATCCCACATATCGGGCGTCACCGTCAGGATCCCACCCCCGCAAGGGGTTACGGTAAACGTTCCATCCAACAACGGGTCAGCTACCGGATCCCCCGCATTGAACAGGAAGGATTGAAAATGCAGGAGTGTGGAATCACAGGGACTCCCCACCACATAAAACTCCAGCTTCACTAAATCACCACTGCCCGACAAAGCGGCAGTCCCAAACCCTCCTACATTGACCTCACCCGCTGTCGGCTCCGCACAAAAGGGCGGGCCCCAGGGCTCAGAAATCGTCCCCTTGTTCGAACACCCAGTGTACTGCAATACTAACGGATCAAAAGTGATGGTGGCCTGATAGGAAATCACACCCCGACCCGTCACATCACCTACCACAATGGGAATCGAAACCGCAGAATCCCCCTGGGTATCAGGAATGGACACTTGGATAGAGTCTTGAGCTAAGGCTCCTGCTGTCATTGTGAAGAATGACAGCGCACAAAGAAGAAAAAGTTTTACAGCATTCACGGTACACCTCCGAAATAACTTAGGGTTTAACTGCTTGAGAAGCTGACCACTACACACTCATAAAACGCGGCCGAAAAATGGCTCACCTCTGAACTAGGCTCTCGTAGGCGCTTAATTATCGCCCTTAAATCAGGCGAGGGACGCCCTACAGAGCTTGAAAGAGATTTTCGACCCAGATTGGGAAGTTGTATCATAGGCAATCCTCCTTCAAGTTACACCTGGTCTCGGAACTTCTGTAAGTCCACAGAGGTTCAGTTACAAAGCCTGCCCCGCGGAGGGGAACATCCCAATTGCCGGGATGCTCCCCTCTCTAGGATTGGCTAAGATGAACCTACTTGATGAGGATCATCCTTCTGGTCTGGGTGAACCCACCTGCGTGCAAACGGTAGAAGTAGATGCCACTGGAGACAGGTTCTGCAAAAGAGTCGCATCCATTCCAGTTGACCTCATACCTACCAGTTTCCCTGTTCCCATTAACCAGAGTCCTCACCAACTGCCCCTCTATGTTGTAGACCTTGAGGGTAACCCAACCCTCTACGGGCAACTGATAGCCAATATTGGTCTCCGGATTAAATGGATTGGGGTAGTTCTGAGAGAGTGAATACTCGTTCGGAATCTGCGTCACAACGGTAAGCTTAGCCTCTGCACTCTTCACCACTCCAGCATTCAACTGATACCGCTCCAAGGACAGGAGAGTCGTCTGGCCCTCCTTCCCTATCACCTTGAAAGCCAGCACCACCAGCTCTCCTGGCTGGGTGATGGGAGTGGTCCCATATAACCCAGCCCGAAGCTTACCAGGCTCACTATCATTGTAGACCAGCTGAAGTGCCTCACTCAAGAGCGTCTTGGATATCCCTACAAACTCCAACACCTGGGGATCGTAACCGAAAACGATGTCCGCTGAGATCACCTCATTAGCTTGCTCCATCACCAATGGAACCTGAATCAGCTCCACAACCCCTGCCTCCATGTCTGGAAGACGCTTATAACTCCCGGTGGCCGGCTGCTTAAGTGGACCTGCAGCAGCGGGCATCCAGTTGCCATCTACATCCCCCAAAAGGGTGGCAATGTAGTGCTCATTCATCTGATCCGAACCCAAGGGCGTGTAGGAGCGACTGGCGGGATCAAACCGCCACTCCCCTGCGTGAGATAGCGGATTCGGTAGCCCCACTGCGCATTGGGCAATCAAGGCCGCATCAAACATCTGAATGAACCCGTTCTCATCCACATCAGCCGCCTTCTGCTGACAGGGAGTAAGCGGAATCATCCCCACCACGTACTGGGCCACTAGAGCCGCATCATACATGATGATGTGGGGGTAATAGGGACAGGTCTCATCGGGCCTGGAAGGGGTGACGGTGTAGTTCAAACCAAATGGGAGATTAAGAAATTCGTAATGCCCACTGTTGTCCGTGGTCACCGTTCCAGAGCTCCCCCCGGATAGGGTCATAATCACATTTTCCACAGGCCCCCCGGTGGGACAATAGGTAACCGTCCCCGCTATGTCACCCACCTTGGGGATTTCATAACAACAGCAAGGAACTGGAGTCTCAGCCCCAGGATTTCCCGCATTGAAGAGCATGCTCTGAAAACACAGATCCGTCACATCTCCTGGATCGCCCACCACATCAAAGATCAACCCCACCAAAGGCCCACTGCCCGACAGAGCGGCAGTGCCAAACCCTCCCACATTGACCTCACCAGGTGTCGGTTCCGCACAGAAGGGCGGGCCCCAAGACTCGGAAATCGTCCCAGTGCTCGAACAACCCACATAAGCTAACACCGCCGGATCGAACGTGATGGACGCTTGGTAGGAAATAACATCTTCCTCAGTCAGATCATCTACACAAACGAAGACCGTATCCCTGGTACCGGTCTGGCCACTCAAGCAGGTAGGGGGATCATACCCACACCACGTTACGGTGACCGTACGAATCTCACAAGTCCAATTGAAGACATTGAGGGCCAATTGTCTGTTGTCGTAATACTCAATGCCAATGTTGCTGCCGTCCTTATCATCGGCCCAAATGTTCCAGTCGCCAACAACGAAGACACACCCGCTACCATATGAAGTGGCCGCCATGACGATGGGTTCACCTGGAACAATATCCTTCGGTTTTACGCCCGATGAAAGATCCGGCCCTCCACTGGCGGAGGCGCCATCTGAACCAGTTTCCTTGGGATAGACGATATACCCATCCCCGTCAGTGGTGGCGATGACCATCACCCCGGGGTCCACCGTCAAGCTGGCTCCAGCATAATAACCGTTTATGGAGACGGCCGTATCCGGGGGGCCGGGTCCTGCCACGGTCGGATGGGCGTCCTCAAAGCTGGTAATAAGCGGCCAATAATTAATTCCCTGGTCGTTGTCGGTATCGTCATAAACCACATTGGCCTCAATAGTCATGCCAAACATAGAACAGACGTGGTTCAGATTGGACACCCCAAAACCTCCACTATGTTCACCGCTAATGGCCAACAATCCCCCACCAGCCACAAAGTTCTGAAGGGCGGCGAGCTCATCTGCGGTGTAGTCACTGCCCGGACCGAACAAATACACGGCGTTGTACCCAGTGAGATCAAAATTGGCCTGCGTGGTGGTGACTATGTGTCCATCGGCCTCAAGGGCGTCAACAAGGCCGTTCAGAAAGTCTACATGGAGACCCCCGGCAAAGCCATGGGAGATATCAAAGAGGATATCCCTTTTACACGGTCCAACGTTGATTGAAAAAAGCTTATCGCTGATGTCGTAGCATTTCAGATCTATGCAGTCCTGGATTCTGACCAGACAGGTGTTGGAGGGAGTATCGGGAATCTTCCAGGCATGCCATCCATCATCGTGCGTACAACACGCAATGTCCGTCCATCTGCCTCCGCCGTCAGTGGAGTATTGAATACATACCTCGTCACTGGTCCCCTGAGAAGTCCACCTAACGTAGTGGTTCTCACCCGTACACCAAATCTCACCTCCATTAGGCCAGATCACCGTAATTTGACAGGGCTCGCTGATGGTGAAGGTTTCGTCGCTCTGATCACAACAGTCGGGGTCCTTGGCATCACAGATTTTGACCAGACAGTCGGATGAAGGCGTATTGGGCATCGTCCACAAATAGGATCCATCATCAGCTGTGCTGCTGACCACCGTCTGCCAACTGGACCCACCGTTGGTGGAATAATCGATCTTCACGTTGCCACTAGTCCCCTGCGAGGTCCAACTAATGTTATGGCTCTCCCCCACACGCCAATTCTCGCCGCCGTTGGGTGAGGTGACTATAATCTGACATGGATCTACAACCGTCAGTTTATAGGAATTCTTGTAGGCCGTGTTGTTATTTTCGTCGAATTCCGTGACGTCGCTTCCGCTGTCGATGATCCAGCCGACCCAGTATTCCCCCGCGGGCACACTACTGGGAAAGGTGCCAGACCAGTCAGAGTCTCCATAGTTAAAAGGGGAGATTGAGGAGACGTAATCGGTACCGATCAGATAGTCGCTCGGAGTGATAGTTGTATTCGTGGAAGCGTAATATGAGACATCGAAGCCACCTGAGGAGGCGGTGCCAATGTTGCGCACGTCGCACCAGGCCTGGAAGTTTGTTTGGCCACGGATCACCGTAGTTGGGGTGAAACCGGACAAGGTCTGGCCATCGTCGATCAGATCGGCATAGTCGGTCGGCGGGGTGTCCGAGTTGCACCACGTTATAATACGGTCAAACTTGTCGTTGTTCAGTCGGGTTCCATGATTGCTGCTTGACCCATCATCACCGTAGGCGTGGATCGTAAGTATATATCGGCTAGGGGGGTCAGTGTAGTAAACCCATACTGGAGAGCCGCTCTGACCCGGCTGGGTGTCCATGTAGTACCAATGGTTGTACTCGTTAGCAGTACGTCCGTTGTCAGCGTCCCACCACATGGTATTTGCGGGTGTCACAGGATAAGGACAGTTGTTCGGGTCATACACATTACATGGATAGCCGGCGGTGTTCAAGATGCCTATATACACGGGGTCGCTCGCAGGAGCCGTCATTCGTCCCATCCAGCCCGTGAAATCGCCTACATTGCGGTCTATGGTCACAAGTGCCCAATCGTGCTGGTGATCTGCATAGACAGTCCAACCCGTGTAGCTTCGAAGGAGGGTTGCCCATGCGTAGTTGTAAGGCATGTAGTCGTGGTCCAGCCCCGGGACGACCTGGACAGAAGTTGCCCAACCGCCATGATCGTGTGAATACACACAATGCCCTGCGGTCAAGACGTGATACCCATGACCATCAGGGCACCCAATTATGGCTCCTGAGCAACCTCCTCGAGCGCCGTCCGGAAAAGTCGAGAATAACTTGCACACGGTCCGCCAAGGGTAAGTCGTCGTAGGGGTTATTCGCGCTCGATCATCAGGCGGGAATACAGACTCGGGAACTATGCCTGGCGGTAACAAACCCTGATAAGGCGGCTTTAAGTTTGAATTCGGCCCCACCGGCTGCTGCGTTGGATCGCTGCTTGGAAGCCGGATCACTTCCCTTGTGGCAACGTTGAAGATCTCCACAGCAGTGGGGTCCTCCATTTCTCCAACCTCACGCGGCTCTGGTGGGACGATTGACGGCCAGGTCCGCATATCCTCGGGCAGTCTGAGCAGGGGACTATCCGAAGGTCGATAAGTGGAGTTAATGGCACCGTAGGCCTGATCAGGCAAGCCCTCATCCGCCAACGCATTCAGTGTCAGTAGCATAAATGCTATAGTCAAGCCCGCCACAATAAATAGACGGCTAAACGATGCCCCTCTAATATCCTGAGATATATTTAAAACTTTCATTTCTCCTCCTTTTCCTTCCCTCCAATAGGTTTAGAGTTACTTGTCATTCCACCACTGTATAGCCCCTCTCTTCCCTTACGGTCAACCACCTCCTTTCGGTCGGACTCTATGGAATGCATATTTAACGCAGATCTTTAGGATTTATAAAATTTTTCCTGCAGAATCTGCGTCCAAAATGGAAATTCTTATACTATCAAATTACCACCCCCGCTCAAGAAGACAAAGGTTATCGGTGAAGTGCGAAGCCTAAAGACCGCTTGTGGCTCGCAGAGGAACAATAGGGAGAATCATGTCATAGGCGATCCTCCTTTCAGTATTTTACCAGATAACTTGAATAATTCATGTGCCACAAAGACGCCAAGACACAAAGTGTTGACAAAATACAGATTAAAGCAAATATTCACGGACTAATAAGGAAAAACTCAATTAGAAAACGGACGCCCCCTATATTCAATCTACTTAGTGACTTCGTGGCAAATTTCTATTAATAATCCAGGCTAAAAGAAGAACCTAATCTGCTAGGGCGGCTTTTCAGCCACCGGAGCGATTTGCTAATAATCACCTCATCAAAATCATCTTCTTCGTCTCAGTGAACTTGCCAGCTTTAATCCTGTAGAAGTAGATACCTGAGGCTAGCTCTCTGTCAGCCTGATCCCTGCTATCCCATCTAACCGAATGATATCCAGCCTCCTGCTGCCCATCAACCAGAGTTCCCACCAACTGCCCCTCTATGTTGTAAATCTTGAGACTGACCGCCGACCGTTGTCCGCCGTCCGCTGATAGCTGATAGCTGATTGCTGTAGCTGAATTAAACGGATTAGGATAGTTCTGGGAAAGAGCGTACCTATCTGGCAACGGTGTTGGTAATACAGCATCCTTGGTTATTACCGGAATAGCCCCACCATTCTCTCCGGCCAAAATGACTTCCTCAAAGTGCAGCTTGCCACCGCCGGCTTTCTTCGAGGTTAGTTTGAAGGGAATCTGAACCACGGGCCCAGATCCAGCAGGAATTAACTGACCGGTTGTGCTATAAAGCAACAAAGTTAGCTTGCCAGATTCTGCCCTGGATGCTACCTTAAAACCATATGTTAGCTCTGTGGTCAGAACCTCACCAGCAACTAACCTCTTGGAATCATACTCCAGAGTCAATTGCAGTCCGGCCACAGGAACAGGCGTTTCAATACCGATGGGGACGGTTACCTTGTTTGGGGTAGGATGAGACACCTGGTCTGCACCTATTCTGGCAGGTTCGGTGTTGGTCTTAGCCAGTTTTTCGCTACAGAAATCACAGTGACCATAGAGAATGCAATTCACAAGGCCGATGATATCAAGGATATTGATGTCCCCGTAGCAGTTACAGTCGGCAGCCCATAGCTCGTATGGAGTAGGTGGTTGAGGAGGCCAGCCCAGGATGATGCCCACCGTCCTGACGATGTCCAGAATATTCCGATCGCCATCTCCATTGACATCACCCTTCAGACCGAGGGTAAATACACCATCCTCCTCAACAACTTCAATGGGCTGGGCATACTGATCAGAGACTATAGCATCATGCAGATCCATCGTGACGGTACTCCCTGCCGGGACACCAGCATCCACATCGTAAAACAGTTGGAGGACAGGGCCTGAACCTGGAAGGATGAGACCGCCACCTGGGTGAAAGAACAGCACAGTGGCAGAGGTCCCATCATCTGCCACGTTCGCAGTAAACCCTGGTGTGCGCACGGTGGTGCTACCGGCCGTGGCAGTGAGCCAATTGGGGATGTCCGTCAGCGTAAACTGAATTCCGGCTACAGGCACCATATTCGCCAATTCTATGTCCACCAGGTTGCCGGTGCTGCCCGGTGCACCCCAGGCATCAGCAACGCTGAGAGTACAGACGAGGGTCTCACAGGGAACAACTGTGACTGAGCGGATAAGAGTATCGTCACCCGAATTCTCATCGCCGGCCAAGGCAGTATAGCATTCGATGATGTGAGTTCCTAACGGACTGGCACTCCAAGATTCAAAAGCGACCGTATCGATTGCCTCCGGCACGAGAGTCTTGTTTACTGTATCAGAATAAAAAGCGCCGATGTTAAATACCACCGGAAAAGTCTCGGAGGCAGTTCCGAAATTTCTCACTATTGCTTTGGGCCCCACGGCTTCATTCAGACAAACTGTGTCTGCAGGAGCCACAATCTGAATCACACCAACATTATGTGGAGTAATTACGCAGATATCGTCCACATACCATCCACATCCAGGAGAAGTGGTAGCATCATAGTAGAAGCCAACCCGTACTCTCGATCCCCCGTAAGATGTGATATCTATCTGTGGACCCAACCAATAGCCACCAGTGCTACCGTAGAAGCTCTCCAAAGTCTCCCAGGATTGCCAGGTCCCATCGAAGACCGAAATCTGTACCATTCCATACGCACCAGATAGATCGAACCAATGCCAAAACTCCAAAAGCAATATCTCGTCTGGACCAGCACTCGGAAGATCTACTGGAGGACTGATTAACCGTGAATTCTGGTAAGGTGGTAGCCCATTCAAGATTGTGCCAGCGCAGTTGTTACCAGAGTACACAGTGTCTGGACACGTGTCAGGATGACCTACCTCCCAGATCCCCGCATCAGTCCACCAGTCATCCCAACCCGATTCAAAGTCATAGCAATACACGCTCTCAGTAACGGTCGCCTCAAGAACTTGGTTTTGTGAACCCCAAGGGGAGGGGTTCATATTGGTTACTCCCCTGGGAACTATAACCCTATGAGATACAATGGAACCTTGGCTTAGCTCTACGAAGAAGAAGGTAACCAATACCAGAAGACCTATAGATCTCCGTATCACTTTTTCCTCCTTTTAGTTGTTGACTCTAAATGATTCCTTGTCTGTTCGCTGGCAAATTTCGTATAACCTCCTTTCTCAAAGGGATGAACTGCCGATGATCTGCGAACCTTAAATGCTGCCGATGGCTCGCGGGTGAACAACTACTGGAAGATACAACATAGGCAATCCCATTTCAGTGTTTTGCCAATCCCCTAAGAAAACAACGCCGCTGGGGTGGTTTTTGAACCACTCCAGCGGTTTGCCAATAATCACCTCATCAAGACCATCTTACGGGTGGCGGTAAAGTTCCCAGCCTTCAGCCGGTAGAAGTAGATACCAGAGGCTGCCTCTCTGCCGGCCTGGTCTCTGCTATCCCATCTGACAGAATGGTAACCAGCCTCTTGCTGACCATCAACCAATGTTTTCACCAACTGCCCGGAAATGTTGTAAATCTTGAGGGTGGTGCGGTGCGGTCTCCCCTCTCTATCTCTATCTGGAATGGCGTAGCGTATGAGGGTGGTGGAGTTGAAAGGATTGGGGTAATTCTGGGAGAGGGCAAACTCCTTGGGCAGTGGTGTAGGTGACTGAGCTTCAGTTATCCTGGTGGGGAGGGGTTGACCATACTCATCGGCCAAAATGACTTCTCTGAGATTCAGACTCAAATAGGCATCTTCATCCTTAGTAGCCTGAAATGGAATCTCTACAATTGGTCCATTCCCAGGCTGGATAGCCTTTCCACTCAGGCTGTAAAGGAGTATGGTGAGCTCTCCTGATTCTGCCTTCCAGGCCAAGGTTAAATCCTTGCTTCGCTCTGTGGGCTGGATTTCATCGATGTTCATATCATCTTCATTGTATGCTAAAGACAGTTGTACCCCGGCCACCGGGACTCTGGCTTCAATCCCTATGGGAACTACCACCTGACCAGCAGTCCAATCAGCAGCATCCAAAATACTCACTACGGCAGTCTCGGTCTCTCTCTCTGTGGTAACTTTAGCCAGCTTATCAATACAGAATAGACAATTCTCACTGCCATAAAGGATGCAGTTGACCTCAGTAATGATGTCCAAGATGTTGATCCTTCCATCGCAGTTTACATCCCCAGCCCATAGCTCGTGAGGGGTGCATCCGTCATAGAGGATACAATTCACCATCCTGATGATGTCTAAGATATTAATCCCACAATCGCTGTTTACATCACCCTTAAGGGTAGCGGTAAAGTTGGTATCGCTCTCATCCCAGGCCAGGACAGAATCGCTGGCATCCTCTGCCTGTGCCTTGACCCTGACCGTAGATGAGATTACAAAAGGAACTGTCCAAGTGTAAGAGCCGGTATCAGGTGCTATCACAGCTATAGTATCGACATAAGTAGAACCGCAGTCAATGGAGTATAAAAGCCTTATGTGGTCAAAACCTGAGGGATTCCAAGAGACCGGATAGGAACAGCTATCAATCCAGACCTCCCTACCTTTGGGGGAGGTAACAGTGATCTGCAGTTCCACTGGTTCTATCCTAACATCATCAATGTACCAACCGCTGCTAACATCGCCGAGGCCCCCAATCCGTTCTGAGTGAAAATAAAAAGCTATTTGTACTGTCGAATCAGCATAAGCA
>Ga0315548_1004195_pt1 | contig 10475 bp, 7 predicted proteins | sample SalMarSW160110MG_2_FD_202540 | JGI IMG/M metagenome (GOLD analysis project Ga0315548, IMG submission 202540) | Salt marsh sediment microbial communities from the Plum Island Ecosystem LTER, Massachusetts, United States - Salt Marsh Sediment SW1601-110 ... | reverse complement strand
CAGATACTTGCGCGATCCCCAATTACCGTACGGGCCCGGCCACATCGGATAACCCGCTTTTGTTGAAATAACGATTTCATCCCTGAACGATGAGAAATCCTTCTTTAATATTTTGCCGAAATTCTCTTCGGCAGATCCGGGAGGCGGGCCGTAATTATTTGCCAGATCAAAATGCGTTATGCCGAGGTCAAACGCACGTCGCACCATTTTACGGGCATTGCGGTAACTATCAACACCGCCAAAGTTATGCCATAAACCCAGCGAGATAGCAGATAATTTGAGTCCGCTTTTTCCGCATCGGTTATATTTCATATCATTGTATCGGTTCGAATTTAGGGAATAGGATTTCATTTTCTGCTCCACTTTTAAAATAAATACAATCACGGTTAACTACTTGTACTGCCAATTTCATTGTTCTCTTATTTCAAGAAAAGATATTTCTTAAACCCAGTACACCTTTTTTACATGAATTTCTTACGAAGAAGTATAGGATTATTCTTGTTCGAAAACAAGTAAGAATGTTTTCATTATAGGGATCTTAAAGTAAGTTATTTCGATTTTTCGTTATGGAAAAAGAGTGAAGACATATGCCTGAATGTTTATGGTATTCTTTATGCATAGATTCGAGCAGACAATAAATAGAAATCTGTAATAGAATGTTTGCTATATTTACGAAAACATTCATAAAGGAAAAAGTAATGACAAGAACAGAATTTAGCAAAAGAGTGCATAAATTATTGAAAGACCATGAGGCTTTTCTTTCTATTAAGAACGTAAAAGTTAAAAAAGGAAATGGCACTTATCAACGGTATGCTAATCCGGTTGTTACTGCCGAACACACTCCTCTCTTTTGGCGCTACGATCTGAATTACGACACCAATCCGTATTTGATGGAACGTATAGGAGTCAATGCCGCATTTAACGCCGGCGCAATCGAATATAACGGGATAATTCTTTTAATCGTCCGCGTTGAAGGCACGGACAGAAAATCTTTTTTTGGTATTGCGGAATCCTCTAATGGTATCGACAATTTCCGTTTCAGGGACTACCCGATACTGCTTCCCGAAACTCCTGACGCAGATATTAATGTATATGATATACGACTGGTGAAACACGAAGATGGATGGATATACGGTTTATTCTGCACGGAAAGGAAAGATCCCAATGCTCCGCGAACCGACACTTCTTCTGCGATCGCGCAATGCGGTATTGTCAGAACAAAAGATTTATTGAATTGGGACCGGCTGCCTGATTTGATTACAAAATCTCCACAGCAAAGAAATGTTGTTCTTCATCCGGAATTTGTTGGCGGTAAGTACGCATTCTATACACGCCCGCAAGACGGTTTCATCGAAGCAGGGTCGGGCGGGGGAATCGGGTGAGGATTATCTGAAAAAATCGAGCACGCCGTAATTGACAATGAGACCATTATTGATGATCGTGCTTATCACACTATAAAAGAAGTAAAAAACGGCTTAGGCCCTGCACCTATAAAAACGGATAAAGGCTGGCTGCAGCTTGCACATGGCGTCCGGAATACCGCTGCAGGACTGCGTTATGTGTTATATATGTTCCTTACCGATCTGAAAGACCCTGCAAAAGTCATCGCACGACCAGGCGGATATTTCCTCGCTCCCGAAGGAGCTGAACGCATCGGTGATGTCTCAAATGTTGTCTTTAGCAACGGCTGGGTAAAACGGGAGAACGGCGAAGTATTCATCTATTACGGTTCATCCGATACACGAACGCATGTTGCAGTATCAACAATAGATCAGCTTCTTGATTATGTACTTTATACACCTGAGGATGGATTACGTACGGGAGCAAGTGTTCAGCAGAGAATTCAGCTCATAAAAAGTAATCTAACATTACTCAGCCATAAATAACGCTTTTTCTTTTAATATCAAACCCGGTAAGAAGACAGTTATTCTCTCTTGGCGGTTTTTTTTACTTCTTAAAGATGTTCTGCTGTTTTACGCCAATGCTCGACGAATTCGTTTATGCCCTTGCTGGAATCTCCCTGCAGAATCGTAATACAATTCATAAGAGCTCTGCCTGTGTGATATGTACATTTCCACATATGGCTTTTTGGACCAGTCCGGAAATGCGGTTCTTTATCGATACCGCCTTCAAACCAATCTCCTCCTTGTGAATCAATGATGAAGGATTGTACATATTCCCATTGTCGAAGAAAATAATCGGCGTATTGTGTTTCTTGAGGAAATATCTTTGAAAACAGAAGTAATGCATTTAATCCCTCTGCCTGTGCCCACCAATTCTTTGTGCCTTTTATAATAGAACAATAGTCATCTCCCGGTAAATAGTAACCTCCATCGTAGAATCCTCCGACATGCTCATCCCATCCATATTTCATTGCATGATCCAGCATTCTTTTTGCAACGGCAAGCGTACGTTTATCATCCTTTAGTTGCAGTGCATAGGAAGCTTCCAACATCAGAAATGCAGTCTCATAATCATGCCCAAATGAGACGCGATCTAATCCGTAGTTTGCTTCGCGTTCCTCTTTGGAGCTGTTACGGAATGAAACCGGCGTCCAATCATTATGAAAAAACAACTGCAAGTATCCCTGCTGCGACACCTGTGTATCGCGTATCAATTCAAGAAGCTCCTGAAGACGTGTCTGTACGAGAGGATATTTCCAGACATGATACAATTCTGTAAATGCTTCTAATAAATGAATTGAGGAATTCTGGCCTTTATAACCGAGTTCATTCGCGTCGTGCGCCTTTGTCTGATATTCCGAAGAATGGTCGAACGGTTTTCCATTACGCATGAGAAATTGAAAGTACCCTTTGTTTTTGGAATCATAACAATGCTCTTCGATCCAATGAAATGCTGTCCGGGCCAAGTTCAACACTTCATCGTCTTGAGTCTTTGCAAAAAGAGCAGCAAGAGCATAAACTGCGAAAGCATTTCCATAGGCACGTTTTTCTTCCCGCCATCCGCTTACATCCAACAACCCGCCTTCACGACTTCGAATTTGGAAAAATCCGCCGTACTCTTTATCCCACATATAGTTTTTCAGAAAGTTAAAACCATGGCGGGCCATAAGCTCATACTCCTGCAAATCGCCAAAGAATTCACTCGCTTTTGACAACGTCCATATATGCCGTGCTTGTGATACAATCATCTTTTCTTGTTGCGGGGCTAATTTCCAATCAAAAGTAATATTTGTAAAGTATCCACCATGTTTTTTATCAATTACCAATGGATACCATTTCTTTAGTATTCCATCCATTAATGCCTTTTGCATTTCATTAATTATGTTAACTTTCTTCGGCATGGATATCTTTCTTACTGAATAATAATTGCTGTTGTTCATTCACCATCAAAGGTGTAATATAGTATTAAACAATTGGCATACTATCATTTTTGTATATTACAAACTAAAATGGAATAAATTCTTTATATCTTAAGAAGCTGCTTCCACATAAGTGCAGCAGCTCCAAGAATTGCAGCATTTCCCTTTGGCAGACCTGATGGGAGCAGTTTCACTTTATTTTTAAAAATGCCGAGAAGGTATTCTTCCATATATTTTTTTGTAGGGGAAAAAATACAATCTCCTGCTGCTGCCAGGCCGCCGAAAAGAATAATCGCTTCCGGACTTGTATGAGCGACAGAATCCGCAAGTTTCAAACCGAGGTATCGTCCTGTTATTTCAAATGCTTCCAAAGCGAGTTTATCCCCGCGTCGAGCTGCTTCGAAAATGCGTTTTGATGTAATTTGCTCAAAATCAATTTGGCGAAGCTCGCTCGGAGGAGTAGGTTTTTTAAGAAGTTCTTCCATGGTTCTTCTAATTCCGCTTGCCGAAGCATACGTTTCCAGGCATCCGCGCCGACCGCAGCCGCATTGACGTCCGTCAGGGTCGACAATCGTGTGGCCGATCTCGCCGGCAAATCCATCATGGCCGTAAATAAGTTCACCGTTTGATACAATACCGCTGCCCAGTCCTGTTCCCAACGTAATTACAATGAAATCTTTCATTCCTTTTGCGGCGCCAAAGAGCATTTCGCCCAATGCAGCAGCGTTTGCATCATTAGTAAGTGCGACTGGAATAGTATACCAGCGGCGCAGCATCTCAACGACATTCACATATCCCCAGCTCAAATTCGGCGGCTGCTCAATAGTACCTTTATAATAATTGCCGTTGGGAGCTCCCAGACCGATACCTATAAGCTTCCACTCGTTTCCTTTTGATAAGAAAAGACTCTCTGCTTCCGTATGAAGCCGTTCGAAGAATTCTTCGGCCGGTCGATGCGCTTCAGTCAGCATATCTCCTTCCGCGAGAAGATTTCCATTTTGATCGACATAACCGAATTTAGTGTTGGTACCGCCGATATCGACGCCAAGTACTACATCAATAGAATTCATGATTCTCCTTTTTTAATAACATAACTGTGTCCCTTTAGTCTTTAAAACGCAAGACAGATATGACATATGAATGAAATAAATGAACGATCCTATAAAATACGCACCAAAAAAAGTAAACTGTACAAACATAGACTGGTATCGGTTAAGCTCGAACATTTTCTTAAGGAAAGGAATAAGAATGTCGTTGAGCACCGTGATAAATCCTCACATAAAGAAGAGTGATGTAAAAACAATTAATGCTGAAGTATACTTTTGAGATTGTTCGGTCATCGTTCACCTAGTAAAAAAGTTGTTGAATATACTTTCATTCCATTATTTTGTTTTAGTTCATAAAGATTATTTAAAACGATAAATGGATTTCCCCAAAAATGCCAGCCCAAATCAAATAAAACATCATTTACATGCTATTGATTGAAATTCCGACACAACTTCATATTGAACTCTTAAACGACTAGGATAAATTTCCAATTATATGAAGACGGAAAAATTGAACCGGTATTTCATTGGTTTAACATAAATATTTACGCATAAAATATTATTTCCCCTTGCGGACTCTTCGCAGAGATTCTAATTTTACTTCGGCCATATTTATTCCAGCAAGCTAATTGAAATAGATTTGAATAAACTGATATCGGTATAATTAAACAACTTAAAAATGAAATGAAAGATAAATTCGCTTGAAAGGAACCCTTTTACCATTTTTAGCTCTGATTTCATAACCGGCAGCGATAAGCACACTGAGCAAAGCGGTGGATTTAATTCTACGAAATCAATTAATTGCTCATAAAATCGCCTTTGACAGGAATTAAGGGAACTAAAATTCATAATTATGATAAAAGATATGGTTTTATTCGCATAGCAATTCTCCAATTTTGTTCGGATATTTGTTATAGTTAAACATTCGGCTTACAAACTGATTTTTTGGGAGACATTTGCTATAAAAAAATGGAATTTATGATTTATTCTTTACCTGATCTCCTGCTATCACACGAAAGCGATCGAGCATCGCATACTGCATTAATCGACGGCCATCACCGGCTTACTTATGCACAACTTATTCATCAGACAAAGCAATATGCTGCTTTTTTGCAGGTAATAGGAGTAAAACGAGGTGATCATGTTGCTGTTTACCTGCCCCGTTCTATTGAGTCCGTTGTTGCACTTTTCGCTGTGTGGTCTCTTGGAGCTGTTGTCATTATTATCAATGATGTGCTGAAAAATCAACAGGTCAATTACATTATTAATCATTCGGAGACCACATTTCTCATTACCGATAATCGCCTTCGTAACTCGCTGACTGAAATTCCATTAAGTGCCGACCGAATCATAACCGTTGGAACCGAAAACCAGACCAATAAGCAATTTACTCCCTTTCGTGTCATTGGTTCAGATCTTGCCCTCATCATCTACACATCGGGATCCACCGGCATGCCGAAGGGAATTATGCTGTCGCATAATAATCTTATTTCAGGCGCGTACATCGTATCAGACTATCTTCATCTCACAAAGGACGAGATAATAATCAGCCTCCTTCCATTCAGTTTCGACTACGGACTCAATCAGTTGTTATCAGCTCTTCTAATCGGGGGAACTTTGGTACTACAGCGGTCTGTATTGCCCGCCGATATCTGTAATATACTGATACGCGAGAAAATCACAGGCATGGGAGCCGTGCCGATGCTATGGCAGCAACTGGCAGGAGATCGTTCACCGTTTATCAAAACGCAGTTTCCGAATCTTCGTTATATTACGAATACCGGCGGCCGCATGCCCGAAAGCATCACAAAACTTTTTCGGAAAGTCCATGCGCACATCCAAATTTATTTAATGTTTGGTTTGACTGAGGCATTCCGCTCCACATATCTACCGCCTGATCAAGTTGATATTCGTCCCAATTCAATCGGGAAAGCAATTCCTAATGTAGAACTCTTGGTACTAAACGAACAAGGTAAATTGTGTGAACCTGGTGAAGAAGGAGAACTTGTCCACCGAGGCGCCAACATCGCTTTAGGATATTGGAGGGATCCTGAAAATACTTCAAAACGGTTCCGCCCCGCTCCGTTTCAGCAGGGAAAAGGTGGACAACCGGAGATCGCCGTATATTCCGGAGATTATGTAAAGACCGATGAAGAGGGATATTTGTATTTCATAGGTCGAAAAGACCAAATGATCAAATCACATGGTATGCGGATAAGTCCGGAAGAAATTGAAGACTGCATTTATGCTTCACATATGGCAAAACATGCAGTAACATTTGCAGTACCGTTCGATGAAGTTAAGAACAATATCGTTGTTGCCATTGTACCTTCCGATCCGTTATCGTTTTCAGAAAAAGAATTGCATCTATACTGCAAGAAGCAAATGCCGGAATATATGCGGCCGGATATCTTGTGGACACTAGACCGGTTCCCTGAGACTTCAACCGGAAAACCAGACCGCATACGTCTGCAGGAAATGTTTAAAGAACACAATCATAAATCTTAAGGAATATCATCAAAATAAAATTGCAAAATCCTTTTATAATACTTAAAAGGAAAATGTATGAGTTTAAATCCGCGTTATGAAATACTTTTAAATCGTTTGACCGCTTCATGGGTACCACAGCCGGACAAGCCGGAGGAAACTCCTGAATCGACTTTAAAAACTCTCGGTTTTTTTGCTGCAGGTATTCCGGTTTCGGTCCAAAAAGCTTCGCTTGAGAATTTCCCGGAACTGGATGAAAAATCGTACAAACGACTCGAAGACCTTATTGATAAACGCATAACAGGAATACCGCTAGCTCATATTACAGGTCGGCAACAATTTCTGGGAATGGAATTACTGGCGGGACCCGAAGCTTTAATTCCGAGAATTGAGACTGAAATACTCGGCCGAGCAGCGCTCACAATTGCACGATCCATTGCAGATGCCCGGGGCACTGTTACTGTTTTGGATGTATGCACCGGATCCGGGAATATCGCTCTCGGAATAGCTTCAAAAGAATCCCGATCGAGAGTGTTCGGATCTGATCTTTCAGAAGAAGCAATCATGCTGGCGCGAAAGAATGCACGACACCTGAATTTGGATAACAGGATCGAATTCAGGCAAAGCGATCTCTTCGCTACATTTGAGTCGGATGAATTTTATAAAAAGTTTGATCTAATAACCTGCAATCCCCCGTATATCCCATCGGCAAAGATCGGCAGCATGGCTGCAGAAATTTCCCGGTGTGAGCCTCGCCTTGCCTTCGATGGAGGTTCACTCGGAATCACAATTCTTACACGATTGATAAGGGAATCTCCAAAATTCCTCAGACAAAACTCCTATCTTTACTTCGAGATAGGTCTCGGGCAGGGGAAGGCTATGGAGCAAAGGCTCAAGAAGGAAATTTCCTACTGCAACATAGAATCTTATGTCGATGCTGCAAATCAGGTACGAGCATTATCGGCACAAATCGTATAGTCCTTCTCTTTACTATTCCGATCTTTGAATTAAAATAGAATTAGACGAAGTGAAAAACAAGGCGATAACCGCTTGAATAGCATTTAAATGCCCGTTTGTGAGTGGACTTACTTATTGATTAAAGACAAATGTTTGGTTAATTTTATTCATAATCAATCTTAGCATACTTGCAAAAGACTACTTATCAGGGTGATGCATGAACGATCCTAATACCTGGCTGAAAATTAACACGAAACAAACGATAGAAAAAATAATAAAAACAATTCATCATCAAGTGAGGACCATCCTTCGTAAGAAAGGTGCTGTCATTGCCGTTTCCGGAGGTATTGATAGTTCCGTTTGTGCCGCTTTATGTGTAAGAGCATTGGGAAAAGAGCATATACTTGCTCTATCGTTACCTGAACGAGACTCATCGTCCGATTCGACAAGACTTGGCCGACACCTTGCAGATACTCTTGGAGTCGAATTAGAAACAATAGATATTGCTCCTATTCTCAAAGGAGCTCGGTGTTATGAAACTCAACTTGAAGCAATACGCCGTGTGTTTCCCGAGTATGAAGAAGGCTGGAAACATAAAGTCTCTCTCCCTTCTATTCTTGAGAATGATCGTTTGAATCTTTCTTTTCTTACTGTTCAAAGTCCGGCAGGCGATTTAAAATCTGTCAGAATGCCGCTGAATGTTTATCTTCAACTCATCGCCGCAACAAATATGAAACAGCGAACGCGTAAAATGACGGAATATTCCTTTGCAGATAAATTAAACTACGCTGTATGCGGAACACCTAACCGGCTTGAGTATGATCAGGGATTTTTTGTAAAGCTGGGTGATGGAAGCGCTGATTTCAAGCCGATAGCTCACCTCTATAAAACTCAAGTTTTTCAAATAGCCGAGGCGCTCGACATACCTGAAGAAATACGTAAACGAACTCCGACTACTGATACGTTCTCTCTTCCGCAGACACAGGAAGAATTTTATTTTTCCCTTCCCTACAGTCAAATGGATATTTGCCTATACGGATTCAACCACAAAATCACTTCAGTTGAAGTAGCCCATGCGGCAAACCTTTCTATAGAACAAGTGGAGAGAGTTTACAAAGATATAGAAAAAAAACGCCGTGCGACGATTGCACTGCATCTTCCGCCTCTTCTGATAGATGGCGTCGATGAAATCAACGATTCCATACAATCTGCTGTCCGTCAATCAAGGGAAGTATAATTTCGATGTGCGGAATAGCCGGAATTGTTAATCTTACTGACCGTCATGACCCGCCGACTGTTAAGTTGTTACAGTCGATGATCAGTGCTATTCGTCATCGTGGGCCAGATGAGTATGGATTATTTAGAGATAATCATTCCGGTTTAGTCCATGCACGTTTATCTATTATCGACTTACAAACAGGTCAGCAACCCATGTCTAATGAAGATCGCACTCTTTGGATTATCTTCAACGGAGAGATTTTCAATTTCATTGAATTAAGAATCGAGCTTGAGAAATTAGGTCATCACTTTCGAACCCATTCGGATACGGAAGTTATTCTCCATGCATTTGAATCGTGGAACACTGAGTGCTTCTCTCGTTTTAACGGCCAATGGGCGCTTGCACTATGGGATACAAAAACTCGTACATTAGTCCTCTCTCGAGATCGTATTGGCGTACGACCTTTATATATTCATGAAAGCAACGGCCGGGTTCTCTTTGGCAGTGAAATTAAGGCGATATTTGCCGATCCTGAAGTCCCGCGGACCATAAATCCGCAGGGATTAGATCAGACATTTACATATTGGGCTTCGATTGCTCCGGTAACTGTATTTCAGGGAATTCAAGAACTGCCTCCAGCGTCTTTTCGTTTGTATGGACCCAATGGAGAAAGAAAGGAAAAAGTATATTGGAGATTGGCATTCCCTGAAACGCCGAAAAGGTGGGAAAGCGGCTCAGGTCAAAAGGCGCTTACTGAAACTACAGAAATTCTACGTGATAAATTGGAACAGGCAACAAGATTAAGAATGCTGAGATCGGATGTTCCGGTAGGGAGTTATTTGTCCGGCGGATTGGATAGTTCAGTCATCGCCCGGCTGGGTCGAAAGGCAAAAGAAGGGCGATTCGAGACATTCTCAATTCGATTCGACGATGCAGAATTCGATGAAACCAAATTCCAAAGAATGATGGCTGCCACACTGAATAGTTCTCACAGAGAAATTATTGTGACAAGGAAAGATATCGCGCAAGTCTTTCCGGATGTCATCCGGCATATCGAACGGCCTATTCTTAGAACAGCTCCTGCCCCTCTATTTCTACTTTCAAAATCCGTTCGTGAAGCCGGAATAAAGGCTGTTCTAACGGGCGAAGGAGCCGATGAAATGTTAGCCGGCTACGATATTTTCAGGGAAGCTATGATTCGTCAATTCTGGTCTCACCAGCCGAACTCGAAAATCCGGCCATTATTATTTGACCGGATATACCCGTACCTCGCGCGCTCGCCACAACGAGCAAGAGGAATGGCCTATGAATTTTGGAAAAAAGGACTTGAACGAGCCGGCTCACCGGGATTTTCACATGATCCGAGATGGCAAACCACATCTTCATTAAAAAAATTTTTATCCAAGGATATCCTAAATATGCTTGAGAACAATCCGTCTCCTTC
>Ga0315548_1004191_pt1 | contig 10483 bp, 10 predicted proteins | sample SalMarSW160110MG_2_FD_202540 | JGI IMG/M metagenome (GOLD analysis project Ga0315548, IMG submission 202540) | Salt marsh sediment microbial communities from the Plum Island Ecosystem LTER, Massachusetts, United States - Salt Marsh Sediment SW1601-110 ... | reverse complement strand
CGGGCCTTGTCGGCCGGAATATCCCAGTTGAAACAGAGGTTGTTTACAAAAGACTTTGAAATATCCTTGGCCAGGGTAGTTTTGCCTACCTGGCGAGGTCCGACAAGAAACACCATGCTTTTATCTCTTGCCAATTCCTCCCAGATTTTCAAATAAGGCTGCCTTGTAACCATGTTTACTATTATTCATTAAAATGAAAAATAGTCAAGACTATTTTTCAATGTGATTAAAAATTGTCAAAAGCATAATGCAACTCAGAGGCCTAGCGTACCCCGTGAGAGATCAAAGAGCTTTTTCGTATCGTCATTATTTAAGGCCGACTGATGAGCGAAGGGATTGTGCCTCTTTCTCGGTGAGGTGACGGTATATTCCAACCTTGAGGGTGCCCAAACTCAGGTTTCCGTAACCTGTCCTCATAAGCTGAATCGTTCTATGGCCTACTGCCTCGAGCATCCGCCGTATTTCCCTTGATCGTCCCTCGGACACGGTGATCCTCAGCAGGCTCCTGCCCTGATCTCGTTTGAGCATCCTCACCCGGGCAGGGTTTGTTGGACCGTCATCGAGCATGACGCCCTTTTGCAGTTTCTTCACTGACTGCGGTTCCATCCTACCCTCTACAAGCACTTTATAGGTCCTTGGAACCTCAAACCTCGGGTGCATCAACCTATAGGCAAGTTCGCCATCATTGGTGAGGATCAGCAGACCCTGAGAGTCAAAATCCAGGCGTCCTACAGGATAGACCCTCTCCTTGAGATCGCCCAGGAGATCACGGACAACGGGCCTGCCTTGAGGGTCATGCAGGGTGCACACATAGCCGAAGGGCTTGTTAAGGAGCAGGTAGAGCTTTTTGGGAGGATCAGGAATCCTCTGGCCATCGACTATTATCGTGTCGGGTCCCCAGACCGCTTTTGACCCGGCTTTGGTGATTATGTGGCCGTTTACCGCAACGCGGCCTGAACGGATCAATTCATCCGCTCGACGCCGGGAGGCGATACCGGAGCCGGCGATAATCTTGTTTAACCGCTCGCTTCCTCGATCATTCTTCTTCCCCGTTATCAAGCTCTTCGATCTCCTTTAGGGTGGGAAGGGAGGAGAGGTCCTTTAGATCGAAGATCTCGAGGAACCTCTTTGTGGTTCCATAGATAATCGGCCTGCCGGGCAGCGGTTTCCGCCCCACGACCCTGATCAGCCCCTTTTTGAGTAGCATCCTTACAATACCGCCAACATCCACACCCCGTATTCTCTCAATCTCCTGGCGCATTATGGGCTGCTTGTAAGCAATAATGGTCAACGTTTCGAGCGCTGCCCTCCTGAGATGGGTCGGTGTTGATCCAAAGAGATTAGCGATATAGGGCTTATACTTGGGAAGCGTGCGGAACTGGTATCCCTCGGCTACCTCCACCAAGGTAAAGCTCCTTTTCATCCCCTCATATTCGGCTTTAAGCGCGATGAGGATCTCCTTTATCTCCTTGAGGTCTCTTTCAGGGAGCAGGGCATGGATCTGCCGAGGCGTGAGAGGATCACCTGCTGCAAAAAGTAAGGATTCCACGATGAGTGTAAGGGAGTCGTTCATTCGTTACTCGTTGTACGTTACTTGTTGCTTGTCTTAACCAATAAACGGCCAACCGGACAACCGACTGCCGGCAACGGACCGCTGGCATCTTCCTAATGCAATGCCTCAAGCATGATATCATCACCTGGTTTGGGCTGGTATACGGCAAGAAATCCAACCCTTACAAGCTCCAGGAGGGCCAAAAAGCTCGCGATTAACTCAGAAAGAGACCCCTTCGGGGAAAACAGTTCACTGAAGTAGAGGGTTTTTTGCCGTTCCACGCGTTTCTTTATTTCCGCGATCTTTTCCTTAATAGACCATGTCTCTGCCTTGAACCTCAAGACTGTATCGGGAAACTGTTTTGCCATCACCTTTTTGAATGCCATCATAAGCTCAAAGAGGTTCACCCTGGAGGTTGTGCCATGATTCTCTTGGCCAATCATAAGGTAGGCGTCGCTTGCCCTTCGAAAGACATCTCTCGCTAGGATATTCCTGGAGGCCAGCCCCTCCGCCGCCTCTTTGAATTGCTTATATTCCCTGAGGGGACCCACAACCTCCTCAATGAGCTCTTCGATCTCCTCCAGATCCTGTTCTTGCTTCGGAAGGAGCATCTTTGACTTTAGGTGCATCAGGGTAGAGGCCATGACTAAAAACTCGCCGGCAACGTTGATGTCAAGGGCCTTCATGAGATCCAGATATTCTAGATATTGATCGGTAATGGTGGCAATAGGTATATCGGCGAGGTCCACCTCATTCATTTTCACCAGATGCAGCAGCAGATCGAGGGGTCCTTCGAATAGATCGAGCTTTGCTGTAAATGTCATAACTAGATCTTAACCGCCTCCCTCACCTCTTCCATCGTGGTTTGTGCAAACGCACGTGCATTTTTATTGCCTTCATCAATAATCTCCTCTATGACACGGGGGTCGGCCTCTAATTGCCTTCTTTTTTCCCTAATCGGTTCCAGGGCCCTGTTGAGGTTCGATGCCATAATCTCTTTGCATTCCACACACCCTATGGATGCCTTCCGGCACCCCTCATCTATCTCTTTTACGGTTTTCTTATCGGTATAGAGCTCATGAAAGGCAAAGACGTTGCAGAACCAGGGCCTACCAGGATCGGATCTCCTGGCCCTCTGTGGATCGGTGATCATTTCGCGTACCTTTTGATCTACTTCCTTCTCAGGGTCCGAGATAAATATGGCATTATCATAGCCCTTGCTCATCTTCCTCCTGTCTATACCCAGTATCTTGGCCTCCTGTGTGAGGAGCACCTCTGGCAGGGGAAAGACATCACTGTAGAAATGGTTGAACCGCCGGGCTATCTCCCGTGTTAACTCCACGTGTGGACTTTGATCTTCTCCTACCGGTACGCCGTGAGCCTTATACATCAGGATATCGGCTGCCTGAAGCACCGGATACCCCAGGAATCCATAGGTATAAAGGTCCCTCTGGGCCATCTCCTTGAGCTGCTCCTTGTAGGTGGGGTTTCTCTCGAGCCAGGAAAGAGGGGTTACCATGGAGAGAATCAGGTGAAGCTCTGCATGCTCCTTTATGTTTGACTGCACGAAAAATACCGATTCCTCGGGGCTAAGGCCCACGGTGATCCAGTCAATGATGATATCTATGGTGCTCTGCTTGATAATCTCCGTATGTTCATATTCGCTGGTTAAGGCGTGCCAGTCAGCGATGAAATAGAAGCATCGGTAATCCTTCTGCAAGGATCGCCAGTTATTCAGGGCGCCGTGCACGTGGCCAAGATGAATTCTTCCGGTTGGCCTCATACCGCTGACAATTCTCTTTCTCTCCATGTAGGACTCCCTTCTGGTAGAACCACGATTCTGTTTCAGGATCAGCATGTAAGCAGCTATAATAAAGATTACGGGTTCTGTAAACTCCGAAATTTCCTAGTCACGAATTTAATCTCATCCTCCCTGGTGAGGACCTCACTCTGTAGTTTTGCTGCCAGGATCTCCTCCAAGATTTCCCTGAAAAGGGGTCCGGGTTTAAACCCCAGCCTTATGAGATCCTTGCCCTTAAGGCGAACCTCTGTTCCCCTGAGTTTTGTGAAAAAGGTTGATACGAATTTTTTTACCCTTTCATTTCTGGCTCTGGCCATGCTCCAGAGCAATATCTCTGGAGGGAGGGGTGAAAGAACCCTATATACGGAATAGTTCTCTTTGTCGCTTATGCGGGAGAGCTCCTTTAAAGCCTGTCTCGCCTCGAAGCGAACGGAGATCAGGCCTAGCACCGCTTTATCATGAATCTGCATGCGCTCGGCTAGATTCTTCATTTCAGTCTCGCTCAAATACGAGGTTAAGCAGAGGAAGTATACTTTCCATGGTTCATAGGTCACACCAAGGTAGAGCAGGTTAAACCACACCAGTATCCCTCGTATCCTCGTCAATACGTCTCTAAGCTCCTCGGTGAGCTTGAGCTCGGGCGAGATATATCTCAGAAGCTTAAGCCCGTTCATCCTTTCCATGATCCGTATGGGGTCTTCCTCCATGAATATAAGCCTTAGTTCCGAGAAAAATCTCTGGCCCGAGAGATTCTCAAAGCAGCGTATATCGATGGCATTTTGAATCAGGCTTTCCGTAAGCTTGCCTATCTTAAAGCCGAACCGTTGTTCAAATCTAATGGCCCTCAGAATCCTTGTGGGATCTTCCACAAAGCTGAGGTTATGGATCACTCGTATTGAGCGCTCCTTTACATCCCTCATGCCGCCGAAATGATCTACAAGGGTGCCGTAGTGTGCCTTATTGAGATGAACGGCTAGGGTATTGATGGTAAAGTCTCGTCTGAAGAGATCCCTCTTTAAGGAGCTCAGCCTGACCTCGGGAGGCGCTGCCGGTGATTCGTAGTGCTCGATTCGAGCGGTGGCAATATCAAGCTTAAAGCCATCAGGCATAATAACAACCGCTGTTCCAAACCTTGGATAACTCCTTACCTTTGCACCGGCATTTTCTGCAAAGGACTTGGCGAATTGAATGCCATTGCCCTCGATGACGATGTCCACATCGAGGTTCTTCCTCTTCAATATGACATCCCGCACCAGGCCTCCTACCAGATAGGCATTGACATTGATTTCATCGGCTATTTCTCCTAACTCCCTGAGTATGCCGGTTATTCCTCTCGGCAACCTCTCGGTCAGGATGTTCGCGATATTCTTCTTCCGGACAAAACCAGGGATATCCTCTGATTCATACAGAAACTCCGGCGTGGATGTCCTGTCAAGCAGAATTGTTAAGAGATCTGTCCTTGTAATAACCCCGATTAGCTGCCGGCCCTTCAATACGGGGAGGGTTTTGACCTTGTTGTTGATGATCAAATCCCGAATCTCGCTCAGGGTGGCATCAGGCCCCACATGGGAGAACTCCACGTTCATATACTCCTTTACCGGTCTCTTCTCCAGCCCCAAGGAAAGAGCACGATCTACCATGGTCCTCGTGATATATCCCTTGAGTGTGGCCTCTCCGTCAACCACCATCACGGCATTAATACTGTAGTTGGCCAATAGCTCTGCCGCCTCTCCGATGGCAGCATCGGGGAAGATATGGATAACAGGGGAGATCATGATATCTTTGGCCAGCCTCTCGAAGTTTATACGGCTTAGGAGCAGGTCGTGGAGTTCCTCCTCGGCCTGGATAAGGGTCTTATCGGAGATCGTGGCTGATGCCGCCTGTGGGTGCCCCCCGCCTCCAAATTCAAAGGCTATCTCCGCGACATTGACCTCCGGGATCCTGCTTCTCGCTACCAGGTAGATCCTGTTTTCCATCTGCGCGATGGCGAATATAACGTTGAGGTTCTCCATTTCCATGAACTTTTGAACCAGGACAGCAAAATCACCGATGTACTTTTCGCTTGTGACCTTGGCAATCACCACCTCGACTCCATTGATATTGTGTTTGATCGCAGAGGTCATAAGATCGTTCAATAGCCATACCTGCTCAGCGGTCAGCTCTCTCGTTAGCATGTCGGAAATGGTATTGAGTGATGCACCCTGTTCAAATAGCCAGGCAGATGCCCTGTAGTCTTCCGCCCTCGTGGAGGAATAGGTAAAGGAGCCGGTATCTTCATAGATACCCAGCGACATGAGCGTTGCCTCATCAGGGGTGATCTTGATTTCCCGTTCCCTCAAAATCTCCGTCATCATGGATGTGCCGGCACCGTATTCCCGGATGAACTCAACATCTCCCTTGATATCGTCATCGGAGGAAGGGTGGTGATCATAGATGTGAATCTCCAGGTCATTCCGTTCCAGGAGCTTTTTGAGCTTACCGATCCGTTTCTTCTGCCGCGTATCGACCAAGATCAGCCTCTTGATCCTCGTAAAGTCGATATCCTTCAGGCGTACGAAGTCAAAGAGATAGGAACTCGTGTGGAGAAAGAAGTTCCTCAGGTTTTTTTCCTGGGATCCGGGGAACACGATCAGTGCCCCAGGGTACAGTTTTTTGGCCGCTAACATGGATGCCAGGGCATCGAAATCGGCATTCATGTGGGTGGTTATTACCTCTATCCTCTGGCCGGACTTTGTCGTCATTTCCTTTTCTGATGTTTACGGCGCCATATATAAGGATTTTCAAAGGCAGGCCGCGGGGACTCCTGTGCAGCCTGTAGTATTCTTTGTGCCAGATCGGGAAATCCATTATCCCCGTAAAAGGATACATTTTCGTATGCGAGCTCCGCTTTGATAAGGTGGACGGAAAGCAACTCGCCATCCACAAATACATGAGCGAGAGACCTCCCATACTTATCGGGCTGATAGGGGCGGTATTCCACGGTCTTGGCCTTTCTGAGAAGCTGTATGGTCAACTGCGCTGCCTTTCTGCCATAGGGCTGATCCTCATATATCCCATGCTCCTCGTGGATAATCTCTGGCGCATCTATCCCCAGGATCCTTACGGTAAGGTCTTTGTAAAAGAAGGTGTCACCGTCATCGGGCCGTATATCCCGCTGGCTCATCCTGATGAGGTTTGCCTCTCCGCCATAGTGCTTATCAGGCGCTTGCCCCGTGCCGACCGGTACATAACGAATGAAGAAAAGCAACAAGAGAAGGGCGCCAAGGGCTATGAGATATTTCCGGTATTTGATCATAGGTTGGCCGGTTCAGCGCGCCTGGTTGAAAAATTTGGACGATCCACAAAGTTATAGGGAACGACTTAAATAAATTTTACACCCTCCCCTCAATCCCCTCCCATCAAGTGAGGGGAAGTAATAAGGTAAAAAATAAATTCCCTCTCCCCTTGGGGGAAAGGGTGGGAGTGAGGGGGCATCTCAACTTATGTTCGACTCTTATTATAGTATGTGATGCATTTAGATGGAAATCAAATGATTTATGAGGATTATTCATGTATGCTCCCATACCATGGCCACTTATTGTTGACATTCTGTAAACCGAGAACTATTAAATCTAAAAGGAGATCTCTATCAAGGAGTTTGTTAAGAACTGTGACCGACTATTCAAGGGCATCTGAAGCGAAGGTGGAAACCCCTGAGGGGGTGTCGGTGATAACCTTTCCGGCGAGAGGGCATAACCCCTTGATAGAATGGGAGTATCCTGAATTTCAATCGCTCTGTCCTGTATCAGAGAGACATGATCAGGGTACAGTCACTATCCGGTATAAGCCGAGAGAGAGGATCCTGGAGGCCAAGTCCGTAAGGGATTATCTCATGAGTTGGAGAAACAGGAAAAACTGGCAGGAATATATCACCGAAGAGATAGCGGATCTTTTATATAAAACCTGTGAGCCCGAGTGGCTTACGGTGACTATCATGTGGGCATCGAGAGGGGGCATCAGGGCAAAAACCGCCTCTCAAAAGGGAAACCCTCTGCCTTGACTTTACCCTCAATCCTGTTTATCTTTCAATCTATAAGCTCGCCATAGAATCAATCACCGAAATTAGTAAAGATTGTCCTGGTCTAACAGTGCCGAAAGATTACTATCAAATACTTGGAGTACAGAAGTCTGCCAGCAAGGAGGAGATTAAAAAGGCTTACAGGAAGCTGGCCATGAAGTACCACCCTGACCGCAATAAGGGAAATAAGGAGGCAGAGTCCAAGTTCAAGGAAATAAGCGAGGCTTATGCGGTTCTGAGCGACCAGGAGAAGAGAAAACAGTATGACATGTTTGGAGCCGAGGGGTTTCAGCAGAGATTCACCCAGGAGGATATATTCAGGGGCTTTGATTTCAGTGATATATTACAAGAATTTGGGTTTGGACATTTCGGAGGCCGGAAGAGGGGTGGCGGAGCGAGTATATTTGAAAATCTCTTCTCAGGGGCAACGGCAGGCTCGGGATCCAGGTCAAAGGCAGATCCATACAGCTCGTTCTTCAGTGGATTTGGCGGTGGCGCCAGAGAGGTAAAAGGGCAGGATATCCTCTATGAGCTGCTCGTTCACCTGGAAGATATAACGCAGACGATCCAGAAGACCATTTCTTACCGTATAGGCGGGAGACACGAACAGGTAAAGGTAAAGATACCGGCAGGGATAACCGATGGGAAGAAGCTGCGTCTCTCCGGCATGGGTCAACCGGGGCCTGAAGGGGGAACTCGGGGAGATCTCTATATCAAGGTAAAGGTCTTGGATCACCCTCTGTTCAAGAGGGAGGGTGATGATTTGCACCTGAGCAGGGAGATTACTTTCTCTGAGGCAGTTCTGGGCACGAGCATAGAGGTTCCCACTATTGATGGTAAGAGATTAAATCTCAGGATACCGGCAGGATCTCAAAGCGGCTCAAAGATGAGGCTTAAGGGGCACGGCATGCCCAGAATGGGCGGAGCAGGAAGAGGGGACGCCTATGTGAAGATTCAGGTGGCAGTGCCTAAAAAAGTAGCAAAGAAACAGAGGGAATTAATCGAAAAGCTCAGAGAAGTGGATCTGTGATACGAATAAGACGAAAAACCTTTCTCAGTTTTCTGTTGCCGCTCACCTTTTTTCTTTCCCTTCTATCTATCCATCCTGTCTTAGGTGATGAACCATATCCGGCTCCTCGAGGCCTGATAAATGACTTTGCAGACATTATCCCCCCCGCTTACGAGGAACAGATGAACTCGCTCGCCCGCGAGGTTCTCGAGAGAGCCGATGCTGCCCTAACCGTCGTGACCCTCAAGGACATCGGTGGAGCCAACATCGATGAGTTCACCAATAGGCTTTACGAGAGATGGGGGGTAGGCAAAAAGGGAGAGGATAGAGGCGTTATGATCCTCGTAGCCCTCAAGGAGCGAAGGATCAGGATAGAGGTAGGCTATGGGCTCGAAGGCGTTATTCCTGATGGGCTGGCCGGTCAGATACGGGATCAGGCGATAGTCCCCTATCTGAAAAAGGATGAATTCGGCCTAGGTCTCAGCAATGGGCTCTCTGCCCTGGCCGGTATTATCGCGAAGGACCGAGGCATAGAACTCGTGGGGAAACCGCCAACACCGCAAGAAGTCACCTCGAAGCGGAGCCGGACAGCGTATGGTATTTTCCCGTTCCTGTTCTTACTATTCTTATTTTTCTTTCTCTTTAGATCAGGGCGCCTGGGAATAGGGACTTTTCTCCTCCTCATGTTATTAGGCGGAGGCCGGGGCGGTTTTAGAGGCGGGGGTAGCATGGGAGGATTCAGCGGAGGGTTCGGGGGATTCGGAGGTGGGATGAGCGGCGGTGGCGGTGCCAGCGGGAGTTTTTAGACTAACGAGGGAGAGGGATATGGCCAAGATACCTATGAGGCCCGAGGAGGTATTTGATGAATTGAGGTCTGATTATGCGGCGCTATTTGGGGATGATCTAATCGCGATTGTGCTCTATGGTAGCGGTGCGAGGGGCGAGTATGCACCTAAAAAATCTGACCTCAATTTCCTGATCATCCTGTCCGAGAACGGCATCGAGCGTTTAGGGGATGCGATAGATGTAGCCGCCAAATGGGAGAAGCGGAGCACCCCGGTTCCGCTCTTCTTGACCAGAGACTATATAGAGTCTTCTCTGGATACCTTTCCCCTGGAATTCTTCAACATCCAGTCGGCATACCAGGTGATCTATGGGGATGATATAATAGGGAATCTCGGGATTAAAAAAGACAATCTGCGTCTCCAGTGCGAGCGCGAGCTCAAGGGCAAGCTCCTGTTGCTCAGGGAGTCTTTTTTGCAGGCGCACGGGGAGGCACGCCGGTTAACGGAATTGATACGCCGATCTCTCCCTGCATGTATCTCTATATTAAAGGCGCTGCTCTATCTCAAGGGAGAGCGGATACCGGAGAAACATGAGGCCCTCATCCCGGCAACAGCGGAGAACTTCGGGCTTGACGGAGCCCTTCTTCGAACTCTATGGCAGATAAAAACAGGAGAGCAAAGGCCGGGGAAGGGGGAGATAAAGGAGATTGTTCTCAGCTACATCTCTGAGATCAAGGCTCTGTCAAAACAGGTCGATCAGATGGGTTATTGAGTTAATTCGTTTTTTGAGTTTGTTGGGTTTCTTGTGTTAGCAAGAGCATACCAAAAAAAGACATCTCCCTGTTCTTTTATATCGAGTTACTCAGGAGCCAAGAGGATTAAACTTAATGAATCCGATCAACGCAACAAACCTGATAAACCCTACCCTAGGAGGATGTGATGGGAAACACAGGAAGGAAACTTGCAATTGCCGGTATCGTGATAGTCGTTGTTCTCCTCGTAGTCTATCTTTCACTGAAAGGCACTTACAACAGCTTGGTCCGGATGGATGAGGAGGTGAAGGGAGCCTGGGCACAGGTAGAGAATCAACTCCAGAGAAGATATGACCTAATCCCGAATTACGTGGAGACGGTAAAGGGTTATGCGAAACAAGAAAGGGAGGTTTTCATAAAGGTTACCGAAGCCCGCTCAAAGGTGGAATCCGCGAATAGCATAGGGGAGAAGATCAATGCGAACAATGAGCTCTCGACGGCCCTCTCAAGGCTGCTGGTGGTAGTAG
>Ga0315548_1004190_pt1 | contig 10483 bp, 12 predicted proteins | sample SalMarSW160110MG_2_FD_202540 | JGI IMG/M metagenome (GOLD analysis project Ga0315548, IMG submission 202540) | Salt marsh sediment microbial communities from the Plum Island Ecosystem LTER, Massachusetts, United States - Salt Marsh Sediment SW1601-110 ... | reverse complement strand
TGGTTGCGTTGGTCATTTGTTTCGGATAGATGATTGTGATTTTTTGAGAGATTTTATGTCTGAGATGTGGTTATAGTTCGGGTTTTTACGCTGGGAACCTGCTGTGTTGCGAGATGTCTGAGGCTTGTAGGATTTCTCTATGCTTTATTATATCATTGAAGTCTACGTATCCTCCGCCTACTATTTTCAGCTTGGCATTGATTTTCTTGTTTTTGATTTGTATAACGTTGTAGGAGTTTAGGAAGAATCCGCGTAGTCTTTCGCATGATATGCTTCCTGCGTGGATTACTTGCGTTTTTTGTATTTGCCATTTCCATGGTCTGTGGCGGTGTCCGCACAGGACTAGGTTTGCTTTGGTTTTTGTTAGGCTTCTTAGGACGTCTCCTGCGTCTATTATTGTGACTGGGTCTGCTCCCGTGTCTGGGACTGGGACTATGTGGTGGTGTAATGCAACGATTTTCGTGTGGTTTTTATATTTTTTTAGTGTGTTTTCTAGCCACAGGTTTTGTCTGTGTCCCACTTCACCGTCGTCTCTATCGGGTCTAGCACTGCTCAACACTATTATGACTGTATTGTCAATTTCTGTTATTTGGTTGAATGGAAAATATTGTCTGAATAGCAGGTAGCCTGTGGCTCGGTAGTCGTGGTTTCCACTCACGTATATGATGTTTTTAGGTTTTAGTTGTTTGAGTTCTCTTGCTGCTTGTTTGAATTGGGATTGTATGCCGTCTTCTGTCAGGTCGCCTGTTATGACTATTGCGTCTGGCGACATGGCGTTGATTTCTTTTATGGCTGTGCGGAACCTTTCGTTATTGAACATGGGTCCGCAGTGGATGTCTGAAATTTGAACGATTAGCATAATTTTTTTCACGCTTTTTCAAACCAAAGCTAGACAACAACTAATAAACATTTTGGAATTGGGTTCTGTTACCTCTTCGATTGATTAAGCTTTTCCGTGAAGGTGTTACTTTTCGGTTGATGACTTTAAGTTGTCAAAAAATCGGTTGCTATGTAGTTGTCGGTTGATATGGCTTCGTGGAAAGAATCGGTTGATAAGTAGGTTTCGGTTTTAGTCATTCGAGCATTTTGACCTGAAGTGGAAAAATAGGTGATATAACTCAATATCCTCATTGTTGGCTCTATAATGAATAGAAAGTATGCACTTATCAACTTCTTCAACGTCCCGACATTTCCTGCAATTTTTCTTTAGTAACCCTGATCTTATGTCCAGAATTATCGCTTGTAAGTCGCCATTCTGAATATATCCAATCATTCCTGCTTGATTTTCGCCTTTGGAGTATTTGCCATGCAAGAATCTTCCAATTCCATCCTCATCACTTAGATATTCTGATGCTGACCAATTATTTTTCTCGTAGATTCGCTTTGCCTCAACTTCCATCCATACAATATCACTTATCATGAATTTTATGTCAGGTTCGTAGAGTGTCTCGATGGTAGCTTGCTCTTTTGGACGCATCACAATTACAATAGTTCTTTTTTGATAGAGCCTCGAAATTGCAGTTTGATTCTTTAGATGCCACACTAATTGTCTAGTTATAGTATTTTCGTCATAATTTACTGCATTTTCATCCGTTCTCACCATATCATAAGATTGAACTAGCGGCTTCAATATAAGATTCATAATTACTTGTTCTTTTCTCTGAAATCTATATCTATTAAAAGGGAACATCTACACATTCCCCAGCTTGCTTAAAAATTCCCCGATTTCTTCGTTAGCGTCTTTGATAGCCATTAATCCCGTCCAGTCTTTCCGTTTATTGCTTTTGTAAATATAAAGTTGGTCAGCATCATAAAACTTGATTTTTTCCTCATTAAAGAGTTTTTTCCTATCATAACCCTCGATTTCTTGCTTTTCTATGATGGAAATAAACCGTACCAACTCTGCATTATTGTCATTCATCGGTCTCTTCACCGTGGAAACAGTGAATCTTACCAATGTACCAAAGAAATCTGAGATATTCCAGTCAGCGTTTACAGCCAACCCTTCTTGAAGAAGGGGCTTGAAAGTTTCCCTAAATTCTTTGCAGTACTGCCAGACTTCCTTGTCAGTGACTAAAATCCTCTTTTCCTTTTCCAATTTATGATAATGTTCTACTTGCTGTATTGAATAATAATCCAAACCATATAACTGAAAGATCAAACTATCCAATCTATCTTTTAGGCTTTCTCTAGTGATTAGCCTCGACAGAGCAAGGTCTTTTAAGAGTTTCACTGTGTCGATTATGTCTTGGATTATCTCATCTCTGTCTTTCATATCTGGGATTGGAAATCGCTTGAGTTGACTGAGATTGACTTTAGAATAGTTTCCTTGTTTTCTTAGAAGATATTTTGCTCCAAAATAGAGCCGAGCTAGTTTTGAATTGAATATTGATTCAAAGATCAGCAAGTATTCAGTTGGGTATCCGCTCTTTAGTTTGAAGATGAAAAAATTCCCATCGAATAACGTAGTGTCAAAGTTCAAAAATGCTTTGATCGGCCAGCTTCTTGTTATGATCAGTTTTTTTCCTGTAAATAGCGTAATGTCTCTGGCTCTATCAAGATGTGAGCCATACTTCAAATAGTAACATGGTCTTGCCCCAAAATAGGGTTCGACATCTTTTAACGAATCCAGTATGGGGAAATGGAGTTCGCTAACTTGCGAAGTGGCCTTATACCTCTCATAGAATTGTTTCTTGGTCATACCAGAAGTCCTTCCATATTTCATTAGACCAACTTCGAATCTATCTTGAAAATCCTCAAGAGTAGATTCGTTTCTGTCAAGAAATTCTATTAAATCAATATGGATGTCAAAGCCAAGTGCGTAGATATGCCAGAGACTATCATCCTTTCTTAACGCATTAATTGAAACTCTAGATATATGCCCATCAGTGATAATCCCTGTTAACTGTGAGAACTGGGATAAGTCTGATGTAATAAATTCTATATCATTGGGGGCCATCATAAGATCGAAAACCACAATGCATGCTGGTTCACTTCCACTTCCAAAAGTTATGTCTCTAATTCTAGATAGATTTATGAAAGCTCGCAAAGAGTACCTTCTAATGAAATATTTTCTGAATTTGTGAGAGATCGAATTGGTGAAATTTGATAGGTTAACAACCATCCCACATACTGTGTCTTTGTTCGTCCATCTTCTCATCCTTAACAAGAAACATTGTGAACTCTGATATTTTGAAACCTTAGGCCATCTCTTTTGTATAATTGCTTTTTGGGTTTCCGTAAAATCATAACCCCATGGAGGATTTCCCACGATTATATCAAATTCTCTTCCTTTAAGGACATCGTCAAATAGTGAATCGCCTTCTACTAAGTTACCATTCCTCTTTAGACCTGGAAACATAAAATGCTCTTTATCGCCACCAAAGAGCTTTTCATCAACAACCTCTGTGCTCTCATTCTCAATGATCTTCAAGTAGAGGCTCAGCGCGGCTATTCTCAAAGCGTCATTATTCTTATCTATTCCGTATAGGCAGTTTTGTACTATTTCTGCTTTCTCCTCGAGGGACAATTTTCTTTTTCTTTCTTTAATCTCTATAATTTTTTCTAAGAATTTGACAAGAAAGACACCAGATCCGCAAGCAGGATCTAAAACATTGATGGAACCAGAGCTTATTTTATCGGTAATACCATTGATTGCTAGTATTCTATTAATAGTATATTCAACTACATTCTCTGGTGTGAAGACAATGCCTTCACTTCTCCTTCTATCTCCTGCTAAGAACTTCTCGTAGATATTACTAATCAAAATTATGGGGATTCTTCCAAAACTATAAGGCACTAGAGTTTTTTGGAAATCAAGATAAGTATATACCTCTCCAAAAATAACATCCAGCTCTTTCATTATTCCTACATCAATATCTTGTGGAATATCTCCCTTCTCAAATATATCTCCATTAAGAACATCACTATAGAAATCGAATAATTCCAATAGGTCTTTGACTTTTCGGTTTCTATCACTTAGAATCTTTTTTAGATTATTTCTACTTGATCTATCTTCCAAGAATCTAATGAATAAACACCTATCAATGATTTTCTGTGCTATTTCTTTCCTATCATGTCGTTCTCCCAACAGTCTGATTATTGCGTTCCTACGTTCTCCTAGATTCTGCAATAAGTCCTTATCTACTGGCATCCTCGATCTATTTCTCAGGAATTTCTTTATTTCCCTTAGGCAATCACCAGTGTCAATATTCTCTTTTCTGAAAAGTCTCATGTATTTCTGCGCTCTTGGTGTATTTTCTCCATACCTGAAAGAATCTATTGATGCATTCTTAATTGGATTTTCAGCGCTTGGTCTTGTCTTGGAGTCACATATATGGATCGTTCCTTCTCCAAAAATGGTAACAAAAAACTCAGTGCGGTTCTCACACCACATTTCACTATGTATTTCAAAAAACTCTCTTTTTCCAGCCATCCTCAAATACACGAAATCTATGGCTCCTAAATGATAACTGTATCTGAGTCGATTCACTTCAATTTCGTCAACATGTCCACACAACTCTAAGTCTTTTAGGAATCGCTGTAATATCTCCATCTATTCTTCTCCCCGCTGATTTCTTGAAGCCTGTTTCATCCCGATAACTAATTTGCCATCATTCACTTGCAATTCCAGTTCTTGACCAGCTTCCCATCTTAGTTGGTTAACCACCTTCTCTGGGATTACGATCACATGTTTGTAATGTTTCTTATCTTTGTATTTGTAAGCAAAATGTTTCTGTAACTTTGCTTTCATTTATCTTCCTCTTTTTTCCAGTTCTCGAAGAGATGTGTGATCGCCTCATCTACTGTCACCCTTTTCTCCCTCTTCTTTTGAAGTTCTCCGGCTAAAGCAACAAGTTTTCTATAATTTTCGTTAGAAACTCTAATCGACTCAGTTGCACCACTTGCACCACTCAATGGTTTCTACCAACTGAACTGTCTTTGTGGTGTTAGTGGTATGGTACCACACAATATATAAGCTTTGTCGTCTATGGTACCATAAGCTTTATATAACTGTGGTACCATAATTATTGTGTGGTGTGTGGTACCATGAAAGCAATAACACGAAATCTGAGAGAGATAAGGGGCATGGCAATCATAAACAAGAACAGTGGGCAAGTCAAACAGATTAACGATTTCAATTATGAGGTTCTTTCTCAGAGTGGAGATGGTAGTTATCTTGTTTCTAGGGTTGAGGATGAGTGGGTTTGTGAGTGTCCAGATCATAGGTTTAGGTGTGAAGTGTAAGCATGCTTGGGCTGTAGAGATCAGCATAAAATTAAAGGAACAAGTAAGGAAAGATATGGTTATTGAGCAGATCGTGATTTCTGAATGTGTTTATTGTCATTCAGCAAACATTAAGAAGTATGGAGTTAGGCATAACAAGAGTGGCGATATTCAACGGTTTCTATGTATAGATTGCGGAAAGACCTTTAGCGTGAACATCGGGTTTGAACGGATGAAACATAATCCTCAAGCAATCACATCAGCAATGCAACTATACTTTAGCGGAGAATCCTTGAGAAACACTCAGAAATCGCTTAGGCTTTTGGGAGTAGACGTTTCACATAAGACGGTCTATATGTGGATTAAGAAGTATGTTGGTTTGATGGGTCGCTACATTGAGAAGTTGAAGCCTAAAGTTTCAGACGTTTGGAGAGCTGATGAAGTTTGGGTACGCATAAAAGGCGATATGAAATACGTGTTTGCCATAATGGATGATGAAACAAGATATTGGATAGCTCAAGAAGTAGCAGAAACCAAATACAAGCATGACGCAAGAAAACTGTTTCAATTAGCCAAGAAAGTAACTGGAAAGAAACCTATGACTATAATAACTGATGGTCTCCCCGCCTACAATGATGCTTACAAAAAAGAGTTCAGGACTCTTCGTAAACCGAGAACAGAACACATTCGACACATCAAACTGAAAGGCGACATGAATAATAACAAAATGGAACGGTTAAACGGAGAAATCAGAGACAGAGAAAAGACAATGAGAGGACTGAAGAAAACTGATACGCCAATACTCAAGGGCTACCAAATCTTCCACAACTACATCAGAGACCACGAAGGATTAAAGGGCAAGACACCAGCAGAAGCTTTCGGAATAACAGTTCAAGGAAAGAATAAATGGCTAACTCTGATTCAAAACGCAAGCCGAAATGATTCTGAAAAGTGATTTTCCAAGTTTCATCCTTTTCTGGTTCTCCACAAAACAAAGAGTGCAAAAAACTAAAAAAGTCGATCTTCCAATTTCTAACATGGTGTTAGTGTTTGATTGAGAAGAAAATATGTGTTTTTTCTCTCTCTGAAAGAGACGAGGCATTTAGACACAAGGACATGGAAAGAGCGAAAAGTTGGCTCTTAAATAAAGATGAAAAACCATTTTATTTTGCGGAGATGTCACCTAAGGACGGATTACCTATTGGCTCAATAGTGCTTTTCTCATTCGACGCAAGAATTTTTGGACAAGCCATCATCAAAGAAGATGTTAAGGAAGTGCCATTTGAGGAACAGGAGATTCGAAGGAAGATGGGAAAAACTGTTTACAAACATTCCATGATTCTCAACGGGGCAAGTATTGAAATATTCCCCTACAACCCAACGAAGAAGGAAATTACTGAGAAATTGGATATACGCTTCGGTCAGGTTTTTAGATACCTAAATCCGAAACAGTATCAAGAAATTTTGAAAATGGCAAAAATGCAATGAAGATACTTTTCTCTTTAATGCTTTTAGCATGGGGATTGAGAGATGTGGATATAGTTAGCCTCAATTTAGCTTCATCAACCGATTTTTTATGCACTCTGTAAGTGGTATCAACCGAAAGGTAACAGTCTAAGGCAGAAGCTTAATCAATCGAAGAGGTAACAGAACTGGAATTGGGTGCTATTAAGTTTTGTATATAAGGCGGAAAAGGAGAATGTTTGAAGCTTATTTTCTTTTAAAAAAGATTTTTTATCCCTATTTTTTGAATGAAATTTATATATACTCTTGTGGTGGCTTAAGAAATTTTGGAGGTTCGACTATGCTGTTCGAAGAAGAGGAAGAGGAAGAAGAAGAGCCTGAAGAAGAAGAAGAGTGGTGAAAGTAGTGTCAAAGGGTAAGAAAAAAGGAAAGAAGAAAGGGAAGAAGGACAAGTAACAAACTGCTTGAAGTTTGTCTTACTCCATTTTTTTCTCTTTTTATAATATGTTTGTATTTTTCTCGTGATTGGGCTTCGCTGTTTGTTTTTCTGCGGACGTTTTCTATGAATTTCTCGGTATCGGAAATTGCGTCCAATACGTGTTGAAGATATGCCTTATCTTTTTTCATAGATGACTTGCATTTCCCTGTTTACTTCGTCGATTATGTACGGGTTTATGCTGCTGAAGATTCCGAGGTCCACTTTTCTGTTGAGTGTCTTGCTCAATTCGTTTTCTACGTGGACTAAGTCCAGAAGGCTCTTAGGCTTATTCTTGTCAAACTCTATCGCCATGTCAACATCGCTTTTACCTTTTTTGTCCCCCTCTGACGAATGAACCGAATATGGCCAGAAATACTATGTCGTTTTCTTCGCAGGTTTTAACTAGCTTTTCTTCTAACCCCGTTTTCCTTAATTGGGGAGGTAGATTTTTGATTTCTATCATTTCTGGACTCGTAACCTTGTATCAATTTGTAGTTATATCTTTTATTTACCCATTCCTCTTTTGCTGCTTGTTTGAATTGGGATTGTATGCCGTCTTCTGTTAAGTCGCCTGTTATGACTATTGCGTCTGGCGACAAGGCGTTAATTCCTTTTATTGCTGTTCGGAAAATTTACTTGTTGAACATGGGTCCGCAGTGAACGTCGGAAATTTGAACAATTAACATCTTTTCACGCTTCTCAAAGCAGCAGAGCAATAACTAATAAACATTATGGAAAAGGGCTCTGTTAACTCTTCGGGGCTTAAAGGTTTTCGTGGGAGTTTTGTTAACTGGCGGGGCTTGCAAAGCGTATATATCATAGTTTTGGTCTAGTGACAAACATGTATATTACATATATCGACGCGTCTGGCAGACCGTTTAGAGACAAGCAAGAAAAGAGTTTCGTTCTAGCTTGTTTGATTGCACATGAACAACAATGGCAATACATAGATAACAAAGTGAAAGAAATCAAAATAAAACACTTCGCTTACCTACCACCTGAAGAAATTGAATTGCATGCAAAAGATATGTTAAACAGAAACGATGTTTTTAAGATGCTGAATTGGGATGAAATCTATGCAATTTTTGATGACATATTTGGCTTTATTTCAGATGATAAAACTGATATTTGTATAATTGCGGTAGTCATCACAAAGGGAAAAATGTACAAAGGTAAAGATATAGAGAAATGGGCTTATCGAATGTTAGTAGAAAGAATAAACAAGTTCATGGAAAAGAATAATGAAATCAGAGTTCAAGCTGGCATGGGTCTAGAATATGGGATTATGATCATAGATTCTTGTGGATTGAAAGCGGATTCTAGATTGAGAAAGAAAATTGCTGACATGTTAACAAAGGGAACATATTATTCGGATTTAAAGTATCTGATAGAAGACCCTCTATTTACAGATTCCAAATGGCGTCATTTATCTCAATTAGTAGATTGTATAGCCTATGCGGTTCGTAAACATTTTCGGAATCCACCAAAACCTTCATTTCACGATAAGAATTGGGAGAAATACTTTCAAATGATCTATAACAAATTTGACACAGATGAAAACGGAAAAACCGAAGGATGTGGGGTAAAGGTTTTCCCCTAAAAGCATCAACGCAGGGGTTAGGGGAGAACGCTCCGCATCCCCCCGCTATGTAGCCATAGGCTACAAACACTCACTACCTAATAGGTAGGGTAGGCATATAATGTTTTCGCTCATTAATTAGTTGATTTTTGTATCAAACTTTTCCATTTATTGCGATCAAGTTTTGTAATCTTTGCGCTTTCTGCTGGTGTTTTTCCGTTTAGTGCCATGTATGGTCTTCTGAAGTTGTAGTAGATTCTGAATCCGTCTAGCGTTGTTTGTGCAGAATCTTCATGATCTAAGCCTCTCATGACTTTGTTTCTTTGTCGGATAGTACCGTTTAATCTTTCAACCATGTTATTGTTTGATCTATCCCTTATGTTTGGCACTCTGACATGTTGCGTTCTTGGATTCTTGAGTGTCCGAAACTCTTTCTTGTAAGCATCATGGTAAGCTGGAAGCCCATCAGTAATCAAGGTCATAGGCTTCTTTCCTTAAATATGAGAACGTTCTAATAAGCTATTTAGGTGCCTAAAATGAGGCTTCAAAAACAGCTCTCACGGAAAGTAGGAAACAAAGAATATCCAAAATGGGTCATCACGATCCCTCCCAAGCAAATAAAGACGTTGGGATGGACGGAAGGGGAGTTTCTTGATAGCGAGACTAATGATCAAGAACTAGTCATCCATAAAGAGGACATGAGCAAAAAACAAAAAAAGAAAAAAGCTGCAAAGAAAGCTTGGGGTACCAGAAAGAAGAAAGGAAGATGAGAATCACTATGGAATTGAAAATGATTTCGGTCAAAGAGATTCGACCAAATCCATTTCAGCCAAGGGAAAGTTTTGAAAAGGAATCCTTGAGAGAACTTGCAGATTCAATAAAGGATGCCAAGATTCTTCAACCAATAATAGTGAGACAGCATGGTTTTAATTATCAGATAATTGCAGGAGAAAGACGATGGAGAGCCGCACAGATAGCAGGACTACATAAGATTCCCTGCATAGTTAAGGAAATAGATGAAGAAAGAGTCCTAATAGAATCTCTTATTGAGAATTTGCACAGAAAAGATCTAACAGATCTTGAAAGAGAGAATGCTATCCACGAAATCTGGGAAAATAGAGAAGATTCAGGATTCCAATATAAATCAGAACTTGCGAAGGCAATAGGAGTCTCTCCCATTAGAGTAGAGGATGACATTGAGGCATGGGAGGCAAGACACGAGAAGGGCATGCCCTTTTCCGTCTCAACAAGAACAATTGCGAGAACCAGAGGACTCGAAGCAGAAGTCAGAAAGGGCATTGTCGAAAAGGTCGCAGAAGGAGATCTCAAAGCTTCTGAAGTTGATGTCGTTGCAAAAGTAATCAAGAAAGCGTCCGAACCTGTGAAGAAGGAGCTTTTGAAACCGAAGTCTCGCATAACTCCCAAGATGGCTGAAACTATAGTGACAAAACTACCCACTGAAAAAGAGCAGAAATTGATTGTTGATGAAATAAACCGATCAAGGCTTACGGAAGACGAGGTCGAAGATCGAGTCAGAGAGGTTCACCGTGCCAAAGAATTGGGCAAACCCCTTACGAAAGAGATGGTAGTTAGAGAAGGCACTGTCTATGTGGTAGGTGAATATGATTGCCCGCACTGCAAAAAACATTATCTGATAAAATGCAATGGGAAAAAGGATTGGGTAGAATAAAACCACCGATCTACAAAGATCGTATAGGTAGCATTGATGGCATTGT
>Ga0315548_1004187_pt1 | contig 10487 bp, 7 predicted proteins | sample SalMarSW160110MG_2_FD_202540 | JGI IMG/M metagenome (GOLD analysis project Ga0315548, IMG submission 202540) | Salt marsh sediment microbial communities from the Plum Island Ecosystem LTER, Massachusetts, United States - Salt Marsh Sediment SW1601-110 ... | reverse complement strand
AAAGGACAAAGCCCTACGGGCTAAAATCCAGCCCCGAAGGGGCTTTGTCCTTTTAGCACGGGGGTTCAGCCCCGTGCTCTGCTTAAGGAGCAACCATGCGAATTGATGGTCGGAGGAACGACGAACTCAGGCCGGTGATCATTACGCCGGACTACGTGCAGTACCCCGAAGGCTCGGTCTTTATCGAGATGGGCGCCACGCGGGTGATCTGCAACGTCACCGTGGAGGAAAGGGTGCCACACTGGCTCCAGAGTCGCAACCAGGGCTGGGTCACGGCGGAATACGCCCTGCTGCCCCGCTCCACCCACGAGCGCACTCCTCGCGAGACCAGAGGCCTCAGGGGACGCACCCAGGAGATCCGCCGTTTCATTGGCCGCAGCTTGCGAGCCGCCGTCAACCTGGAGAAGTTGGGCTGGCGTACCCTGACCGTGGATTGCGACGTTATCCAGGCCGACGGCGGCACTCGCACGGCTTCGGTCACTGGCGGTTACGTAGCCCTGGCCATCGCCCTGAACAAGCTCATCCGAGGCGGCCTGCTTCCCCCCGATGTCCTGACAACGCCCGTAGCCGCTGTCAGCATTGGCGTAGTGAACGGTCAAGTAGTGCTCGATCCTTGCTATGAAGAAGACTCCGTGGCTGAAGTAGACTTCAACGTGGTCATGACCGCCGGGGGAGAATTCGTGGAAGTGCAAGGCACGGCGGAGGGCCAGCCTTTCGCCCGCCAGGTCATCCACGAGCTGCTGGATTTGGCAGAGGAAGGTATCCAGGAGCTCTTTGAACTGCAAAGTGAAGCCCTGTCGAGGTAGAGAGGAAGTCAAAATGTCTTTCGGATACCACCGCCGTATCTTGCGAGTCAACCTGACCGACGGGCAGATCACCATTGAGACGCCTGACGACGTTTTCTACCGCCGCTACCTGGGCGGGGCGGGATTCGTGGCCTACTACCTGCTGAAAGAGGTGCCTCCCGACACGGATCCCCTCGGGTCGGAGAACCGGCTCATCTTCGCCTGCGGGCCGCTCACTGGCGCGCCGCTGGCCGGCAGCGGACGCAACGCCATCGGCGCCCGGTCGCCTCTCACCGGCGCGATGGGGGAGTCGGAAGTGGGCGGCTTCTGGGGGGCGGAGCTGAAGGCCGCTGGCTTTGACGCCATCATCGTCCAAGGTCAGGCCGCATCGCCGGTCTACCTCTGGGTGCACGATGGCCAGGCAGAGCTGCGGGATGCCGCCCACCTGTGGAGGCTGGAGAACAAAGCGACCCACGCTGCCATTCGAGAGGAGTTGGGGGAGAAGCGGGCTCGTATCGCCCTCTGCGGGCCGGCGGGAGAAAAGCTGGTTCGCTACGCCAACGTCATGGCCGACCTGAAGCACGCCGCTGGACGCACCGGCCTGGGCGCGGTGATGGGCGCCAAGAGACTGAAAGCGGTCGCCGTTCGCGGCACCGGTAAAGTCCCCCTGGCCGATCCCGCCCAAGTCGGCGCGCTGGCCCGCTGGATGCGAGGTAACTACCGAGACCTGATGGGCGCATTCCCCGACCTGGGCACCGGCATCAGCATGGTTCCCTACAACCGAGACGGCGCCTTGCCCGTGCACAACTTCCGCGACGGCCACCTGGACGGGGCCGACGTCCTGGGGCGCGAGGGCCTGGCCGAGCACGTCGTGGTCCGCATGGAGAGCTGCTACGCCTGCGCCGTGGGCTGCAAAAAGGTCGCCTCCCTGGACGAGCCATACCCGGTAGACCCGGCTTACGGCGGTACAGAGTACGAGACCGCCGTCAGCCTTGGCCCCAACTGCGGCGTGACCGACGTCTACGCTGTGACCAAGGCCAGCGAGCGGTGCAACGCCCTGGGACTGGACACCATCTCCGTCGGAGGGACGATTGCCTTTGCCATGGAATGTTTCGAGGAGGGGCTGCTGACGCCGGAGGATACCGGCGGGCTGGATATGCGCTTTGGCAACACGGAGGTCATGCTGCAACTGCTGGAGTTGATCGCCGCTCGCCAGGGCATTGGCGATCTGCTGGCGGAGGGGAGCAAGCGGGCCGCTGAACGGATCGGCGGCGGCGCGGAGCGGTTGGCCGTGCACGTCAAGGGGCAGGAGCTGCCCTACCACGACCCCCGCATCCAGCACGGCCTGGGGCTGGGCTACGCTGTCTCTTACACCGGCGCCGATCACATGCACAACGCCTTCGACGGTAGCTATGAGCACGAGGCCGGACTGGACAGCGTCCGCAATCTGGGCGTGCTGGAGCCCATGCCAGCCACCTGGCTCGGCCCAGAGAAGGTGCGCGCTATAATCTACGGCAGCCTGCGTCGCCACCTGGACAACTGCCTTTGCCTGTGCGATTTCTTGCCCTACCGCAACGATCAGGTGGTGGAGGCGGTGCGGGCCGTGACCGGTTGGGACACCACCGCCTGGGAGCTGTGGAAGGCCGCCGAGCGGCTGGTGACCATGGCCCGCGCCTTCAACGTGCGGCAGGGCTTCACCCCGGCCGACGACCGCCTGCCGCCTCGCATGGCAGAGCCCCTCGGCCCCGGCGAGCCGATAGACCCTGCTGCTCTTAAGGCAGCCCTACCTCTCTACTATGAGATGATGGGCTGGGATCCGATCACGGGCGTGCCCCGCGCGGCCAAGCTGTACGAACTGGGCATCGGATGGGTCACGGGTTTGTTGGAAGACGTGTGAGATAATCTCAGCAGATCACAGTAGCTCACGGCGGATTGCCAAATCCGCCGCCAGCCCGCTGGATCTGGCGATCCGGCGGGAGCAAATCGTGATGCGCTGAATCTAGACGAGAAGAGGGAAACCAATGGCCAAGGGATTAACTCCAATGCGCCGCCAATATCTGCAAATCAAGAAGCAGTACCCCGACACCATCGTCCTCTTCCGCCTGGGGGATTTCTACGAGACTTTCGACGAGGACGCGAAGATCGTCGCCAAGGCTTGCGATATCGTCCTCACCTCGCGGCCGGTAGGGAAGGGCCAACGGGTGCCATTGGCCGGAGTGCCCTATCACGCCGTTGACGGCTACCTCGCCAGGCTCATCAAGGCGGGGCACAAGGTGGCTATCGTGGATCAGGTGGGCGACCAGACGGTGCGCGGTTTGATGCCCCGCGAGGTGACACGGGTGATCACGCCGGGCACCGTGGTGGAACCGACGCTGCTCGAAGAAAAGCGTAACAACTACCTGGCCGCCCTGGTAATCGAGGACGACAGGGCAGGCATCGCCTACGCGGACATCACCACCGGCGAATTCGCCACCACCCAACTCTCAGGCGACGATGTCGAACAGGCGGTGGTAGAAGAGTTAGAGAGGCTGCGACCAGCAGAATGTCTGATCCAGGACACTTCTAATTTCCAATTTCTAATTTCTAATTTCCAACTTCAAACTTCAAAATACGACAGTTGGCGCTTCGAGCTGGGTAACGCTCGCCAGGCTCTCCTCGATCACTTCGATGTGGCATCGCTGGCTGGTTACGGCTGCGAGGGGTTGCCCCTGGCCGTGCGCGCTGCGGGGGTCATCGTCCAGTACCTGCGGGAGACCCAGAAGGCGGCCCTGGCCCAACTGAGCGATCTGCGGACCTATTCCACCAGCGAGTTCATGACCCTCGACGCCTCCACGCGGCGGAATCTGGAACTGACCCGCACCATCCGCACCGGCGCGGTCAAGGGATCGCTGCTGGGCGTGCTGGACGCCACGGTCACGGCCATAGGTGGGCGATTGCTCCGCCAGTGGCTCAACCAGCCGTTGCTGGACGTGAGCAAACTGGAGCAGCGGCTAGACGCAGTGGAGGCCCTCTACCAGGATACGCCAACCCGAACGCAGGTGATGGCCCTACTCAAAGAACTGGCCGATCTGGAGAGGCTAACCAGTCGAGTCGCACAGCGCATCGCGGTGCCCAGGGACCTGGTGGGGATTCGCAAGAGCCTGGAGAGCGTGCCGCAGATTCGAGAGGCATTGTCGCAGCTCGCCCCCCTAGCCCCCCAAAACTGGGGAGAACAGGGGACAGCCCCCCAGAGTTGGGGGGACCGGGGGGCTGAGGATAACCATCCCCTGCAAACCCTGCTCCCCCAGTTGGATCCCTGTGAGGAGATAGCCTCCCTCATTGGTGAGGCCATCGTGGACGATCCGCCAGCCACGCTGGCCAGCGGCGGGGTGATCAAGCCTGGCTTCTCAGCGGAGTTGGATAGCATTGCCACCGCCTCCAGAGACGCCAAGAATTGGGTAGCTAACCTGGAGCGAACTGAGCGGAAGCGAACGGGCATCAAATCCCTCAAAGTAGGCTACAACAAGGTCTTCGGTTATTACATCGAGGTGACCAAAGCCAACCTGGATGCTGTGCCCGAAGAGTACATCCGCAAGCAGACCCTGGTAAACGCCGAGCGCTTCATCACCCCGGAGCTAAAGGAGTACGAATCGCTGATCCTGAACGCTCAGGAGCGCATCCTCGACATTGAGACCCGCCTCTTCCGCCAGGTGTGCGACCAGTTGGCTGCCTCGGCCGAGCGGCTGCTTTCCACCGCCCGTGCCCTGGCCCACCTGGACGTCTACGCCGCCCTGGCCGAGGTGGCCATCCGCAACAACTACGTCCGCCCCGTCCTGACCGATGGCGACGAGATCGAGATCATCGCTGGCCGCCACCCGGTGGTGGAACTCATCCGGCGAGAGGAGCCCTTCGTGCCCAACGATGCCCGCCTCTCCCAGGAGGAGATGATTCTGATCATCACCGGCCCGAACATGTCCGGCAAATCCACTTTCCTCCGCCAGGTGGCCCTCATCGTCCTCATGGCACAGATTGGCTCCTTCGTCCCCGCCGACGAGGCCAGAATGGGGCTGGTGGACCGCATCTTCACCCGCATCGGTGCCCAGGACGAGATCTGGGCTGGCCAGTCCACCTTCATGGTGGAGATGATCGAGATGGCCAACATCCTCCACCATGCGACCAACCGCAGCCTGCTCATTTTGGACGAGATCGGGCGCGGCACCAGCACCTACGACGGCATGTCCATCGCCTGGGCGGTGGTGGAGTACATCCACAACCATCCCCGTCTCAGGGCCAAGACTCTCTACGCCACCCACTACCACGAGTTGACGGAGCTAGCCAACCTCCTGCCTCGAGTGCGCAACTACAACGTGGCTGTGGCCGAGGAGGGCGATAACGTGATCTTCTTGCACAAGATCGTCCCCGGCGGTGCCGATCGCAGCTACGGCATCCACGTGGCCCAGTTGGCGGGCTTGCCCAAGACCGTCATCCATCGTGCCGAGGAGATCTTGAAGGAACTGGAGCGCGATTCCCAGAGATCACCCATCAGACCCCGCCGCATCGCCGAGATCCGTCAGCTCGCCCTCTTCCCTGAGGCCAGCCCCATCATCGAGGAGTTGAAGAAGCTGGACGTGGAATCCATGACGCCACTGGAGGCGCTTAATAGACTGTACGAATTGCAGCGGAAGGTGGGGGGTGATTAAAGGCGGATTCATCGCTTTGAAGCTGCCACCCCGTGAACGAGGTTCCTGAGCCCGATTCGTCGGGCGGGAGCTCCGTAGCACGGCGACTTCATCGCCGTGCGGCCCTGGCAAGCACAACATCACCCTTAACCTGACGCCCATGGTTTTGCATCCCATGCCAAACACAATCTACGAGGAGGTGTGTGATGAAAGCGTGACAATGGCCCCCATTTATCCGATCTCTATCTCAACTCACAGGAGGTGTGCAATGAAAGCGCGATCCTTGTTTCGATCTGTCCGATCCAAATTCCAAATTCACAGGAGGTGGACGATGAAAGGACGAGCGATTCTTATCGGCGTGTTGGCCTTGCTCTTGGCCGCCAGTTATGCTGTAGCTGGCCCGCCTGTTGACAGGGGTAAGGACTCAGCTGAGATCACCCTGGCTGGCACTGTCGCCAGCAAGATCAGTTACCAGGGCCGCCTGACCGATGCGGGCGGCAACCCGCTGGACGGCAACTACAACCTGGTCTTCCAGCTCTGGGACGACGCCACGGCGGGCAGCCAACTGGGGAGCGACATCGCGAAGAACAACGTACCCGTGAGCAACGGCCTGTTCACTGTTGATCTGGACATTCCCCAGGATGCCTTCAACGGCCAGGCACTGTGGCTGCAGATCAACGTCAATGGACAGGTGCTGAGCCCCCGCCAGGAACTACTGCCCGTGCCCTATGCCTTCTACGCTCTGGGTGCTCCGTGGTCCGGCTTGACTGACGTGCCGCCTGGTTTCGCAGACGGGGTGGATGACACCGGCTCTGCGGGGCCCCACGACCACTGGGGCGAGACCTGGAGCGGGAGCGGCGTAGGCCTGACACTGAACAGCAGCAACGAGGATGGCCTACGCGTCTCTGGCGGCGATGATGGCATCCAAGTCGAGTCCGCCAGTGACGATGGCGTGTTTGTGAAGTCGGCGGGCCAGGACGGCGTGCTTGTGGACTCGCCAGGTCGTGACGGCGTGTCAGTGGTTGATCCAGGTAGCGACGGCTTCTACGTAAACAACGCAGGCGACGATGGCCTGGGTGTCGTCTCGGCAGCCGACAACGGTGTGCAGATTGACTATGCCGGCAACGACGGCGTATACATAGACTCTGCGGCCAATGACGGCGTTCATGTCGAATCTGCCGGCAATGACGGCGTCTACGGCCGATCGACCTCGCCCGATGGCCGCGGTGTGGTCGGGGTGGCCAGTGCGGAGAGTGGTCTAACCCATGGTGTGCACGGCGAGTCGGCTTCTGCCAACGGCTATGGCGGCTACTTCACCAACACGGGCGGCGGAAAGGGCCTGTTTGTCAAAGGCGACGCGGCGCAAAGCTGGGATGGATATGGGTTTGCCCGGGCGGCGGTCTATGCCTATTGCAGCCAGCCCATCGAGGTATACCGCTGGTTCAACATCGTGAACGGCTGGCTTGCGGCCTCGTCGCCGGGTGAAGGCGGCTGCTACTTCGATTTCGACTTCAACCTCACGGATCGCTTCTGGGTGGCTTCGCCTGCCGGTGGCGCGCTCTACGAGTCGGCCGGGTGCCAGCTACGCCCAGGCTACACGCGTCAACTCTACTGCTGGAGTGACGACGACGACGGCGATCCTGGGAATGGGCGTATTATGGTGATCGTGTACTAGCCGGTCGCTACGGCCGGGGAAAGGAGGTAAGTGATGTGCAAGGCGATGAAAATCGCACTGGTCGTACTCCTGCTCTGCGGGCTGCTGGTGGTGGGCGCGGCCTGGGCGGGCGCTGCAAGCTACGATCTCTTTTGGTGGACGGTGGACAGCGGAGGTGCAACCTTCAGCAGTGGTGGCGACTATGAGTTGGGCGGCACCATCGGCCAGCCTGACGCTGGCACGCTGAGCGGCGGAGACTTCATCCTCGGTGGCGGATTCTGGGGCGGTGGAGCCGCAGTCACACCCACAACACCAACAGCTACGCCAACTAGTACGCCCACACCGACCAACACGCCGACGGTCACCCAAACACCCACGCCGACACTTACTCCACTCCACCATCAGGTTTACCTGCCCATTGTGTTGCGTGGATGGGAATCTGTTGAGCCCGTGACGGTCGGCCTCATGCAAGGTGAGCGATGGGTTCCAGCCGACACTCCCATTATCCTGGCAGCCGGCTGGATAGCGGACGGACAGGAGCAGATAGTAGACTATCTGGCCTCGGTGGATTTCGTGGTCACCCTGGATAGTGAACCGTTGCCAGACGTGATGGATCATTGGGGTGAGATAGCAGAGTGTGGAGACTTCGACGAAGACGGGGACACCGACTACGTGTCGAGCTGGCAGTATCCTGTAGGGATTCTCAGTGCCGGAACCCATCAGGTTGAATCCGCATTTCATCTTCAGTGGCCCGTCACGGATGGGTTTGATACGGATGAGGATGGTGTCCCGGACGAGTACAGTGGCTCATGGGGGTATTCCCTGCAGATCACAGTTGGGGAATGAGGATAGACACGGCATGTTTGACTCACAACACATCTCTTCTGCCGACTAACCTGATCTACCTGCCCATCGTCTTCAAGAACTAGTCACCGCACCCATCCTCTACTCAACACAGCAACTCCAAGCGGTCTGCGGTGTTGTCATACCTGTAGCAACACCACACAACAGGAGGAGGCAATGCCCACCATCAAAGTCATTCTCAACCCCGTCTCAGGTCGGGGAGCCGGCCAGCAGACGGCGGAGGTCATCCGCCATACGCTGACGGAAGCGAAAGCGACGTTCGAGATCGTCGAGACGACAGAACCGTGCTCGGCCATAGCCCAGGCCGCGCAAGCGGTGCGAGAGGGCTGGGACATCATCGCTGCCGTGGGCGGCGATGGCCTGGCCAATGAGGTGCTAAACGGCATCATTGAGGCCAGCCTGGGCACGCCGTCGTGGGAGGCCGGAGAGCCCGCCGCCGGGGCTCTGGGCCTTATCCCCATTGGCACGGGCAACGACTTCGCCTGGTGCATGGGCGTGCCCATCGGCGACGTGGCTGCCGTCTGCCGCCTGTTGGCCGCCGGGCAGACGCGGGTGGTGGACGTCGGCCGCGTGGAAGACGAGCTGGGGAACGTGCGCTACTTCGGCAACAACTTCGGCGCGGGTTTCGACGCCGCCACCACGGTGGAAAGCTACAAGCTGCGCCACCTGCGCGGGTCGCTGGTCTTCCTGGTGGCAGTGCTGAGGACCATCTTCCTGTACTACAAAGCGCCCCTGGTGACGGTGCGTTACGACGAGCAGGAGATGGAGCTGCCGCTGCTGATGGTCTCGGTGGCCAATGGCCGCCGCACGGGAGGCATGTTCCTGATCGCCCCGCAGGCAGTGCAGGACGACGGCCTGCTGGATCTGTCGCTGGCTCGTCAGGTGAGCCGCCTGGGCATCTTCCGCCTGATCCCCTATTTCATCAGAGGCACCCACGCCACTCAGCCAACGGTGACGGTGGATCGGACGGCGCACATCGTCGTCGCCTCGGAGCAGGATTTGCCGGTGCACGTGGACGGAGAGATTATGCGCACCGACGCCCATCGGCTGGAGGTGAGCGCGCTGCCGCGCCGCTTGCGGGTGGTGTGCTGATGTTGATAGGCCGTCTGCTCATCGCCGCTGCACTCGGCTACCTCGTCGGCTCTTTCCCCACCGGCGTGCTGGTGACCCGGCTGTTGGGGAAGCCGGACGTGCGCTTCAGCGGCAGCGGTCACACCGGCGGAAGCAACGTCTACCGCCTGGCTGGCCTCGCCTGGGGTGTGTTCACCATGCTGGTGGACGTGTGCAAGGGAGTGCTGGCCACCTGGCTGGCGGTGAGGTTGACGGGGACGCCGTGGGCGCTGTCGGCCGCAGGGATGGGCGCTGTGGCCGGTCACTGCTGGTCAGCCTACGCCGGATTCGCCGGGGGGATGGGCCTGAGCACGCTGGGGGGATTGCTCCTCTGGCAGCAGCCGCTGGCGGTGCCCATCGCCGTGGCTCTGTGGGGGCTTGGCTACCTCCTGCTGCGCAACAGTCCGAGGGCGGTGATGCTCATGACCGTGCTGCTGGTGCCTGTCTTCTGGCTGCTGAGGAGCGTCGGCTACGTTTCGCCTGAAGCGGCCGTACTGGGCATCGGTGGAGTAGGGGTGATCTTCATCCGCCACCTCACCGAATTGCGCCTTTACGACCAGCGAGCCAGTGCGCGGGAATAAATCCCCGCGCTGGGAGGGCAAAGCCCCTTCGGGGCTGGGTCCTTAGCCCGTAGGGCTTCGCTCTTTCAGCCCAGAGGTTCACCTCTGGGCGATACTTTATGACGAGGAGGATGTTTATGACTGTTCCCATTGCTCTTCAACTGTACACCGTCCGAGAGGCCCTGGCCAAGGACTTTGCAGGGGTGATGAAGAAAGTCGCCGACATTGGCTACGTTGGCGTGGAGCCCATCTTCGACCCTTCGGCAACCCTTCGACTGGGCTCAGGACAAGGCTCAGGGCATGGCCTTCCCGGAACGACGACCGCCGAAGCCGCCAGGCTCTTCCAGGAGTTGGGACTAGAGGTGCCGAGCGCTCACACTCCCCTGCCCATCGGGAAAGACACCAACGGGGTGCTGGACTTTATGGCCGCCATGGGCTGCCAGCGCATTGTCTCCGGTAAAGGGCCCGACAGCTTTGAGACGATGGACCTCATCAGGCAAACCTGCGATCTGTTCAACCAGGCCCACGCCGTCGCAGCCGAAAACGGCCTGGAGTTTGGGATTCACAACCACTGGTGGGAGTTTCTCCAGGTCGAAGGCCGGTACGTCTACCAGGTGATGCTGGAACACCTGGATCCAGGCGTGTTTTTCGAGATCGACACGTATTGGGTCAAGACGGCGGGTGTGGATCCGGCCAAAGTGTTGAAGGAACTCGGCCCGCGTGCCCCCTTGCTGCACATCAAGGACGGCCCGGCTCTCAAAGACGTACCGCAGGTCGCCGTCGGCGATGGCGTGCTGGATTTTCCCAGTATCATCCAGGCTGCCGCCCCCCTGGCCCCCCAAAGTTGGGGGGAACA
>Ga0315548_1004186_pt1 | contig 10490 bp, 11 predicted proteins | sample SalMarSW160110MG_2_FD_202540 | JGI IMG/M metagenome (GOLD analysis project Ga0315548, IMG submission 202540) | Salt marsh sediment microbial communities from the Plum Island Ecosystem LTER, Massachusetts, United States - Salt Marsh Sediment SW1601-110 ... | reverse complement strand
CCTTGCCGGAGACTTGTTGCCTCATGACAAGGGTACCGGATCGGCGAATTTGGTCAACGAGGGTGATACGACTTTTCGAGACTCTTGTTAGAGTGCAACTGGTATGACTTTACGGGACTCGACAGCTTTGAGCCTGCTAACGAACCCAATACCGAGTGGTACAGTCAAGCCACGACCCCCAAGATAGACGATCCAGAGGCTTGGGACGAAATGGATGACTACTTTGCAGCCCTGTACACGTATGCCCACAGCCACTATACTGGCATAATAGTCTTCACGCCTCCAATGGCGCAATCTGCCTACGCCGAGGGCATCGAATGGAGCAACTGCGACAACAGGAAATTGACAGACGGAAGCATCGGGTACGACCACATGAGAACCACTTACGAAACCAATAACGATGGTTATACCTGGCACAACTACTGGAATCAGGGACGGGAGTCGGCGGTGACATGTTTGCAGGGCGGTGGGCACGTGTACAGCGCGTTCCCAAGCTGGATGCAGATGGCCATCTACTATAGAAACCTGCCTATCTACATCGCCGAAGCCGATCTGTATTCCCAGTGCCAGTTGACCGGCAACCCCCTTCAATGGAAAGACGACAGCCCTGATCTCACGGGATCGCCGGAAGAGACATCCGAGTCGCTGCTGTTGTTCTCCAGCGGCAATGTTTGGCTGACCGATGCTAACATCTTCTGGCTGCTCGCCGACAACACCGGCCAACAGATGCTACCGGAGCAATGTGCTGGCGTTCAAGATGAAAGGCTTCTCCGGGAACACGACTGGCACGAAGCATACGACGAAGATGATAGAGACCCACCTTTTGGCGAGCCGTTCCGCGAATGGTTCACCTTGTGGTGGCCGCAAGCACACTGAGTTGATGAGGAGGGAAAATGTCAACAAGAACGAATTCTTGCACAATTGCCATCGTTCTCTTGCTTCTCGCGACACTGACAACCGGGTGCGCAGCAGGAAAGCAAGCTGAAGCAATCTTTGATCCGACGCCGATGCCTGGCGTCGTGCGGATGGGCGAGCCTGTCGAGATTAGCCTACCGGAAACTGTCGGCTGCATATTCGGCGGAAGCCTGAAAGGCTCCGTGTTGCTTGGGAGGGGAACGCTAAACGGACAAGCACAATCGGTAATAGTGAACCTCGCGACAGGGAAGGCATATCAACTGAATGACCAAGCAGCCCGGTCGGAGGCTGGCACCCTGCACTACGTCGCGCAATTGCGGAAGGGAGCATCGGCCTTGGATCCCGATGTGCTAACAGTGTACAATGTAGCCGAGGGCAAGTCGTTAGTGGTAGCTGAGGGCAAGTTGAGTGCCCCCTACATATCCGGCGACATCGCGGTGTGGGAAGAGACCGGAATCCAGGAACGCGACATCTACGGGTACAATCTACCAAAAGGGTATCGTTTCACAATTGCCGAGGGGGAAGGTGTCCGAACAGCGCCCCAGGCCTCGGGCGAGTGGGTAATATACGTGTTCGAGGATGCAAGAACCCAGACCACACCCGCGCTGCGCGCCCACCACATTTCCAAGGGTGATGATTTCGAGATCGGCTTGATGCCGCTGCTACCAGGAGATCAGCCGTCTGACCGTTTCAAGGTCAGCGACGGCAAGGTGGCATGGATCGGCGTCAATCGTGGCGAAGTTCACGTCTATGACCTGGAAAAGCGTGTCGATGAGATAATATTCAAGGATGAAAGGCCCCAAGTTGTAGTGCTAGGCGCACTCGATATGAAAAGCGACCTGATTATGTGGAGCGGCACCTCGTGGGGTGTTGTCGGATATGATATGATTCATCGCCAACTGTTCGATATCCCCGATCTACCGGCAGAAATACGTGATCAGGCGGTATCTAGCGAGAGGTTTATCTCTGAGAGCTATGTGGTGTGGATCGTCGAGGAAATGGATCCTCTTTCGTCATTCATGCTGACCCCGCCACCGCCAGGCGAGAGCAAACCAACCCCGCAGCCAGAGGTGATTGCTGGGGCAGAGCAGTGCCGAATGCGGCTGTTCGCCGCGCCGCTCACGCGAAACGCGGAGGCAGCGCCAGGTACAAAACTCCTGCCCCCGGTATCGCCGCTCAAGATGCCCTAGCCATCAAAAGAGTAGTGCAGCGGCACCGATCAGAAGCAATGACGATAAACCCTGTCAACAGCCTGTGCTTGGTATGCAAGCTATGCTTGATTCCTGCATTTCTGGCAGGAATCGGGCTGCTCGCAGGTTGTTTTCCGGTCAGTTTTGCAGGTGACTATACTACGGCAACGCCCCATCCCGCATCTCCGACCGGCGTGGCGCAGGCAGGCGAGTTAAGGTCGTTGACTCAAGCCGACGAACAGCTGGGGGAGCGACTTCTTGCGAATATCCGGGTTGATGGGGATGTTCTGTTTGCAACCACAGAAGAAAGCGGCAAAATCCGTCCTTTAGCCATCGACTTATGTGGCGAAGAAGTTGCCGGAGTGGATACTCTCCTGGTTGTCAACAGCAGGTGGCAGTTCACCGAACGGTACTTTGCCTGGGCTGCTCCAGATACCGCCAATCCAAGCGTGGAAAAGGTACACATATATGATGTGCGGGCGGGAAAGGAATTGTCGATGGGCAAGGGAGGTGCCCAGGGATGGCCTGATGTTTCCGGCGACATAATCGCCTGGTCGGAGGTGAACGGAGACAACAGTTGGGACATCTACACCTACAACGTCGCGTCAAGGCAATTGACCGCCGCAGTGGTACGCCCGGGTGGCCAGACTGTTCCCAAGATCGCCGGGGAGTGGATCATCTACATGCAACGGCGAAGCAGCGACGTCCGTGACGAGATGCGGGATCTGTACCTGTACAATCTAAACAGTGGGGAGGAGATACACATAGGGCCATCTCCCTATGCGGGCAGGCTCGAAGGAGATACCTACGGCATCGCCAACGGGCGGGTAGCCTGGATAGGGTGGAACATCGGCAAAGAACCCACTCCCGAAGGCCCGCTCCCTGCCCCGCACGGCTATGACTTGACAAACCGCGCCGAACGCACGCTCGACCTGTTAGCAGATTGCGCTCCTTACTACTTCAAAATGGCCGGCGATCTGATCCTCACTGGCTGCAGCGATGGCTTTTACGGCTATGACCTGGCGCAGGATCGCCTTTTCGCAGTGCCTTACCCAGAGCACAGTATTGGGGAAGTCTACCTGTCGGAGACGTACGTGGTCTTTCGCATCCAGGAGGACTCTCTTGCCCCCCAGGAACCCAGGATACCCGAAGCGCCGCCGGAGAAGTCGCAATACACACCTCAGCCTGTGCGTTTCCTGCTGTTCGTCGTGCCTATCACGCGGGCGCCGTCGAGCGGGCCGCCACCGCCCATCTCGCCGCTTTCTGCACCCGAATCCTGAGCGTTCAGTATACCCAGGAACCCACGATGAGCCCGACGTAGCACTCGGATAGCGCCAATCTCACCGAGGTGCCTGATGAGTACGTTGCCAGATTGCCAATGTTCAACAGTTTGTGACGAATATTCTATACTAGGAGGAATACCGTGTTCGGAAAACAAAAACCGGCTCCTGCCAGACCCACTACGCCCAGACCTTCGGCCTCCATCATTGAGACCACGATTGGCCCCAATGCCTACTTCCGGGGCGACATCCAGTCGGACGGCGGCGTGCGCATCGAGGGTATCTATGAGGGTACCATCGACATCACCGGCAACCTGGTCATCTCCGACGGGGCAAAGGTCATCGCCGACGTCAAGGCCAATAACATCTCCATCTCCGGCGCGATCAAGGGGAACATCGCCGGCAACCGGGTGGAGATCCTCGAAACCGGCCGGGTGTGGGGCGACCTGACCATCAATTCGTTGCTGCTCAACGAGGGTGCTTACCTGCGTGGGCAGACCACGATGCACGGCGACATCGAGCCGCCGATGATCGAAGCGCCCAAGACAGTCAAGCCAAGGCCGGCCGCCGAGCCTGCTCCGACCATCGTGGACGCGCAATCCAAGCCTCCAGTGGACTAGAGGTACCGCCAGAAGAAAAACCAAAAGGCCCACCGTGCTCGTGTCGCGGTAGGGCTTTTTTGTATGGGTGCTAAAGACTACTCCTAGACCAGCGGCCACGGTACCTGGCGGCGGTGGGGGTCGGGGTGGGGGAAGACGGCGTTCTCCAGCAACGCCGCCAGGCGGGCCTCCAGTGCGGCGATCTCTTCCCCGGTCAGCAGCTTGGCCAGCGTTTGGTGCCGCACGCTCTCGCCGGTTAGCTCCTCCCGCAGCCGGCGCAGGTCGGCCAGATATACCTCGGGGATCGGTTCCCCGGCAAAGTCCCAGATGACGGTGCGCAGCTTGGGCTCGGCGTGAAAGGTGAGCGCATTGTCGATGGCCCAGATACGGTTCCATCGATCCAGCAGCAAGTGGCCGCCCTTGCGATCGGCGTTGTTGGCCAGGATATCGAATAGGGCCACCGGGAGCAAGTCAGCCCGGCGCTCCTCGGAAAAGGAGAAGTAGGTGCTCTCCGCGTCGGCGTCGATGAAAAGCTGTAAAGCGCCGATGCCGTGGGGACCATCGCACAGAGCGGTGGGGGGTATGGGCGGCCACCCTAGAACCTGGCCGACGGTGTAGGCGGCCACCTCACGTAGACAGAGCGTGCCGTGAGGGAAATCCCACAGTGGCCTTTCGCCCCTGGATGGCTTGTAGACCGCCAGCGTCTGCAACGCCTCGTCGGCCACGCTGGCGAGAAAGATGAGATTGGAGCTGGGGAGGATCTGCGCTACGAGTTCCACGTGGCCCTGAAGGAGCAGTTGCACTGCCCGCTCCGGTTCCACGGGCACGGCATCCTCACGCTCAGTCTTCATCCACTTGGTATAAGCGCTTGCGCCCGTTATCTCGCACGCAAACGTGTTCCTCATCCGGATTGAGGGGGTCGCCGCATAGTGGGCAGATCGGGCGGCCTGAGGCGACGGCGACGGCAGCCTTGCGGGCCAGCGCCACCATCTGATGCCGGCTGACCCAGACGCGTACCCGGCCTTCCTGCATGGTCTCCGCCTCCAGCGCTTCGGCCGATATGATGAACATGTCGCGCATCTGGTCGTAACTCAGTTCCAGCTTTGCTGCGCGGAAAAGTGGCTCCACCGGATGGACGAGATCCGTGCCTGAGAGATCTTGTTCTTCGCTCGGTTCCCCCAGTTGATCCAGAGCGCCGCCGGCGGCGATGGCCAGTGCAGCGGCCTGCTCCTTTTCGACGATCACGGTAATCAGCAGATCATCCTGGGATGCCTGAAGATAGAATGTACGCTGGCCCGGAGGGCCGATGGTGTCGATGGTGATAAAGTCCGCTTCGTCCAGTTCGATCCATTCAGGCTGGCTCATTTCTCTTCCTCCACGACAGTCGCTAGATGACTGTTGTCGTTCAGGCACTCCAGGCGAGGTGTGGGACCGTCCAGCATCAGCACCGTCAACGAAGCCGGGGCGATCACCAGCCGCTGGAACAGATCCAGATGCAGTCCGATGTAGTAGGCTACGGCCGCCTTGATCACGTCGGCGTGGGAGATGACGGCGATGGTCTGCTGGCGATGTTTGGCCTCCAGCTCCTCCAGTTCCGCCACGGCTCGCGCCTGTACATCCCGCATGCTCTCCCCCCCGGGAAAGCGCACCGTGCTGGGCGTGGATTGAACTTGGCGCCACAGTTTTCGTGTGCGGAGCTTTTCCAGCGGTTGTCCCGTCCAACGCCCCACGCGAGCCTCTCCCAATCTCTCGCGTACCACCACTGGCAGCCCGTGGGCTGCGGCGATGATGCGTGCGGTCTCCACTGTACGCTCCAGAGGGCTGGTGTACACCGCCTCGATCTTGACCGGGGCTAGTCGCCGAGCCAGGGCTTCTGCCTGGGCACGTCCCTCTCGATTGAGGTGAATGCCGGGAGTCCAACCGGCCACTATGCCGCTCTGCAGGGCGTCGTTGTCGCCGTGACGCACGAGTAGCACGCGGGTCATAGTTTGGGCTCCCTTGCCCTCACCAACAATACCGGCCAGTCCACCTCGCCCAGCAACTTTTGGAGTTCTGCCAAGTGCAGGATCGTGTCACTCAACACCAGCAGGCCGCTCTGCTCGGCTTGGAGCACCTGGATCAGCGCGGACACGCTTTTCTCCTGCACCAGTTGGTAGTGTACCAGCACGCTCTGGCGGCGCAGCCAGTCGGCGGTGTCGGCCTGCAATCGGTACTCCTCTTGAGACGTCTCTGCCACGATCAGCACGGCCAGGTAGCCTCCGTTCTTCTGCGCCAGGCGCGTGGCGATCCTCAGCGCCTTGCGGGCGGCGGGCGAGCCATCGTACGTCACTGCGACCGGGGGTCTGATGCTTTCGTCTCGCTGCAACAGGAGCACGCAGCACGGGGCTTGCACCGCTGCCGTCAGGGCCGTGGAGCCCAGCCGTGCCTTTCGAACGAGCGGCCGGCTCACCTTGCCCAGGATGAGTATGTCGGCTTCCCGGGCTGCTGCCATCACCTCGTGGGCGACCTCCCCGCGCACGACGTCGAAGGCCCACTCGATTTCCCGTCGCTCGCAGGCTGCCGCGAGCGCCCGCCGCGCTTGCCTGGCCTGTGCCCGTAGCTGGCGTTCCATCCGCGCCGAATCCAGTTGGGCGGCGGTCACGGACGGAAACCGCACCTCCCGCGTCACAGGCGACCCCGCCGCCCGCAGCAGGTTGACGTCTTCGACGTACAGCCCTCTCAGTTTAGCCTTCATGCTGACGGCCAGTTCGACTGCTGCTTCCAGCGCAGCCAGGCTGTGATGTGAGGCATCCAGCGCTACCAGTATGCGCCGAAACAGCGCCTCGTCGTTTGGCTTGTTCATGCCGATCCCGGTCCTAGCCTTCTTTTCCGGTTGATTTTTCCTTTTCGGAGGACGATTCGAAAGCTCGCTGTTTCTCGGCGAACCCGATCAGTCGTGCTTCGACCAGTTGGTTGATGCTTCCCGGGGGGAAGCTCCCATCCTTCCTGCGCTCACCGGCCGGCACGCCGGTCAGGAGCTCGATGGCCTGATCCACCGTCTCCACAGCGTAGACGCTGAACTGGCCTTCTTTCACTGCCTCAATGACGTCTTGGCGCAGCATGAGGTGCTGCACGTTGGAGGCCGGGATGACGACGCCTTGATCGCCCGTCAGGCCCCGCGCCTTGCACACGTCGAAGAATCCCTCGATCTTTTCATTGACGCCGCCGATGGGCTGCGCCTCGCCGTGTTGGCTGACGGAGCCAGTGACGGCCAAAGGTTGCTTGATGGGCACCTTTGCCAGCGCCGACAGCAGCGCGCACAGCTCCGCCATCGAGGCGCTATCTCCCTCCACGCCGCCGTACGACTGCTCGAACACCAGGCTCGCCGACAGCGAAAGCGGATATTCAGGCGCGTAGCGAGAGCCGAGAAAGCTCGACAGGATGAGCACGCCCTTGGAGTGAATGGGGCCGCCCAGCTCGACCTCGCGCTCGATGTCCACGACCTTCCCACTGCCCAAGCGAACGCGGGCGGTGATGCGGCTGGGCTGTCCAAAGGCAAAGTTGCCCAACATCAACACCGAAAGGCCGTTGATCTGCCCCACCCGCTCGCCCTCCGTATCGATCAGGATCGTGCCACGCTGAATCTGCTCCTGCACCCGCTCCCGCAGCCGGTCGGCGCGGTGGATCTGTGCGTCGATGGCGCGCTGCACATCGTGCGCCCTCACCACGCCGTTGCCGCTCACGCCGGCCCAATAGTCCGCCTCGCGCAACAGGTCGGCGATGCTCAACAGGTGGATGGAGAGCTTTTCCGCATCTCCGGCCATCCGGGCGCTGCGGGTGATGATCTGTGCGACGGCCCTCCGGTCGAAGGAGCGCAACGCGTTCTTGCGTGCCAGCATGGCGATCAGTTGGGCGTATAGCAAGTGGTTTTCCGGCGTGCGCGCCATTTCCTGGTTAAAGTCAGCCTCGACCTTGAACAGCTCACCAAAGTCGGGGTCGTATTGGTAGAGCAGGTAGTATAGCAGCCGTTCGCCGATCAGGATGACCTTCACGTCCAGCGGGATAGAATCCGGCTCTAGCGAGACGGTGCTCACTAGGCTCAACGTCTGGCCCAGCGACTCGATGCGTATCTCTCTGGAGCGCAGGATGCGCTTGAGCCCGTCCCAGGCGAAGGGTTGCAGCAGCAGCTCGCGGGCATCCAATATGAGATAGCCGCCGTTGGCGCGATGCAGCGCACCTGGCTTGATCAGGTTAAAGTCGGTCACAAGCGCACCCATCTGGGCAATGTGCTCGACCCGCCCTATGAGATTATTGAAGGTCGGATGCTCTTCAAAGATCACCGGTGCGCCCTCGGACTCGCTGTGATCGACGATCACGTTCACCTGATAACGGCGGAACAATAGCTCTCCCGTCAACGAGGGTGGCAGCGGGATTCCCATCATCGGCGCTTCTTCCGTCTTGCGGAACTCGTCCACGTTCTCGATCACGTCCTCCTGCACCGCGGTCAGGTACTCTACCACCTCCGGCAACTCGGTGTGTTTTTCGCGCAACTCATCGATAAAGTGGCCCACGGCGAACATCGCCACCTCGCGGTCCAACTCCTTCGTCCTCTCCCGCGCATCCCGCTCCCACTGCCGCACCTGGTAGATGGTCTCCTGGAGCTGTTCCTGGAGCTCGGTGATCTCGCCTTCGACCTTCTTACGCTCTTTCTCTGGAAGCTTCTGGAAATCCTCCGGGCTGACGACCTCCCCCTCATGCAACGGCGCGAAGGCCAGCCCGACCGGCGTACGGATCAGGGAGATGCTGCGCTCTTGGGCCTTTTTTTGAACTTCACCGAAGGCTGCTTCCTGCTGTTCTTTGAATTCCTCCTCGATCTCTTGCCTGCGCGTGCGGTAGTCCTCGCTCTCGAAAATGGCCGGAATGGCTGTACGCAATTCCTCGACCAATCCCTCCATATCCTCGCGCAGGACGACCCCGTGCCCTGGCGGAAGCTGGATGGCGCGCGGCTTGTGGGGTTGTTCAAAGTTGTTGATATAGATCCAGTCGGAGGGGATCGGTTCACCGGCGGCTTTCTGTTCGAGGAACTGCCTGATGGTGGTGCGCTTGCCCGTGCCGCTGAGCCCCAGCGCGAACAGGTTGTAGCCTTCGCGTTGGATGCCGATGCCGAACCGGATCGCTTCGACCGCGCGCTCCTGGCCGACGACGTCGGTCAGATCTTCTAGATCGGCCGTGGTCCTAAACTTGAACTGCGAGGGTTTGCACGCCTGGCACAGCCTTCGCGCCGGTAGGGGTCTGATTCTTGCCATGAATACTCTCCTTCGTCTGATGTTGGCTAGATTGTTGCTTGGCTGGTGGGTTGCAGTCCGGGTTCGTAGGCGACAAAGGCCTCGCGCCACTGGGCGGGGATGGGGATGGACTCTTGCCTCCCATAGTCGTAGCACACCTGTACCGTGCGGGCAGTGGCGGTCAGCCGCCCATCCTCTCCTTCTATCCGGTACTCGAAGACAAAGCTCGATTGCCGCAGATCGCTCGCCCGGATGCGGATCGTCACCTGTTCGCCTAGCCTCAGCGGCGACTTGAACTGGCAACCGGCCTCGGCGATGATGATGCCGACGTCGGTGGGATTGGTTGGGGCGAATCCCAACTCGCGCAAATAGCGGAGGCGCGCCTGCTCCAAGTAGGTGAAGTAGACAGCGTTGTTGACGTGGTTCAGTGCGTCCACATCGCGCCAGCGCACCTCCAACGTGGTCGAGAAGCGAAAGAGGTCGTCGGTCATCCAAGTTCCACGAAGCGCGTTTCGCCGGTGGCCAAGTCAAGGATGCAGAAGGAACGCCGCTCCGTCCGCCTGCCTCCCAACGCGCCGGGATTGATGACGTGTGTGCGGCCTATCATCCGATCGCGTCGCCGGTGCGTGTGTCCGTGGAAGACGTAGGCATACTCGCCCGAGGCGATCAGGTTGCCCAGCACTTCCTCGTTTTCCCCGTGGAGCATCGCGACCCGGTATCCGTCCAGCGCAGGACACTGCAGCCATGCGAACCGGCCATGTCCGAGCTGCTCTTCCGCTGCTTGGGCTAGCTCGAAGTCGCGGTCCATGTTGCCCTGGGCGATCCACACGTCGAAATCCGCCAGGATGTGGACAACGTGCGACTCGCAGACGTCGCCGCAGTGAAGGACCGCCGCCACGTTTTCAGCCCGCAGTGCCTCAAGCGCCACCCTCAGATTACCCACGTCGTCGTGGGTGTCCGCAATGATGCCAATTTTCATTCCCGCCCTCCAGCAATCAATGCTTGCCCTGCGAGCAATGCTTGCTCTACGGGCAATAATAGCAGAAACTGCCCAATACGCAATCTCAGGTAGTGTCCTTGGACAACTGAGATAATTGCTGGCATACTATCAGTGGATCAATGTCATTAAGTTAAGGTTAACTTTGGGGGCATAATGGTTATGATAGCCTTCTGATGGAATACAAACTCAGGAGGCTCAGATGCCAGAGAATACGGCGAATCTTATTACCGGACTGCTGACAG
>Ga0315548_1004183_pt1 | contig 10492 bp, 9 predicted proteins | sample SalMarSW160110MG_2_FD_202540 | JGI IMG/M metagenome (GOLD analysis project Ga0315548, IMG submission 202540) | Salt marsh sediment microbial communities from the Plum Island Ecosystem LTER, Massachusetts, United States - Salt Marsh Sediment SW1601-110 ... | reverse complement strand
CTGTATTGCCGACTACTCGGAAATCTTTCACCGTTACCTCGATCAGCTTCGAGCTTCGTAAGGTATCCGGGCTTACAACTTTCCCTAAGTGGAAATCCATTTTCTCTTCTGGTCCTAAGGTCCACTCGCCAAATGGAGGCCAGTGGCTTATTTCCTCGCCATCGAGAAGGATTAACATTCTTATTCCTTCTATTGTTCGGCTGGAAATATTCTTTACGGCTCCATCAAAGACTAGATGGAGCTCATTAGTCGTTAACTCTTCCCATTCCATAGTTAGTTCTTTCGGGAAGTTAACAACGACTTCAAGTCTAGGGCCATCATCCGGAATCTGGAGACTATCACTGGATGCGTCCAGAGTTATTGTTTCCGAGTTTCCGTCTCGGGTAGCTATGATGCCGGCTGTGGCACTAACTACCACCACAACGATCGCAACAATTAACCACTTTTTCATTAGATTACCTCCTTTTCTTTCAATATAGTATTGTTAATGATGCAAGGCTATTTTACCACATTTTATACTGGTTTGTCAAGTGGAGCCAGTCTGCAATACTTAATGTTTCGGCGCGTTGAGTCGGAGAAATTTTGTTTGTTTTTAACCAGGCTTCAGTCTTTTCCCGAGGCATAGTTAAACCCTTGGATAGATTATTAATTAGTTGTTTCCTTGGTTGGGAAAAACCAGCCTTAACAATTTTGAAAAACTTCTTGCTATCCCCCAGCCGAGACGGCTCGGGGACTATTTTAATTATGGCTGTATTAACTTTTGGTTGGGGGAAGAAAGATTTTTTAGAAACATAGGAAATGATTTCGGCTGTAGCGTAAACTTGCACAGCCACCGCTAAAATACTCATCCGGGGTGGCTTGGCGCAGATTCTTTGGCCGACTTCTTTCTGTGTAACTAAAACCATTGACTGGGGCCGGCTATTGTTTTCCAGGAACTGTCTGATAACCGGAGCTGTGATGTAAAAAGGCAGATTGCCCACTATTTTGTAGTTTTCGGGCAGGGACAATTTTAATTTAAGGATATCGCCTTTGATAATTTCTACATTTTTGAAATCCTTAAGTGTCTCTTTTAGAATATCAACCATTATTTGGTCTTTTTCCACGGCCACAACCCTTTTCGCTTTTTGAGCTAGTTCTTGAGTTAAAGTGCCAATGCCCGGACCGATTTCCAAAACCGTGTCTCTATTATCAAGCTGGCTGCTGTTAATGATTCTTTTGAGCGCTCCCCGGTCAATCAAAAAGTTCTGGCCCAGTCGCTTGTTGGGCCGCTGCCCGTGAGCCCGGAGCAGTTTTTTGATTACTGATACGGCAGTTAAGTTCATTTTCTTTATTTTATCACAGTTTTGAGGGTGTGGATAAGGTTCTTGACTGGGTTGGGGGAGATGGTATTCTGGATAAAGAAGCGAATATGGGAGAATTGCCTATTAGAGCCCGGGAAATCAAAGAAAGATTGAGCAAAATAGGGCTTAAAAATTTAATTTGGCTGAAGAATTGGGCGTTAACGCAGGTTTGGCCGAACTTAAAGGGATCCAGCAGAGACCCCTTGCTTTATTTGGGACTTGTTTCCGTGGTTCTGTTTTTAGTTATTTCTTTAATAGTTCCTTCTTTTGCTGGCTCAGCCAGTTTGCTTATTTTCAACCAGGGTTCTCAAGGCGAGGACCTTTTTATTGTGCCGGGCATGAAAGTCAAGGAATCGCCTGATTTGAGCCTGGTGCAGAAAAACAGCCTAACCGCCGTTTCCCCTCCCATCATGGTCACCCCCACTGTTTTAGGTGCTTTGGTCAGCGCAGCTGATTACGAATGGACAAAAAAGGAAATAACGGAATATGCGGTTGAGCCGGGCGATAACTTCTGGTCAATCGCTGAAAGATTCAATATTTCGGTTGACACCATTCTTTGGGCCAATGATTTGAATAAATACACCTTATTACAGATCGGCCAGAAACTGATTATTCCTCCGACAACTGGCGTCATCCACCACGTGCAAAAAGGCGACACTTTGGGCCAGATTGCCAAGACTTATAAAGCTGATAAGATGGAGATTGTAGCTTACAATAATTTGGCGGCCGAAGACGACATATACATTGGTGATATTTTGGTTGTGCCCGGCGGCGAAATGCCCCCGGCTACTGTTTACGCGCCGAGCTACGTGCCGATCGCTTCCAGCTACTTTATCTGCCCGATTGCCGAACCCTGCCGCATCACCCAGGGACTGCACTGGTACAACGCGATTGATTTTTCGCACGGCAAGTGCGGCGAGCCGATTTATGCTGCGGCTTCAGGCACGGTCCTTAAAGTCAACTTGACAAGCTCTACTTCCAAATGGGCCTTTAATGGAGCTGGCAATCATATAACTATTTTACATCCCAACGGCGTGGTTACATGGTATGGCCATATTCAAGCAAGCTTAGTTAACCCGGGCGATTACGTTTTACAAGGTCAGATAATCGCTTTGATGGGAGGAGCTCCGGGAACGCCGGGGGCCGGCAATTCAACTGGCTGCCACGTGCACTTTGGCGTCAGCGGAGCGGTAAATCCTTTTGCCCGGTAATGTTATCGGAATTTTCTGTAATCTGGGCTGTACTTATCGGCACGGTCCTCTATATACTAGCCAATACTTTCGGACTTCTTTAAAAACCGCCTTCGGCGGCTTTTAATTTTAATAAAGCAAGGTTTACATAAACTGTCCTTGACATTTCTGCTAAATCGTGATAAAATACAGGCGAAAAGGAGACCTTTTCAAATATTGAAGGAGGTACGGAGAAACGAAAAAAGTCATCGTATTCATAGTGGTGCTACTGGTAGTAAGCTTACTCTCGGCTTGCAACGGCAGTAGTTCCAAGCTCGACAAATGTCTGGAGAACAACGAAAAGCTAGTCGACCGCTTAGAAGCTTCAGAAAATAAGACGGCCGAAAAAGAAAACCAGCTTAAAGCCTGCGAAGGCGAGATGGAAAACCTGAAAGACTTATTGGCAACCGCGAACACTACGATAAGCGATCAAGGGTCTCAGCTTAAAGCCTGCGAAGGCGAGATGGAAAACCTGAAAGACTTATTGGCAACCGCGAACACTACGATAAGCGATCAAGGGTCTCAGCTTAAAGCCTGCGAAGGCGAGATGGAAAACCTGAAGGCTAATTACGTTCCAAGGTTGAAAGATTTCGATAGCTACGATGAGCTGATAGAATTCTTGGAAAATCAGGACCTTAGTGGGTTGAAAAAGGACTCACAAGGTGAAATCTGGTACCAGGATGTGGTGGAGAAAACTATAGAAAACGCTATACAGGTCGGAATTAGAGCTTATCCGGTTACTGCCAGCGTGAATTATCAGAGTAACGTCGAAACTTGGTTCTTTGTAGCTTTCGTAATTGATGGTAAGTATATTTTCATGACGGTAATGTATACCGGAGAATATTACGAAGCTTTCTTAGTGGAAGGAGAGGATCTCGCCGAACTCAATAATTTCCCTGGTTCTGAAATCGAAATCCGAAGACTTGATATATGGAACCAATGGGGCCGTTAAAAAAAAGGGCTGCAGTCAATAGATTGTCAGCCCTTTTTAATTTGTTTGATCGGTTTCTTTATGATACATTAAAATCATGGCAAAAGAAGATAGCCGCGATTCTTTAACCGAATACCAACAGGTTCAATCTGCGGGAGTTTTTTTTAAAGACCTGTTCGAACGGGAAAAAGCAGGGCTAAAAGATTTTTCGTCGCTACCTTCATTGTTAAATTTAACGCTGAATAAGATTTATGCCAATTTATTAAAGTTCGTTGAGAATATTATTGGGGTTCGGTTATATACTTTAATTGACAACCCTTTACTGGCGGATGTAACCCCGAAAATAAAAAGCTTGGCGAGAAAATTGATTCGGAAGAAAATCATTAAAAAAATAGCGAGAACGCCGCGGATTTATCCTGACGAACCTTGGGTCCAACAATATCAAATTGAGATAGCTACTACTTCGGCCGAGATTCTTTCTTATTCTGACGGGAGAGGGTCTATTTCAGGCGGTGGAGGCGGGATTGATTTTGACGAAGCAAAGGCATTTATAAAGACCGTGGGCGAAGGCATGGAAAGGTTCTGCCTCTGCGTTTATCGAGAGAAGGACCTTTTATTATCTTCTTATAATAAAGTTGCCAAAAAAGCATTGAACCCTCTTTCTTTTACTGGCATTTCTCCAGTCCAGCGTCAAACCAACTTATGGCTTAAAATAGACAAAAAATCCATTTTTCGCTGGGTAAAGGGATTTTCCCTTTACAACAATAAAAAAACATTAATTCCGGCTCAGTTGGTTTACATTGGCTATAAGTATGCGAAAGGAGAACCGATAATACAAGAGCAGATCAGCACCGGAGCGGCTGCGGCAGATTCTTTTGAAGGGGCCTTGTGCGGAGGAATATGCGAGGCAGTGGAGCGAGATGCTTTTATGATTGCTTATCTTAACAAGCTTTCCCCGCCGTTGATAGATCTTTCCACTGTTAAAGATAAAGAACTTCAGAAGTTATTGGCCATGTTCAAGCGCTATAATTTGGAGATTTACGCGGTTGATATAACAACCGATATCGCCATCCCATCAGTCTTAGCAGTTATTATTGACAGAACCGGAGTCGGTCCGGTTGTTCATTTAGGCGCCAAGACAAATTTAAATATAAAAGAAGCGGTTTCCGGTGCAATATGCGAAGTGTTGCGGGGCAGGCTCGGTTTTCGTGGGAAGGTGCCCCTTAACGATAAATTAAAAAAGAAACAGGGACTATTGAGGGCTAATCCCTCCCAGATAATGATGTTTGAGGACAGGTTTCTTTTTTGGGAATCCTTGGACATGATTAAAGATATTGAATTTCTTCTTCAGGGCCCGGAGAAAAAAATCGATACAGAAAACTTGGATAGATATAAGAATTTTTCCGACAGGGAAAAACTCAAAGCAAGCTTGAAAATTTTAAAAAAAGCGGATATCGATGTTTACGGGACTGATATTGCTACACCCCAGATGAAGGAAGAGGAAATATTTGTAGCCAAAGTAGTATCACCTCAGCTTCAACCTCTTTATTTGAATGAGGGAATAAGGCACTCTTGGGGCGATCGCCTGTTTAACGTTCCTGTCAGGCTGGGCTATCGGGGGGAACCTTTAGCCGAAAAAGATTTAAATCAATTACCCCACCCGTTTTTATAAAATATGTCCATTGCTGAAAATTTTTACCAATCAACTAAAGTAAAATATAAAAAGGGTTTCGAGAAGCCGCCCGATTTTTCAGACTGGCCTCAGGAGTGGAAAACAATTTATTTTAAATCTTATCCTCGTTTGCCAAGGATTTTCCTGCCGAAACCCGTTAAAATGGATTTCCCCTTGGGAGAATCTTTAATTATTCGCCGTTCAGAAAGAGATTTTGACGGCCGGGCGATTAATCTTAAAGATTTGAGCCAGTTGCTTTTTTACTCGGCTGGCGTTACTGAAAAAAAAGGAGAGAACTGGAACAGTAGCCACAGGCCCTATCCGTCGGGCGGAGCCAGGTTTCCCCTAGAAGTATATCTTTTTAGTCTTAAAGGCAGCCAAGAACTAAAAGCGGGCATTTATCATTATAACGTTAAAGAGCACTCTCTAGAGGAAGTGCTTAAGGAGGACAGTATAAGAGAGCAGATTTACCCAGAGGCTGTTTGGCAGAAGATGATGCTAAAAGCACCCCTGCTTTTAGCCATCTCAGCGGTTTTTTACAGAAACACGATGAAATATAAAGAGAGAGGGCATCGCTACATTCTTTTTGAGGCTGGGCATTTGGGGCAAAATATTTATTTGTCAGCTGCTGCTCTAAATCTCAAATGCTGCGGCATCGGTGGTTTCGGCGATGATAAGCTTCACGAGCTTTTGGATGTTGACGGTAAGGGCGAGGCGGTCCTTTATTCTTTCGCCATAGGCCGCTAATATTTTAGCTTGACAGGTTGCTCCACCACATAATAAAATAAGATAAGACGGAAGCCTTTGACCAATATTAACAATAAAAATCTATGGCAAAAGGTAAATCTCTCCCACCTATTATTTATATAATTATTATCGCTCTTTTATGTTTTTACGGCGGTTTTTATACCGGGAAAAAATCTGCCACTGGCGGAAACGAAACCGATCTATCTTTATTTTCCGACTTAGGTGGGTACGGCACAATAAAAAATATTGCCACTAACGGCTTAACCATCACCTTGTCTTCGCAGATCAATACAGATAAAGATTTTAAGGTAAATATTTCTCCCAAATCCCGTTTTTTTGAGTCCGTAGCAGAAGAAAATGAAGAATTAAAAGGATTAGAATTAAAAGGGCTGAAGCCGGTCGGATTAGAAAACTTCAAAACCAACGATAAGGTTTATTTCCTTGTTAATAGATCGCACGGGGACAACAATTTTACCCTCCAATGGCTGAGTATTAGCGGAGAATAATCAAAGGAAAATATGCTGCCGATAATAATCTCCTTATTATTAAACACCAAGACAAAAGGATCTAAAATCGTTCTTCCTCTAAAACTGTTGGCAGTTTTATTGCTAGTAATTATTTTATTTGTCGTTCAGATAAGCCAAAAAGTTTTTAAAATAGGAAAGAACGATGCTTTGGACGAACCAACTCCTCTTGTCAGTTTTTCAATCCCAGGCGCTGAAGCTCAGACTAGTTGTTGGGCTTGTGGCGAGGGTCAACCCTGTGAGTACTGTCTTTCTTGCGGGGAACTTTGTTATGCATCCTGCGCTTACTGTCAATGTTCATGTGCATGTGACTGCGTTCCGCCCGCTAACAATCCTCCTTCGGTAGATGATATAATAGTTGAATAAAACCATTATCCGTTAAGCGACAAAAGACTTATAATTTCACTTTTGGCGCTTTTTTTGTTTTTCGGCATTTATTAATTGTCAAGAGAAGCTGTTTCCAGAAAGAGAGAAAGAATTATCAACGCTAATTATTAATATTTACTGCGGGGATACAGCTAAAAGTGACATCAGGGCTTACTGAATTATTGTTTAGCTCGTAGGATATCTCTTCATTGCGTGTCCATTCTCGATCTACAAGCAATAAGAACTGCGTGCTAAATCACACGGTTTTTTTTCGTTTGTCCGATTATTTTTTTTGTGATATATTTCAACTATGCCGGAAGATGCCAATTCTAATTCTCCGGGCGAATATCAGTTGGTTCAGCCAGCGGAAGATTTTTTTAATAGCCAGGCCGAACAGGAAAAACTAAAATTTCAAAAGAATCAGTCCTTACTTTCTTTATTCGGCCCGGTACTTAGCAAGATTTATTCTAATTTATTAAAGTTTGTTGAAAGTATTATCGGGATCCAGCTTTTCGCTAATATTGATGATTTTAAAACAGCGGGCATTCCGCCAAAAATGAAGAGGCTGGCGGTGAATTTTTTCCAAAAGAAGTTTATCAAACAAATAACAAGAACAGTACGCTTTTACCCCGATGAACCTTGGCTTGAACAATATCAAGTTGAAACGCCAACCGTTTTCCCCGACATTTCCTCTTTTTCCGATGGACTGGGGTCTTTTATTAATTCTGGGATGGGAATAGATTTTGACAGAGATAAAGCGTTTATTAAGACAGTGGGCGAGGGAATAGAGAGATTTTGCCTTTGTGTCTATCGGGAGAAAGATTGCTTCTTTTCTTCTTATAGTAAAGTTATCAAGAAAGCCCTAGATCCCCTTTCTTTCGTTGGCATTCCTCCGATTCGGCGTCAATCCGACTTAAGATTAAAGATAGATGATAAATCGGTTTTTCGCTGGGTGAGGGGATTTTCCCTTTATAATAATAAAAAAACATTAATTCCGGGTCAACTTATTTACATCGGCTATAAATATGCCGAAGGCGAACCCATTATTCGAGAGCAAATCAGCACTGGGGCAGCGGCTAGTGATTCCTTTGATGGAGCTTTGTATGGTGGGGTTTGTGAAGCGGTAGAAAGAGATGCCTTAATGATCGCTTATTTTAATAAACTTTCCCCGCCGCTTATTAATCCCGATATTATTCAAGATGAGAAATTCCAAAAATTACTGGCGACGTTTAAACACTACAATTTAGAGCTTTATATTATTGACATGACGACCGATATCGTTATTCCTTCTATTCTCACCGTGATTATTGACCGGACCGGCGTGGGTTCAGTAGTGCAAATGGGCGCCAAGACCAGCTTAGATATTAGGGATGCGATTCGCGGTGCGGTCTGCGAGGCGTTGCGTATGCGACTCAGCTCGCGTCAAGCACTACCCCTTAGCGGCAACTTAAAGAACAAACAGAGAGAATTAAAATCCAATCCTTCTAAAATAATGACGTTTGAGGATAGATTCCTTTTCTGGAATTCTTTAGATATGCTCCCCCAGATTGAATTTCTTCTTCGGGGACCGGAGAAGAAATTCAACGGGAAAGATTTAAATCAATATCAAGATCTTTCTAGTAAAGAGAAACTTAAAATAAGCTTAGAGCTTTTAAAAAAAGCGAATATTGATACTTACGGTTTTGATATCACCTTGCCTAGGGTAAAAGAGGAAGGGGTTTATGTGGCTAAAGTGATATCTCCTCAGCTTCAGCCTCTTTACTTAAATGAGGAATTGAGGCACTCTTGGGGAGAACGTCTTTTTAACGTTCCGGTTGAATTAGGCTATCGGGCAAAGCCCTTCTCCGAAAGAGAATTGAATTCTTTGCCTCATCCATTCTTATGAGCTATATTCCTAAATTTTTCCATCAATCAACCAAAATAAAGTATGAAAAAAATCGGGAAAAAACACCCGACTTCTCAGCTTGGCCCAAGGAATGGAAAACGATTTATTTCAAAGAATATCCACGCCTAGAAAGAGTTTTATTACCGAAACCGGAAAGATTGGATTTTTCAATTGGAGAAGCAATTAAGCTACGGCGCTCAGAAAGAGAATTTAATGGTGAGCCAGTAAGTCTCAAAAATTTAAGCCAATTGCTTTTTTATTCAGCTGGCATTATTGAAAAAAAAGAAGGCGATTGGCACAAAAGCCGTCGGGCCTATCCATCGAGCGGGGCCCGTTTCCCTTTGGAGATTTATCTTTTAAATCTTAAAGTTAGTCCGGGATTAAATGCGGGAACGTATCACTACAATGTTAAGGAACACTCTTTGGAAAAATTATTTAATGACGATAAATTAAGAGAAAAAATTTATCCTCGGATTATCTGGCAAGAAATGGCACAAAAAGCACCTGTAATCTTAGCTATTTTAGCGGTTTTCGATAGGAATATGATGAAATATCAAGATAGAGGGTATCGTTATATTCTTTTTGAAGCTGGCCATTTAGGACAGAATGTTTATTTAATGGCTAAGGCCTTAGGTTTGAAATGTTGCGGATTGGGCGGGTTTGATGACGATAAACTCCACGAACTTCTAGATGTTGACATTGAAGAAGAGGCAGTGCTTTATGCTTTGGCGGTGGGTAATTAGTATGGTTATATTTAAAATCTTTTATCATGAAGAATTTATCCAAAATTGATAAGCTAAAACTCTGGCAAAAATATTGCGAGGATAAACGGAAAAAACATCCACTTGAATATCTTTTTTGGGAATGCAGTATTAAATGCAACCTTAATTGCCGGCATTGTGGAAGTTCTTGCAGCCCCGAGGAAAGGATTAAAGACGAGCTTACTACCGATGAAATCAAGAAGGCTCTTTATACTATTGCTGAAGATTTCAATCCGATGCGAACGAAACGAATAATGATAGGGGTAACGGGGGGAGAGCCGCTTTTAAGAAAAGACATCTTTGAGGTAATGAAATATGCTGAGGAATTGGGGTTTTCCTGGGGGATGGTAACAAATGGCACCTTAATTACTCCGGAAATTATAGCCAAAATGGAGAAAGCGAAAATGTCCACGATATCGATCAGTTTAGACGGATTAGAGAAAAGCCATGATTGGCTCAGGGGCAATGATAATTTTAAAAGAGCTGTTAACGGGATAAAGCTATTAGTTGCCTCCAGGCCCTCTAACTGCAAGATAGAGGTTATAACGTGCGTCAATCAACACAACATTGATGAGCTGGAAAATATTTATCAATTGTGTAGCGATTTAAAAGTGGACCAATGGAGATTGGTTGTTATCAGTCCGATAGGCAGAGCTAAAAATAATCCCGATCTTTTTCTAAATAGCCAGCAGTTTCGGTATCTATTGGAATACATAAAATATAAGCGGAAAGAAGGAAGGAATAATTTGAAAGTTGAATTCTGCGACGAGGGATTTTTGGGAACAGAATACGAAGGAGAAGTTAGAGACGGACTATTTTACTGCTGGGCCGGTATCACCGTGGGAAGCATACTTTATAATGGAGATATAGCCGCTTGCCCTAATTTGCCTAGAGAATTTGTAAGCCAGGGCAATATAAGACAAAATAGATTTTCTAGGGTTTGGGATGAAAAGTACGAGATTTTCAGAAATAGGAGCTGGCGCCGACAAGGTAAATGCAAAAAATGCCAATGGTGGAAATTTTGCGAAGGCAACAGT
>Ga0315548_1004178_pt1 | contig 10498 bp, 5 predicted proteins | sample SalMarSW160110MG_2_FD_202540 | JGI IMG/M metagenome (GOLD analysis project Ga0315548, IMG submission 202540) | Salt marsh sediment microbial communities from the Plum Island Ecosystem LTER, Massachusetts, United States - Salt Marsh Sediment SW1601-110 ... | reverse complement strand
TATGAAAAAATCCCTTTCACATCTGCCGAAAGACAAACAGGATGAGCTGGAACTGATAAAGGATATTATCCTCGATAAAGTCCCGGATGTGCGGATGGTCGTCCTTTTCGGCAGCTACGCCCGCGGCAACTGGGTCGAGGATATACACACCGAAGGCCATACCACCCACGTATACCAGTCAGACTTCGATATCCTCGTCGCCACCAAATCGAAAAAGTCAGCCAATGACAGCGACCTGCACGATAGAGTGGAAAAGGCCATCGCCGCAACAAAAAGCATCAAAACGCCTCACAGCATAATCTACCATACATTCAGCTACGTCCGGCATATGGTCACCGAAGGCCAATACTTCTTCACCGATATTAAAAAAGAAGGAATCCACCTCTACCACACATCCAAGCACAGCTTAGGCAAGGCGAAGATACTGACGCCGCAGCAGAGAAAGCTGATTGCCGAAGAAGATTTCAAACAATGGTTCAAAAAAGCTAAGAGCTTTTACGATTCTTTCGAACATAAAGTTGAAAAACGCGATTACAAACTTGCTGCTTTCTTACTTCATCAGGCCGTCGAGAGTTTTTATTCTGCTGTTACATTGGTATTCGTCAATTATCGTTTCAGGACGCACGATATTGAATTGTTAGGCATAAAAGCCGTAAGCTATAACACTGAATTTGCAAAGGCCTTCCCACAATCTACGAGTCACGGGAGACGAGCGACTCCACAGGACGCCTTACGGCGGAGCGACGCAATAGCTTTCAAGCTATTGAAAAAGGCCTACATCGACGCCCGTTATAAGAAAGATTATAAAATCACAAAAAAACAGTTGGAATATCTGGCCGAGAGAGTGAAAGTATTACAGAAATTGACCAAAAAGATTTGCGCAGAGAAGATAGAGTCGTTCTGTTAGCCAATTTTTAGATGTGTTATTTCATGTTAATTTTATAACTGGAATATTATAAAATAAAGCTATGCAATCAAAATCGGGATAGCAATATAAGATTTGCACGTTGAAATATGAGTGTCGGAATAGTAAAAGAATTCGATAATATTCGTCAAACTTTTAACGGAAACTCTCATAGGAATAAACGGTCAAAGATAGGCCAATTCCTCACCCCAGTAAAGATTGCGCAATTCATGGCGAGCTTGTTTAAGCAAAACTGCGAGAATGTGAGGATTTTGGACGCCGGAGCGGGAACAGGTGTTTTATTTGCTGCTGTGGTAGACCATTTTGCCTCAAAAGAACCCCGCCCTCGAACAATAGAAGTTGTTGCTTACGAAAATGACATCTCGACTTTATCTTATTTAAACGAAGCTTTAAGACGCTGCGAAGCTGCTTGTAGGAGGATGGGAATACAATTTCATGGGGAAATACGGGAAGAGGACTTTGTGACTTCAGGCTTGGCTCTTATCGAAGAAGGATTATTCACAAAATGGCCTGAAAGATTTACCCACGTGATTATGAATCCGCCATATAAAAAAATCAGTACACAATCAAAAACGCGAAAGATGTTAGACGCATCGAAAATGGAGGTTACAAATCTCTATGCCGCATTTGTGTGGATTGCTACCAAACTCCTGAAGCCCAAAGGTGAATTAGTAGCAATTACGCCTCGCAGCTTTTGTAATGGACCGTATTTTCGTAGGTTTCGTTTGGAATTGCTGGATATGGTGGCCCCGCAACATGTCCATGTGTTTGCTTCGCGTAAGAAGATTTTCGGCGACGATAATGTTCTTCAGGAAAACGTGATTTTTCATGCAATTAGAACTCAGCGCAAACCAAAGCATATAACCATCTCATCCTCCGAAGATGTTGATTTTAACAACGCAAGCATTCGGCATGTTCTTTATGAGCATATGATCTTGCCCCACGACAGCGACTCTTTTATACATCTTTTACTAAGTGAAGAAGACGATAAGGCTATAAAGCTAATAGAATGGTTTAATACATCACTAAGTGATTTAGGAATAGAAGTATCAACAGGTCGTGTCGTCGATTTTCGAGCGAGGGAGTATCTTCGGTATCAACCCGAGAAAAACACGGCTCCATTAATTTATCCGTGTCATTTTGAAAATGGTTTCGTGAATTGGCCAGTTGAAACAACGAAAAAACCTAATGCAATATTATCGGTGGAACAAACCAGAGATCTGATGGCTGTGTCAGGATATTACGTCCTTACAAAACGATTTTCCTCAAAAGAGCAACGGCGACGAGTTGTAGCAGCAATTTATGACCCTTACAAAATTAAAGCTCCATTTGTCGGATTTGAGAATCATCTAAATTATTTTCATACAAAGGGTAGAGGGTTATCACCTAATTTAGCAAGGGGTTTAGCGATGTATTTGAACTCCTCTCCATTTGATAAATACTTTCGACTTTTCAGCGGACACACTCAAGTCAATGCTACAGACCTTAGGAAAATAAAATATCCATCACGAGAACAACTTATGCATCTTGGTATGCATATAAAAGATAGAATGCCCGATCAGGAAACTGTAGATACTCTTTTGAAAAAGGTTATATGAATAATGGCTAAAAAAATATTCGCTAAAAAATCAGAGCAAAAGATTAGAGAATCGCTAAAGATTCTTGAGGTACTCGGATTTCCCCGACAACAATTGAATGAACGTTCAGCGCTAACATTACTTTCACTACTTTGTCTTAGGCCTCAAGACGAATGGAATAAAGCGAGTGCCCCGCTAATGGGTATAACACCTATGATGGAATTTTTTGCCAAACACTATGGCAAAAGATACGCTCCTAATACACGCGAAACAGTGCGGCGACAGACTGTTCATCAGTTCATACAGGCAGCTTTAATTCTTCCAAATCCTGATAAACCTTCGCGTCCGACAAATAGTCCAAAAGCAGTTTATCAAATCGAACCATCGGCATTAAAATTACTTCGCGACTTTGGTACAAACAACTGGAATAAACATTTACAAGGGTACTTAGAATCAGTTGAAACCTTGAAACAGTTATATGCACGAGAACGGGAAATGTGCAGAATACCGGTGAAGCTTGCGAGCGGGAAGAAAATCAATCTTTCGCCCGGCGGACAAAATATACTTGTCAAAAAAGTCATTGATGATTTCTGTCAGCTTTTTACACCTGGCGGACAAGTCATCTATGTAGGCGACACACAAAGAAAATGGGCTTATTTTGATTCAGAGCCACTTAAGACACTGGGCGTTAGGATAGAAGAGCATGGAAAAATGCCTGATGTGGTAATTCACTACATCAAAAATAATTGGCTTGTTCTAATCGAAGCAGTTACCAGTCATGGGCCTATGAATCCGAAGCGGCGACAGGAATTAGAGAAATTATTCAGAGATTCAAAAGCGGGATTAGTATATGTAACTGCTTTTCTTGATCGAAAAACAATGATGAAATATCTTGATGATATCTCATGGGAAACTGAGGTTTGGATAGCAGAATCCCCAACTCATCTAATCCATTTCAACGGAGAACGTTTTCTTGGGCCTTATGATTGAGCGAAAAGTTACAAAATAACTACCACCGTATTACTCGGCATACTTATTCCCAATTCTCACCAAAGACAAGCCAAATTTCGTCGCTTCCGCTTTTGCAAGCCCCCGCCCGGCTATGGCTGCGGCCTTCGCCGAGACAAGTAGTTAAATCGGCCTGAAAAGCCCCAAAGTGCGTTTTTGGCCTAAAAACCGCGATTTAGAGGGCAACGGATGAGCGGGGAAATAATATAAAGGCCTGGGGCATGCGGAGGGAGAGGAAAAAGCGAGATTCTGCCCCAGGCCCGATTGACACTTTTTTCTTACATCATTATAACATATTTTAGCTAAAATTCAAGACTTTATCCCCCGCGGCGCTCTTGTCCCGGTGTAGCCTTGGCGAAGACGGATGAGCGGGGTTAAATCGGCCTGAAAAGCCCAAAAGTGCGTTTTTGGCCTGAAAATGAGGTTTTGTGTGTTTGCAAAGCCATAAAGTCAATTTACTTTGTCATTAAGTCAATTTGATTTATCGCTAAGTAAGTTTACTTTTTCATTAAGTAAGCTTACTTTTCCGTTTAGCAGCGTGCGCAACCACAAAGTCAGTTTACTTTGTCGTTAAGTAAATTTACTTTTTCACTAAGTCGATTTGATTTGCCTTTCCGCAGCGTGCGCAGCGGCAAAGTAAGCCCGCTTTACCAATAAATCCGTCAATCCGTGTAAATCCGTGTCTAAAATCCTCTTGAAAAGCCTAAAAGTGTGTTTTTGGCCTAAAAACCGTTCTTTGGGCAGGAGCGGATGACTTACTCCTCGGAGCGGATGACTTACTCCTTGGAGCGGATGGCTCACTCCTTGGAGCGGATGGCCCACTCCTCGGAGCGGGAGACTGGCTCCAAGGAACGGATGGCCCGTTCCCTTCAACGGATGGCCCATTCCAAGGAGCGGACGGCTCGTTCCCTTCAACGGATGACCCATTCCTTGGCCGACAGTCATATTTTTGGCCTAAAAACCGCCCTTTAGGCAGGAGCGGCAGACACTATTGAAAAATTGGACATTAAGGGCAATCTAGCCCACTATTCAGCCGTCGGCAGGTCTTCCAGGTTCTTTTTGACCTGCTCAGCCGGGAAGCTATCCGGGTACTTTTCTGTAAAGATGGTCAAAAGTGCTCTTGCTTCGGACAAATACTTTTTCTTATATTCCGGATTTGACTCGCTCTGATATAGCCCAATCTTCAAACGGGCCAGCTCATATAACGCCTGCATTCCGCCATCAGTGCCCTGGAACTCTGTGTGTAACTGGGCTAATTTTTCAGCCCGCAGTTGCTTGTCAGCAACGAGTTTCGTCCGAGCCAATACAATATTGTCACGAAGCGGCTCATTGCCACCTGTCTGTTCCAGCAATTTGTCAAGGCCCTGGGCATAGTCGGTAGCCTTGGGGTCTAACATAACAAATCTTGCCAAATGCTCCTCTGTGTCCGGCTTATCCGTTTGATTCTCTGGTCCTATGAGATTATGCAACTGATTTACTCTTATTTGCAAATCCGCTAACTTAAACATCGTCATTGCCGACTCAGCAGGAGGTATAAACGGACTAAAAAATGTATCTACTCGTGGTTGTTCTTTTTCGAGTTGTTCCAGCCGCTCAGCAATCTTTTTTTGTACATCAGCAAGAAGCTTATCAGCCAACTCAAACTCCGCCCGACCAGCCCAGTCCTTTGCGATACGCCACCGTGCCTCAAGAGACTCGCTGCTTTCAGGAAACTCCTCGTAAAGACGATACCAAACAAGCAAAGATTCCTGATGGGGGTAATCATTATAAAAATGAAGCACCTCTTTTTGCCCAAGCTCTTTAATATCCGGGCGGTATTCACTCAAAATGGCTTTGTAGTAAAGAGCCATAGGCATACGTGGACTCTGAGAACGTTTGTTTATAAACAACTCATACTGCTGTAGCAGCCATCGTCTTTTCGTCTGATATTGCAGCTCTTGGGGAACTATAAACCAGCTCGGCCAACGGTCATGACTTAACTTGTCCTGGATTTCTCTTTTCAACTCCTCACGAAGCGCTATCTCGTCAACAGGATAAAAGAATCCTGCTAAATATTTTTTTATCGCAGGGTCCCTAATCGTTTTATCCAAAGCTTCTTTTATACTATGGTCGTGAAATTCGCTGATTTGTTCCGGATTATTCTTGGCCACATATAACTGATAGTCTAATTCATCAAAGCCAATTCTTAGCTCAAAAGTCACGATAGCCAGCAAAAGGAAAACTGCCGTAACAACCCAGACCAGCCCGGGCCGGTAACGCGTGTAGTGACCTATCCCAAGAACGATTCCTGCTATACCCAACCCGATAAGCCACGCGCAGACCCACGGCGCAAAGGAAAAGCCCCATTTAATCGGCTCTACTCCTTTTGCTCCACCGAGAAATCCCCAGTAAATTAGCTGCGGTGCTGTGCACAATGCTATTGCAATAAAGCGGGACCGAAAGCGAAATGGACGACACGCTGCTGCAAAACAGCTTATCAGAAGACAAATTGCAAAGCCCGGCAGGTCGGCTAAAAAAAACACCAACAATATAAAAGGCAGACTATAGCGAAAGCTCATAAGCTGGGATATCAATACCGGAACAACCGCCAAAATACCCATAAGCAGCCCAACCACAAGTATCTGCCAAGGATATTCAAATATACTTACCCCCGTTGTCATGGATTGCCCTAAACGCCAAAGTGTGGGTGGCGTCGCTACGCTAAAATCGAACGTCCAGAATGCGCCGTTGACTATCTTTGACCAGAAAAGGCAGCTTAAAGCAAAGGCCGCAACGGCAAGAAGCCAGCATCTCTGAACATTTTTATGACTGTAATGCAGCGTAGGCCCTGCTGTCAGAAAAGACTTTGATGGGGTCTCCAAACGCCTTTCATCGCGTTTGGGGGACCCTGATGCTGCTATCGGTGCTTTATCTTCCTCTTTATTATTCATAAACTCACCTCGTCGTAACCTGTAAGCCTGGTCACGAGCGACGAGTAACAAGGGACGAATTTATGTCCCTTCACCGCTGCTGGCAAGATAAGCAACTTGTTCGGCTGTGAGTTGGTCTATCCTAATCGACATCGATTTGAGTTTGAGCGAACTGACTTTTTGCTCTATCTCAATCGGAACATCGTGGACTGCAACAGCAAGTTTGCCTTTGCTCTTCATCACATATTCGGCCTCTAAAGCCTGAGTTGCAAAGCTCATATCCATCACGCATGCAGGATGACCCTCCGCTGCTGCAAGATTAATTAATCGCCCTTCAGCCAAAAGATAAATCCGTTTGTTGTTTTTGAGGATATACTCATCAACATGCCTGCGCACATTGCGGTTTACTTTCTTGCTCATCTTTTTCAGAGCTGGTATATCTATCTCGACGTTGAAATGTCCGCTGTTAGCGACAGTTGCTCTGTCTTTCATCGCCCGGAAATGCTCAGCACGTATGACGTTTTTATCACCCGTAAGTGTCAAGAACAGCCCGCCGACCTTTGCCGCCTGCGCCATTGGCATAACCTCAAAGCCATCCATAGCCGCTTCAAGGGCTTTGATTGCGTCAACTTCCGTAATAATTACGATTGCCCCCATCCCTCTTGCTCGCATAGCAAAGCCGCGACCGCACCAGCCATACCCTGCCACAACAATCCTTTTGCCTGCCAGAAGAAAATCGGTCGCTCGAATGATACCATCGACCGTTGACTGGCCCGTACCATAGCGGTTGTCGAACAAGTGCTTGGTCGCAGCATCGTTGACTGCAATAACCGGAAACTTTAATGAACCCGCATTTGCCATCGCTCGAAGACGAATAACACCGGTGGTAGTCTCTTCCATACTTGCAATAATTCGGTGGGCTTCTTTTTTTCTGCGAGTATGCAATTCATTCACCAGGTCAGCACCATCGTCAAATGTAATAACCGGCTTATGGTCAACTGCTGCATTGATGTGCTTGTAATAGGTGCTGCGGTTTTCGCCACAGATAGCAAAGACCGCTATCTTAAAATCCTTCACTAATGAAGCTGCCACATCGTCCTGCGTACTGAGTGGATTAGATGCGCACAGAACAACGTTTGCCCCCCCTGCTTTTAGCGTCCTTGCCAAATTAGCCGTCTCAGCGGTTATATGCAGGCAGGCAGAAACGTTATAACCGGCCAATGGTTTACTTTGTGCAAATCTCTTACGTATCTCCGCCAGAACCGGCATATCGTTATCAGCCCACAAAATTCGCTTTTTGCCTTCCTGCGCCAGCGACAAATCCGCTACATCGTAATTCATCTATCAACCCTTTCAAAAAGATAAAATGAAATAAGCATTATAAGTTAAGAAAGGCAATTTGCAACTCTTAAATTTATAGAAACCCGCCTACCCAAAGCCCGTCCGACGGAAGCCTCTGGAGGGCGGAGCTTGTCCGTCGGGCAGATGCTGCACGTAGTCTGTATTGAGAAAGTCGGCTAAAACCTACATATTAGACCAACGGATGGGCAAGCCAACGGATGGGCAAGCTAACGACGGCCACCTGCCCCCTCTGCACTTCTCCTCAAAAGTTCCTCATAATAATCTAATCTAAATAATCTAATCTAGATTCCGTTCCTGTAGCCCGCCATCTGCTTTCACCCTTTGTGCTGCTGCCCCAATCTCGCAAAGATTCCTTCTGTACTCTTAAGGATTTTTGGATGTCATTATATACGGCCTGTGATTCTCTGCTCCAATTCGCCGTTTTAACAGCCATATGCTCTATATTTACCCCGTCATAACTGTAAAGCATATCATAATAGTCCCTCGCAACAAGTTTCTTGCCGCTGGACCACTCATTCGCCGGTATAACATCAACAAAAACTGCTCCTGTATCATAATCAATTGTCTCGGGTGCTGTAATACCCGACTGTTGCTCTTCAGGTTTCAACTCAACTGCCTCAACTTTACCGATAACTTCTCCTTGTCTGACTGGAAACTTCTCACTGTACCAGTAACCCAATGCATACTTACAGACATCCACAGTAACGGTCTTGGCGGCCTTTTGTATATCGCTCGCGAAGAAATACGACCGACCAGGAATATCTACTATCCCAGTTACATCAGAAAATCCACTCCATAGAACAACATCGTTCTTGCGAGATTTGTCCTGTTCACTGAACTGATTCGTCCCGGCTATCGGATTAAAAACGCCTAACCGAATTCTGTATCGGTAGCTTTTTTTCGGTTCAACTGTATCATCGTAAGCCCAGAACAATAACGGCTCACTCATCTTGGCAAGCTCCGTTCTTGGAGAAATCATAATCGCATTAAGTTCATCATAAACATCCTCTTTCGATGCATCTCTGCCTGCCTTTGTTGAAAGTTCTCCTTCACTCTGACGGAGTCCTTTTTCTGCTGCCGAACTTGTTCTATCAGAGGCTCTTCTTGTGTCCGCCGTGCTTGAAGTTCTATCACTACGGGTTCTTCTTGTGGCTGTTCTGCTGCCTTGTCTTTCCTTAAGCTCTCTCTCACGCTCATCTTTTGCTTTCTCCATAGCTTCACGCCTTGCTTCTATTCCCTTCTGTCTCTGCTGCTCCAGGTACTTATTATGCAGCGTGGGAGGAAACCACTCTTCATTTGCGGAAGCTATCATGTAGGCCTCCGGCTGCAATAGGTTCATTATCACATTCGGATTATCAAATGGAAGCATTCTTACGGTTAGCCCACCCGGCGGCAAGTCACGAGCATCTTCTATAACTTCAAATAACTTTCTGTAAGGGTCAACCCTGGTTCGAGACACATTTTCCCAATCGCTCCAGGTCCCGTTGCTGTTTAGCTCTTGTCTTTGAAGCTGAACCGCTGCAAAAATCGCTCTCGCAAGGCTGGGGTCATACCATTCTTCTTTCTTAACTGCCTTGCCGGCAAAACATTCCTGAAACCTCGCGTATAATCCTGCAACATCATACTTTCCCTCTACAGTTACTAAATCGATATCATTTGGTTCACTATTATCTTTCCTATAAGCATCTTGTTCGTCAACAGCACTGGTTGGTACAAAGGCAACTGCTCTAATGTGTCCAACTGCTACCTCATTGACTTCACCAATGAACGGAAGACTATATTCCCTTGCAAAACCTGCTTCCAGTGAGCTACTACTTGGCATTGGTGGATACAGACTCACGTCAATACTCTTCAAGGGTGAATCGAACAATCCTACAAAACCATTTTGCAGCTTACCTCGTATTCCCTTTCTGACTGGGTCATTTGGTCCTATTGGGCCGTTAAATCGCGGCATATATGGCTCTGGTGCTTTGGGCGGCTCATTCAGCTTCCGCCTTAAAGGTTCAGTTTCCTTACTTATCTCAATATCAATCTTACCGGGGCTAAGCTTCTTGCCGCCATATTCGACCTTGTTGGGGCCGAGTATAACATAGTATAAAAGCAGCCCGATACACACAAACCCAACAACCGCCAATACTATCTTTTCAATATATGCCTCGAAAAAATTGATTATTTTACTCAACATATCTCATATATCCTTTGGCTAGCGTGGAATATTTTATCTCTTTCCTCGGCCCGCTCCTTTTTTCTCTGTTTTCCCCTCTGGCTTCTGTATTTCTTTAATAGACGCCGGTTTAATTTCTTCATAGCCGGCTTTTTTGAATATATATTCGCAAACCAAATCCAGTTCCACCACGGCCTCATCGCCATAACGGAAGAGTTTGTGGGTCTCGTCTTCCCGGTCGATTGAACTAATCTTGCTTTCTAATATTGTTATCTGATTGTGCTTATAAATCTGTTCTTGCTCATTGCCATAAAATCCCGCGAATTTATGCTCCTTGGCGCTACAAAGCTGCTGCATAAATGGCAAAACCTCTTTTGCGCTGACTATAACGACAATACGAAAATGTACAATGTCAATATCATTATTGCAATGTCTTCCCGTGTAAGGATTTATAACAGCCTCTTCAAGTGAAAGAATATAAATAGGCCTATCAGCATTTATCTTTTTGGGCATGCCTTTAACAGATGACGCCTGACCGCCATATGAGCTGACT
>Ga0315548_1004176_pt1 | contig 10500 bp, 10 predicted proteins | sample SalMarSW160110MG_2_FD_202540 | JGI IMG/M metagenome (GOLD analysis project Ga0315548, IMG submission 202540) | Salt marsh sediment microbial communities from the Plum Island Ecosystem LTER, Massachusetts, United States - Salt Marsh Sediment SW1601-110 ... | reverse complement strand
TATACCTACATCCGGGAAAGGGCGGGAAGGACGATCCTGGTGGTGAAGGGCGGGCCTTCTCTGAATGACCTGACGCTCTCTGAGCTTGAGTGCTCTCAATTGGCGGAAAGGTTCACCGAAGTGGCAGACACCGGCACGGACGGTGTAGGCATCGAGTGGGATCGAGTCTCTGGGGCATTTCTCAGCCTCATTGATGAGGCTGATCTCATCATCTCCAAGGGAATGGCGAATCTCGAATCTATCTATCCCAAAAGGATTTCCTGCCCGGTATTCTTCCTTTTTAAGGCCAAGTGCAGGCCGATACAGGACTATTTCCACTCACCAGCGGATAGTTTCTGGGCACTGTGGCACGATGGCACACCGGACTAGATGTATGTTGATCCCTCAAGGCTTTCTTTGCCGGATAAAAGGCAGCTTTGGAGCTTACCCTACTCGCCAAGAAAACCTCCCCATCTTTTCAACGTCCTTCTGTGGGCAGGGGCGAAAGCATATCTCATGGTTTATCTCAAGGCTGATCCCGATAGTTTGAGCTTGCTCAAATGCGTTGAGCAATTGGACTACCTTGAAAAGAGGCCCGTTACCCTTATCAGGATCTTTGATCCCGATGCAGCCCGAAGCGGGGAGATAAAGGATTTTGCCTCGCTCGACCAGAGCCCTGAGCTGATCCTCTACGAGGGGCACAGGGAAATACAGGGCGGGGAGATAGAGATTTTCCCCCTGAATGAACCATTCGGGTGAGATCGAATAACCATAGAGAACCTTCGGCAGGGCTTACTGTCCAAGCCAACTGTGTCTGGCCTTAGTGGTACGACATCCCGAACGTAACCGCATTCATTAGCGTGAAAAGCCGTGTCTTTCTGCGAACGGGGCAAAACCCTTCATTTCGTGCCTCAAGGAGCGTCAAGTAAGCAATTTCTGCACGAGCGCTATTTATCACAGCAAAATTTAAACTTGACTTATTGAAAGTGTGGTATTAAAATTACCACATAGTAAAAACATTATCATATGCGTTTACTTGGGGGATCATGAAAGAAACAAAAAGGGAGGAGGCTTATGTATGGACAATTTGTCAAGAACAGGAGGGTCGATAAAGGTATAAGTCTAAGAGAATTCTGTAAGTCTCTCGGCCTGGATGCCAGCAACTGGAGCAAGGTGGAGCGTGGGCTGCTTTCACCACCGCAAGATGAGGAAAAGCTGAGAAGGATCGCTGAATTGTTGGACATCGAGTTCGGTTCTGATACGTGGGTTGAGATGAAAGATCTGGCGAGCATTAGTGCTGGGAGTATCCCTGACGATATCCTTTCTGATGAAAACGTATTGAAATCACTTCCGATCTTTTTCCGTACACTCAGAAGCGACAAACCCACCTCTGATGAGTTGGATGAATTGATCAGCATGATTAGGAAGGGGAACTAAGATTTGGAACCTCATGATTTCAAGTGCAGATGGATTGAAAAAGAGGAACTTTGGAAGATTGCTGAAGATTTCAGACAGACCTACTGGCCAGAGAAAGATTTACCAATAGACACTGAAAGGATCGTTGAGTTTAGGCTAAAACTCAATATTGAACCAAAGCATGGCTTGTTCTCTGCGAACGATATGGATGCATATCTAAGGAGCGACTTGACAGGGATTGTTGTCGATCATGATTTCTACATGAACGACAAGTTTGCCAACCGAATGCGGTTTTCATTTGCACACGAGGTTGGCCACTTTATCCTTCATCGGGAAATTATCTCGGCAATAAAGTTGGAATCGGTGGAAGAATGGAAGGAATTTGTCCTCCATATTCCTGAGAGGGATTACGGATACTTTGAATGGCAGGCAAATGAGTTCGCAGGGCGATTGCTTGTGCCGCTGGTTGAGCTGAAGAAGGAAATCGAAAAGGCGCATAAAGTTATAAGCGAGAGTTCCGACTTGATCAGATATCTGGAAAAAGAGCCGGACGGAGTTCTGTCTCGTGTTTCGCCAATGCTGTGCAAACCCTTTGGCGTATCTACAGACGTCATTGAAACCCGAGCCAGACGGGAGGGCCTGTGGCCCCCAACATGATACAAAAGCCTTTCGGTTTAAGGACCGAGAGGCTTTTTTGCTCCCTATTGTTAAGCAGGGGCTGGGAGCACTTGACAAATATCGTTACCCCCTGAACTACTAAGGGCTAACCTTTGCTGAACATCTCGTCAAGCTAATGCAGCCTCGAATTTTTCGGCAATGACCGTTTCCGGTGAATATCCGAGGATGATCGGTGGCGCTGTATCCAAAAGGGTGGGAAAAACCATTTCGACTGGTTCCGGAACAACCTTATCACCAAACCCTATGTCGATCTGCATGGGAACCCTGGCCTTTCCCAGCCACCCGGAAAACTTCAATCTCACACCGCAATAATCGGACTCGGGTGTGAGTATCTCAGTGGTCATTCGTGAAAAGTCATAAACTATACCATCCTGAAAAACAGTTTCACCAATTGTCCGGATAGTCCGAGACACAGCATCCACATCATTAGGCATAAGGCAGAGAAAATCAATATCTTTCGTAGGCCTTGCTTGCGGCAACCCTCTGGCCAATAATAGGAGCTCTCCCTTAAGAAACAAGGTATGCTTTTTGGATGACTGTGAAAGGCGGAAAAGGAAGCGTTCGAGGGCATACTGAATGAGTACCTCATTGTAGGGCTTGCCCGTCCGACCCGCCAGGTTCAATAACCGGGCTCTGACTGATGCGGCCATGTCTCGAATCCCAGCTTTGGTCATGCAGTCAAGGCCTCCAGGTAGGGTGTGACGAGCTTCTCAACCCCGCAGATCCTGGCATACTTCATCAAAAAAGCGGGGCTTGAATCAGGGCGCTTTAGATACTCCCTTGCAGCTTCCAGGGTTACATCCAACCCCACAGCCTTGCGCCACCGAAAACAGTCAATGATGGTTTTGGGGGCCTCATAGATTTGAACTGTCTGATGTGAAATGCGGTGTTTCACAATCCCGCTACTGAAGGCCTTACCACTGAAGTGAAATACACGCACCGGCGGATATTCTATCTTGGGTTTCCTTGCCTTTCGCTCCACGGCCAGCCAGACATAATGCGGGATCTGGGTAGTAAGCTCATGGAAGGCAAGTGAAGACACAAGACATATCACCGCATTCGGCACCCTCTTGGCGACCTCGGCAAGGCTGACTTCAGCAGGTGCTTCCATCTCAGCGAGCTGAAAAAGTCCACGGGAGACTCCTACCAGAAGCCCTTCATCACGAAGACCATAGAGTGTCCTTCGGTGGATGCCGTGAGCAAGGGCTTCGGTGGTTCTTACAAGCCCCCCTTTTTTTCTGAAAAACTCTATCGCTTTTTCCTGAGCAGATTTCATAGTTCATAATGGTACAAAAGTGCAGGCTAAATGTCAACATCGCCGACGTTACTGTACCAGAAATGTCACGCGGCTCTTCACGAGTTCTCACAGGTAGAACATAAAGATACCTCCGTGTTCATCTATATTGATCAGTGCCCAATGAGATTTGCCCCCTTATGCTTTAAGCCAACCCTGTCTCAACAAAGTCGCTCTTTGCCCGATACCTAATCTTGCTATCAGCTTTCAACTTCTCCGTTTCTCCGATTCACCGCTGCCCCGTTTCTTCTCTTCCCTTGCGCCATACGCCCTGCGCCCTATTCCCTTCTTCCATCATCCATGCCGCCGGCAAAGCCCCTCATTTCGTGCCTCAAGGAGCGTTAAGGAATTTCTGCATGAGCGTGCCTCTTTCCCAAATTCTTAAGTTGTTTTGGAACCTACGTTACGTCCCAGAAATGGGGACCATGCATAAATAGAAGTACATTTTATAGCCAAACGCCACGTGGAGGTCCCTGAATCGAAATCCCTGGCGCCCGCTGTCAGAAGGATACAGGCAGTCGTCGTATGTAAGAGCTATCATGTGACAGGAGAGACCCCTGCCGCAACGAGACGAGGGACAGCCAATGAACCAAAGAACGTCGGCATATAGTTAGGTATTCGGGAGAGGATAATCTTGAAGAAATCGCCGGGGAATTCGGGGCAGCTGCGTATAGCTCAGTAAGTAGTGTGATTACAAGAACCAAGGCGATGATCGCAAAGGATCGCGTGTTTAGAAACCGCGTGGAGGAATTGAAGGAAGAGATCAACATGAGTCAAGAGCAGACTTGACCCCTTTACAATCCGAAGTAGGCCTCTTTTACATCTGGATTTTCTAAGAGTTCGCTACCAGTCCCCTCTGCAACTAATCCCCCATTTTCAAGGACGTAGCCGTATTCTATGATGGGTAGGACTGGCCGAGCATATTGTTCAGCAAGCACTACAGTTATCCCGGTCCTCGTATTAATCTCTCTGATAGCTTTGGCAAGTCTTATCTCTATGATTGGGGCTAGGCCAAGGAGTGGCTCATCTAAGAGTAAAAGCTGAGGCTGAGCCATAAGTGCCCTCCCAATGGCCAGCATCTGCTGCTCACCCCCACTCAGGAATCCCCCTGACCTCCTCTTGAGAGTCTCCAGTTCGGGAAAGAGGCTGAACACATATTCAAGGGTCTTCTTTGCCTGCACTTTATTTGCTAAATATCCGCCCATCTTCAAGTTTTCAAGGGCACTGCTTTCAGGGAAAATAAGACGCCTTTCCGGACATAGTATGATTCCTTTCCTGGCCCTCTCGCTTGGTTCGACGTTGAGAACGTCTTCACCTCTGAATTTTATCTTCCCCGTCATGGTTATCCTCTCCCCCCCCTTCATTTTCTCTTTTTTCCTGACATCTAAGATTATTCCTGAGATACATAACATTAGAGAGGATTTACCAGCACTATTAGACCCGAAAAGACCGAAAATTTTTCCTTCATTAACTGCAATGTTAACGTTATTGATAGCTACCGCATTTTCATAAAACAACATAAGATCTATGACCTCTAATATGTCACTCACAGCGATATCTCCTCCCCTAGATACGCCCGCTTAACTCTTTCTTCTTCCATAACCTGCTTCGGCTCACCTTCAGCTAACTTTACCCCAAAGTTCATTACTAACACCCTGTTTGCTACGCTGAAGAGCTCTCTTAGCCTATGCTCAACCATTATTAAAGTCGCCCCCTTCATACGGAGTTTCTCCACAAGCGGAAGCATGCTCGCTATCTCACTCATGCTTAATCCAGAAAATACTTCATCACAAAGAATTACCTCAGGCCTCAGAGCAAGACATCTGGCCAGCTCGAGCCGTTTAAGGTAACCCAAGGGAAGTGCAGAGGCAAGCTTATATGGGACAAAGGCATCTCGCTCAAAGCCAACCTCCTCAAGTAGATCTATAGCAACTGCGTCCCTGTCTCCCCCTCTGCTTCCGGCAAATCGTCGAGCCCTCGGTGACCACAGCGGGACGATGAGATTCTTGTATGCCTTCATGCTGGGATATGGCCTCACTATCTGGAAGGTCCTGGTAACGCCTAACTCAGCAATCCTAAAAGGTGGCAACCCTGTGAGTCTCTTGTCCATAAAGAAGACCTCACCCGAGCCTGGCTTCAGAAAGCCCGTGATAATGTTAACTATTGTAGTCTTCCCGGAGCCATTAGGGCCAATAATTCCTAAGACCTCTCCTTCGAGTAGATCAAAACTCAGATTGTCTACCGCAACAAGCCCACCGAAGGACTTTTTAATATTTCTAACCTTTATAAGCACTTTTCTTTCTTCTTTCATATCTACTATACCTTTACCCAGTGTTCAAATTGGTGGTATCTCCGGCTTGCCCAATTCAATAGCCCCTCCGGCTTGAACAAGATAAATCCCACGAGCACTACGCAGTAAAACACGACCCTTAGTTGTCCAAACCCGCGTAACAGTTCAGACAAAGGCGTTAAGATAAAAGCCCCTATTGCTGGACCTGCCAAAGTTGCTGGTCCTCCCATTATGGAAGCAGCAATAGGCATTATCGTAAAATCAACAGCAAATAACGACAACCCAGCAAACCCAAAAAAGTGAGAAACAAAAGAGCCAGCAAAACACCCTATTACAGAAGCAACAAACAGAGCATATATCTTTACGCGGGTTATGTTAACCGCAGAAGCTGAAACAGCCTGATCATTGTCTTTTATGCCTGCAAACACAAGTCCAATATCTTCACCACACAGCCTCCTAATCCCAAAGATCGCAACAAGGACTAATGTCAAAATAAGATATATTCCGACCCAGTTGGAGAAGCCTGCAACAGGGCTTAACCCTTCGGTGCCCCCAAAAAGCCCCCCTGCAAGGATGACACTAACTGCTAAAAAGGGAAACATGAATGTCACCACAGCAAAGTAAATGCCCCGAAGTGGCAGGCAAGGGAGCCAAAGGAGTGTGCAGATTATTGCTCCCCCAAATGTGCCAATAGGAATGGTCAAGGCAACCGGCAGGCCAAAATAATAATTCAGTCCCCCGGAAATATAGCCGCCAACCCCTATCATAAAGGCCCCGCCAATGCAAACGAGACCCACGCGCTCGGCCAAAAAGTCAAACGAAAGAGCGAGCAGGGCGTAAACTCCTGCTAGCCCTATAACCCTCTGCCAATATAGGCTTGGCACAATTAGGGGCGCTACAAGTAAACCTATGATCAACCCAGCTCTCGGCGCTAATAGATAGCTTGCCTCACGCCACGAGGAAACGGCGTACAGGCCTTCTGCCCTCGCCTTTATCCCACGGTCCAGTCTCTCCTTGCGTCTTTCTTCTATAGCCATTTCTAAACCCTTTCCTCCAGTTCCTTCTGTTGACCAAAAAGCCCCGAAGGCCTTACTATGAGTATTAATATAATGATCCCAAACACGAGCACCCTATTCCACATGGTTCCACCAAAGGAGGACATAATCGTTGTGGAAAGGCCAAGGATAAGAGCGGCTAATGCAGTCCCTCTCCAACTGCCTAACCCACCTATAACGCACACCGCAATGGCATTAGTCAGAACGTTATAGCCTGACTCACAGTTGATATTGCCCAAGGGCATAACAGCTATAGCTGCCATCCCGGCCAGTGCTGAGCCAATGCCCAATGCTATATTGGCCATTCGATCGGAGTTTATCCCAAGCATCAAAGCAGCCCGCTCATTCTGGGCCGTGGCCTTTAGTGCCAATCCTATCCTATGATAGCGGGTAAAAATCCATATCAGACCCAGAATTAACGATCCCACTGCAATAATGAGAAGGCGCTGGAGATCTATCATCACCCAGGATGTTGATACCACACCGTCAATGAATGGAGGCAAAACATAGCCCGGGCCAATAAAACCTTTGAAACCACCAATGCCCTGCAGGCGTAAGCCCTCAAGAATTCCTAAACCGATAGCAAACGATACAATAATTTCTGATATGGGCATGCCCCTGACTCGGATCATCACAAACTGATATATGACAACTCCAATAATTGAAACAATAATGAGAGAAATGATGACACTAGGCCAGTAGGGGAGTCCGGCTTCATTAATAAAGCTCCAGGTGATAAATCCAGTCACAACATATAATGCACCGTGAGCAAAGTTTGGTAGTCTGCTAATGCCGTATACAAAGGAAAAACCCACTGCCATCAAGAAAAATATCGCGCTGTTAACCACCCCATAGACAAATACGTCCATGTGTGCTACCTCCTAAATATAATACTTTCTGTCTGCGTCGGGATTTTAAGAGCCTGAATCCAGGTGTCAACTTCTCTGATGGCTATGCCTTTTTACCTATCTATTTTAAGCGTCCGCCCGCAGGAGTTTAAGTTCATGTGATCACTTTTCCTTCCTTTTTTTCTGCCTTTCTCCGTTCTTCATCCCTTATCTCCCTGCGAAGTAGCTTGCCTACCTTGGATTTAGGCAGCATGTCCCTAAACTCGATATATCTAGGCACCTTATAGGGGGCGAGCCTTTTTCGGCACCAACTACTTAGTTCCGATGAACTTACTCCCCTGGCATCATCCTTAAGCACCACAATTGCCTTGATACGTTCTCCTACCCTCGCATCAGGCACACCCACGACACAGGCAGCTATTACTGCTTCGTGGCCCTGTAAGACTGCCTCTATTTCAGAAGCTGAGACCCTGTATCCTTTGTACTTTATAATGTCTACACCCCGGTCAACAAAGTAAAGTTGCCCATCATCGCCTTGCCGTGCAAAGTCATTCATCCTGTAAAAGACCCTACCATCGACTTTAACAAAGGAACGAGCAGTCTCTTCAGGTTTATTCCAATAATGCTTAAAGGTATATTCACAGCGAACCAGAACCTCACCCACCTCACCTTGCTTCCTCGGCTCTAAGGTTTCCGGATCTACCACCTTAACCTCCCTGGAGGGTAATGGAAAACCTATGGACTGTGGGTGAGGTTCATTATCGAAAGGAGTGGTGCTTGTAAAACCCACCTCAGTGGCACCGTAGCATTGAAATATAGGCCTACCAAACAGGTTCTTCCATCGCGCATTAACCTCTGGAGGAAGCTTATCAGCGCCACACAGGCAATATCTGAGCGAACGGCAATCATACATGTCTACTCTGTCATGCTCCAGAATCATGCGGTAAAGGGTTGGCACCCCAAGGAACAGGGTCACTTTATGCCTCTGGATTGCATCTAAAATGGCATCTACATCAGGTATAGGCATCAGCACCACCGGGTTTCCCATAGTCAGGCCCCAGGCCATGGTCATCCCCTGTGCCATTTCGTGGAAGAGAGGGTTCACCATAATCAACCTGTCCTCTCCTCCTTCTCCAACATGACCCTCGCTAATTTGACGGATCTCACTGACAAAACTGACCACTGCACTATGATTGGTGGGAACACCCTTTGGAAAACCAGTTGTTCCGCCAGTATATAGCAAGCGGCTGAGATCGGCCCGAGGATTTATATCGACATTTGGGGGTTCGGGGGAATATTTTTTAATGAGATCTTTGAAGAAATATACCTCTTTGCCTTTTTCCACCTTACCATGGGGAATCCTATCAAACAAAAAACCCACAGCATGTTTCCACCAAGGAAGCAGGTCTGCAAAGTTGGTGACTATAATTCCCTTCAGACAGGTCTTGGGGAAAACCTCCTTCGCGTAGCCTGAATTGGTGTCCTGGCATATTATGTATTTAGCCTCAGAATCGTTGATAAGATATTCAATCTCATAAGGAGTATAAATGGGAGAGACCGGTACCGGTGTTGCACCAGCCTTCATAGATCCAAAAAAGCCCACAATGAATTGAGGACAATTGGGGATGTAAAGCATAACCTTATCACCTTGCCTGACACCTAAGTTATGCAGGGCATTTGCAAATCTATAAATAAGCTCCTTCATTTCAGCATAGGTCCAGGTCTCCCCCAAATAAATTATTGCCGGCCTCTCAGGATACTTCTCGCACATACGCTCAATAGCGGCAAATACCGGCTCATCATATATAGTTTTCTCAAAATGACCAACCTGCCCATAGATTAATTCCTTGGATTCAGGCATTTCTCTCCCCCCAAAGTTATGGGCCTAATCTTAATCAGCAAGTTTTGACCGCCATGAATCGCCATTTGCCCATTGGATTAATATACCATCCTTTATGCGCACAGCGCATACCTTATACCAGGTTGCATTCAAACTACTACTATCGATTAAGGTCATTGCGAACGAATTTGAAGCGATCTCAATAGGATAGATCGCCACGTCGCCTCACTCCTCGCAATGACCTGATTGCAACTTGGTATTAGATTATTTCATCCAGGGTGGAAGCTTATACTCTCCAACGGCGATTTTTGGAGGCCAGATACATACCCTCTTTCCATCCTGCCATTGCAGTTGCTGACCTAACAAGGTTTCTTTAGGATCAGTTCCGTATATGGCTTGGTGACTCGCCTTGTCAAACCTTAGCCTGCCACCCACCGTTATCATATCAGTATTCTCAACGGCGGTGATCAGGGCTTCAACATCCAGTGTCCCGGAACGCTCAATCGCATCCTTTATCAAATAAAGAACGGTATAACTGGGGACATTGCCCGTCCCTCGAGGCTCTTCTCGCCATCTTTTAGTGAAGGAATTAAAGAACGTTTTCGTCAGTGGTGTTATTTCCTGGCCGGGAAGTGTGCCACCCTCCCCAGCCCATTCAACTAAATAAGCAACCTTGCCACGAGTTTGCTCCCACATAGTTGGATCCTCTGTCGGACCAACAAAACCAATGGCTGCTGCCGGCACTTTGTAGTCATGCCACTGTGTTATCATAGTTAAAGATTCTGGTGTATGATCCCAGATAAACAAGACCTGTGCCCCAGATTTTTTGACATCTCGGAGCATCATAGAGAAGTCTGTTGTGCCAAGCGGGTGGACCTCTTCACCTACAACAGCCCAGCCAAGGCCAGTCGCCCCTTTTTTAACAGCTGCAGCAGCTGCCTTGCAATGAGCTGCCTCAGCGACTGTAATATACATCTTATTGAACCCATGCTTCTCTTTTATATGTTGCAGTAACCCAACTATATCTTTGATCCAGAAAGCGACATTCCCGCTTGGTTTAAAGGAATACCTATAATGAGTAATGTTCTTAGCAGTCTTAT
>Ga0315548_1004174_pt1 | contig 10503 bp, 10 predicted proteins | sample SalMarSW160110MG_2_FD_202540 | JGI IMG/M metagenome (GOLD analysis project Ga0315548, IMG submission 202540) | Salt marsh sediment microbial communities from the Plum Island Ecosystem LTER, Massachusetts, United States - Salt Marsh Sediment SW1601-110 ... | reverse complement strand
GAGCCCCACCAGGATGATCTCCACATTGCCGAGAAAAATGTGGCGGGTGGCTCCGTAGCCGCTGGCCAAGAGGATCTGAAACACGCTGGTGCCCACGGCGATATGGGTGGGCACCCCGATCACGTAGATGAGCAGGGGAAAGTTCACGAACCCCCCGCCCACCCCCATCAGCCCGGTCAGGACTCCGACGAAGACGGCCAGGAGAATGGGTATCCAGATGCTGTAGGAGGCGATCCCGCTGTGGGGAAAGAACAGGGTCGGCCGCAGACGAACCGTACGCAGCCAGCGGGACATGGCGGTGCTCACCTCCTGGGTGGCTGTCCCGCGAGTAGTTTCGATAAGTATGAAGATGGCTACGGTGGACAGCAGGACGAGAAAGAGGATGTTCAACACCAGGTCCACGGGAGAAAAGGGACGGCTGTTGATCAGAATCGGTGCGCTTCGCTGCAGGTGGCTCAGGATGCGCACCCCGATCTCGGTGCCGGCCATGGCGCCGGCTGCCAGGAGCAGGCCGAGCTTGAAATCCACATTCTGGTTGCGCCAGTGCCGGACGGTGGCGATAGAGCTGTTGATGAAGATCTGCAGCAGGCTGCTTCCCACTGCCACGGGATAGGAAATGCCGAACACGACTTTGAGCAGCGGCGTGAGCAGAAACCCTCCCCCCACACCGAACAGTCCGATTAGGAATCCGATGACAATTCCCAGCATGACGATGCCCGGGATCCAGACATCCACGCCTGAGAGGGGAAGGGTCAGGGTAAACATGTGCGTAGGCTACGTCGGGGGGCGGCGTTGGTCAAGTGCAGGATATTCGGGTGAATTGGGCGTAAGCGCGCTGGCTAGATGTGAAGGCGTGATGATTCCGGTATCTTGTTTCGGTGTTCCCTCTAGGCGAGAGGTTTGAGGATCTGGTTTACAGACTCGGCTTCCACGAACAGATCGATGGATTTATCTAACCGCTTACGGTCCTGACAACTTCGTATTTTCTGTTTTACGGCAGCATCCAGCGGCCCGAATTTCTTTTCGAGCAGACGCACGAGAACCTGCTGTTTGTCCACAATCTGGCCCTCAATGTTGCCTTCACGTTTGCCCTCGATTTTACCTTCCCGTTTACCTATCTCGATACCTTCCGCCCGAAGCTGTTCCGCTATAGTCATGTACACCTCCCTGGTATCCTCACCGCTTACCTTTTCGATCTCCTCCTCCACAAAACTTCTCGGAGTATCTCGTCCTACCTGTAGTATATACTCCAGAAACACCTTCAGGAAAGACCTGTATCTCTCATCCATGGGATGAGACGATACCGCCTGCAGGATATCTCTGAGATGGGGTCGGAGCCGGGTACGGGCATATTTGGCGATTTCCATAGAAGCTTGAAACAGCTCGGCACCTCCATGTATCGCAGCAACTGAAGGATCGTCCAGCGGGGTCAGCTCCAGCACCCTCAGAATCTTGTTGGGCAGGGCGTTGCGGAGAAGATCCCGGGCATGCTCTTCATCGGAGAACACGGCGTGGAAGAACTTGTCGTGGTGTGAGCTGATCGAGTCCATACCCCATACAACGAGTACTTTGGGACGGACGCTTCAATTTGAGGTGGGAACGATAACGAGGGAAAGATGGGAAGCATATAGCCTGCAGATTACCAGGCTGTCGGAGTCCTGACTGTATAAACCCCGGCTGTAGAGTTAGCGGCTGCGGCGCCGCAGGTTGCGCAGGAATCTAAACAGAGAAATGGCTCCGGCGATGATCAGCCCGACACCGGCCACCGGCATCAACCAACCAACGGCGCCCCCGATAGTGGGAATCGAAGCCACGATTGTAAGGGCACCGGCTCCCACAGCGATCATGCCCGCGGTTCGATCCTCTTTGGAGGAGGCGATTACCAGACCGGCGATTCCCACGATTCCCCCGGCGATCAGCCCTGGAACGAATCCTGCAGAAGCGATGGCTTTGAGAATCAGCAGGCCCACACCGCCTCCGATCCCGGCGATGCCCTGCACACCCTGTTTCACCAGCTGGTTACGCGGAACGATATCTCCCATTCTACTGCTCCTATCGCGGTTGGATTCACTTGTATAATAATATAATGATGTAAAACCCCGATCGTGTTACCGAATTCCTTAATTTCTTTGCTGCTATCGAACAGATGAGAATAGATTCGAACAGGTGGCATGAGGGGGTTCGATTCAAAAAAAACCGGGATAGGGGTTTCGGCAGGAATCAGCCGACCGACGATCCGTCCGCCTGGCGATCCACCCGCCTACCGGCTCATCCCCTTGGTTCAAACAACCGCCCGGCGGTGCGCCGGGCCAAGCCTCTTTGGCCGAGCATCAGCACCAGCCCTGTATGGCCGCCTGAGCCAGGTACAGGTCGAGCAGCACAAGGTTGACCATATGCTCGATCACCGGCACGATGCGGATCACGATGCAGGGATCGTGCCGCCCTTCGATCGTCAGATCCACTGGTTTGCCCGCAGCATCCACGGATTTCTGCACCTTGCCGATCGAAGCGGTGGGCTTGACCACGGCCCGGCAAACGATTGGCAGGCCCGTGCTGATCCCGCCGGCCATTCCCCCCGCCCGGTTCGTCTCCGGCAGAACCTGTCCGTCTGCCCCCGTGGTGAAGCGGTCGTTGGCCTCACTTCCCCGCATCCCGGCCAGACGGAACCCATCACCGAACTCGATCCCCTTGACAGCGCCAAGAGACAGCACGGCCTGGGCGATGCGGGCATCGATCTTGCCGAACACCGGATCCCCCAGTCCGGCGGGCACTCCGTAGGCCCGTACCTCCACGATACCGCCTACCGAGTCCTGCTCATCCGCCGCAGCCTGAATGGCCCGCTCCATGGCCGCAGCGGTTTCCGGATGGGGACAGCGGACCTTGGAGCCGTAGATGCTTGACCGCAACGCCTCAATCCGCCCGGCTTCCACATCGACCGTCGTCGCACCCGACCGGTCCCCAATGTTCGGCTCCACCTCCTCCAGCCAGATCCCGCCGATCATGCGGGCAAAGCTCACTACCTGGATCCCCTTCCCGGCCAGCAGCTTGCGCGCCACAGCTCCGGCTGCGACCCGTACCGCGGTTTCCCGGCCTGAGGAACGGCCCCCGCCCCGGTAATCCCGACGGCCGTACTTGTGCTGATAGGTATGGTCGGCGTGGCCCGGGCGGTACAGATCCTTGAGCTTCGAGTAGTCGTAGGGGCGCATGTCCCGGTTGAAGATGATCAGCGCGATCGGGGTGCCCAGGGTCTTTCCTTCGAACACGCCGGAGAGGATCTCGACCCTATCCGGCTCTCTGCGAGGGGTGGTCAGCTCACTCTGCCCGGGACGGCGCAGGTCCAGCTCGGCCTGGATATCCTCCGGGCCGAGCTCCAGCCCCGGCGGGCAACCGTCGATCACCGTGCCGACAGCTGGTCCGTGGGATTCCCCGAAGGTGGTGACTCGAAAGTACTGTCCGAAGGTGTTCATGACCCCGTCCCGATCCTCAGGCGTAGATGTCGTTCTCCCAGTCGGGAGAGACTTCGGAGTGGGCCAGGATCTTGTCCCGGAACAGCTTACGGATCTCCCGCACCCGCTCTTCGGTTTTGGCCTCGAATATGATCACCAGCTCGGGCAGGTTGGAGGATGCCCGCACCAGGCCCCAGCCGTCGTCGAACACCACCCGGGCGCCGTTGATGTCGATAACCCGCTTCCCGTAGTCCGTCTTGAACTCCGCCACCAGCTCCTCCACCACCCGATACTTCACCTCATCGGCGCAGTGGGCGGCGATCTCCGGGGAGGTCACGTAGCGTGGAACCGTTTCCAGCAGCTCGGCGAAGCTCTTGTCCTGGGAGGCTATATACTCAAGCAGGCGCACGGCCGCGTACAGGGCATCATCGAATCCGTAGTAGCCATGGTTGAAGAAGATGTGGCCGCTGCGCTCCCCGGCCAGCTCGGCGTTCAGCTCGTGAAGCTTGGCCTTGATGTGGGAATGCCCGGTCTTCCACATCACCGGCTTGCCCCCGGCCGCCTCGATCTCATCGATCAGGGCCTGGGTGCATTTCACGTCGAACACGATCCGGGCACCCGGTTTCTGCGCCAGCATCTGACGGGCCAGGAAGATCAGCATCACGTCGCTCCAGACGTCCCTGCCGCGCCCGTCCTGCACGCCAATCCGGTCCCCGTCGCCGTCGAAGCCCAGGCCGATATCGGCCTGGATGTAGGGATGGGTCACCATCTCCCGCAGGCGCTTGCGGGCCTTGAGGTTCGAGGGATTGGGGAAGTAGTTGGGATAGGAGGTATCCGGATCGCAGTACAGCTGGAAGGTGAGACAGCCGATGCGCTGCAGGACTTCGTAGGCGAAGACCCCGGCCCCGCCGTTGCCGCATTCTACAACGACTTTCAACGGCCGGGCCAGCTTGACCCCGTCGGTAACGCGCTCGATGTAGGCGCTGCGCACATCCCGGCTCTGGTACCTGCCGCTCTCCCGGACCAGCTGTCCTGAGGCAACCAGCTGATACAGCTCCTTCATCTCCGCCGGTCCCAGGGTCTGGGACAGGCCGTGGCAGAGCTTCATGCCGCTCCAATCGTCGGGATTGTGACTGGCCGTGACCATCAACCCGCCCGGGCAGTGGTAGTGGTGCTGGGCGAAGTACAGCACCGGGCTTAAAGTCAGCCCGATGTCGATCACATTGCAGCCGGCGGACAGCAATCCGGTGGCCGCCGCGTTCTTGAAATCCCCTGAGGTCTTGCGGTTGTCATAGCCGACCACCACATCCCCGATCTTCCGTTTCTTGAGCAGGATGCCGAAGGCATGAGCGATCCGCTGGACCGACTCCATGTTCAGCTCCTCCTCACCCACCCGCCCCCTGAGATCGTACTCCCGAAACATGCTGCGGAACGCCGTGCCGTTTACATCGATCATGTGCTTCTTCGCTATTCGAGGATCTCGAGTATCTGATCCATCGATTCGGTGTCCAGTACGCGTACGATCGCCTGTTCCAATTTCCCGATCTCTCTGCAGTCGGCAATCTTTCGTTTTACGGCGTTACCCATAGATCCAAACTTCTTAACCAGAAGGTTCGTGAGATCCTGCTGTTTCGCCAGAATCCGGCCTTCCCGCCGGCCTTCCCGCTGGCCCTCCGCCTTGCCTTCCGCCTTGCCTTCTGCCTTGCCCTCCGCCTTGCCCTCCGCTTTACCTTCCGCCTTGCCTTCCGCCTTGCCTTCTGCCCGAAGCTGTTCCGCTATGGTCATGTATACCTCCCCAGCCTGCGCACGTCCTGCTTTTCTAAGTTCCTCGACCACGTCCGTGCGTCGGATATCCCTTCCTACCTGCAGTATATATTTCAACAGTCCTTCGAGGAAAGACCTTTTCCCCTCGTCAATGCGGAATGCCGAAGCATGATGCAGAATCTGACCGAGATGAGGACGCATTCGTTTGAAGGCATATTTGAACGCCTTTATCGATGCTTGGAAGAGGTCTGCACCCTGAAGATCTTCATCCTGAAGTTCCTGGAGGTTGAATAGTATTGACCGGAAATCCGGGACGAAGGCGCTGAACCCTTCAGGAAGCGCCACATACGACGGGAAATCCAGAGGGAACTTCCATCGTCTTGATCCGTGGTAGAAGATAATGGGAACGATCGGCGGTAGAGATTTCAAGGATTTGTTTTGGGCGAGTAGTTTTTCCCAGATCCTCACCATGTAGGCCAGAAGTTTGAGAACAGTCCATCTATATGGGTAGGATTTGTGCTCGACCAAGATGTAAATGAAAATCGGTTTGGTCTGATATCGGGTGCGGATCAGGATGTCCGATTGATGCGTACCCAACCACTGGTCGACATAACTCTCTTTGGATATCTCCAGGAACGAGAGATCAAGCCTGTCGAGAATAGATTTCGGCAGGGCATTGCGCAGGAGATCCCGGGCATTCCCCACCTGGGAAAACGCCAAATGGAAGAACGTGTCATGGGGCTGGTTGGCCTCTTTCATACCCGTTATAACGGGGAAATTGAACCGCTGATTCAAAGAATCGGTAGGAAAAGAAGCTGTGGGGTTGATTGCAGCGACCCTGCGGGCCTATCATCTACTTTGTCTCTATCGGAGTACCTCAGTCAATAGAGACCCGTGAGTGCACAAATATGAGCGCGACAAAAAAGAAAACGAGCACATCCTCTGATGCATGGCAGGCGTTGTATAGGCTGGCCGAACGGATCCAGGAGCTCGCTCCGTGGCATTGGATGCAGGAGAATCACATCTTCGGCGTGAAGTTCCCACAAAACGATACTGTCGGTTTCGTCAGTGTGATGGGTACGATGGGAGAACACCGGGCCGTATCGGTGTATCTGGGCATGGCAGGGTTAAGGGGTTTCTGGCACGCCGAGGGTCTTGAGCCCATGGAAGATCCAGTGTCCATCTTTCACGTTCCGCAGCTGATGGCCTCCTTCGAGGATCGAAGCCGGCTTGAAGCCAGAGACATGGAGCAGATCCGGCGCCTCGGATTGAGTTATCGAGGAAAAGGAGCCTGGCCTTTGTTCCGCAGTTACCGGCCCGGATACCATCCCTGGTTTCTCACGCTTGATGAGGTCAAGATGCTCAGCACTGCGTTGGAGCAGACACTTGTCATAGCAACCCGGGCCAGGGAAGATATCTCGCTGCTGGAACCGGATGATGAAGACAGTTATTTGGTGCGCATTCCCGAAGCCTCAAGGGATCAGACGATCTGGAAAGACCGACAGATGACCTTCCAGCTGGAGCCTTTTCAAATCAAACCCAATCTCGATCAGGATCTCTTTGAAGCGGTGATAGCCATGGAGCAATCGGGGAGTGAATTCGAGTTCGACTGTCTTCCTGCTCCTGTGCTCATCGGTCCAAAGGGGACAAGACCGCGCTGGCCGCATGTATTGATTGTAGTGGAGGCAGACAGCGGCCTGGTAGTGGGCTCCGAGTTCCTGGCAGCGTTGGATGGATTACCCGCCATGTGGAGCGCGATTCCGGGTAAGCTTCTGTCCATCCTCTCCAAATCCTCAATTCGCCCCGCCCGCATACGGGTCCGATCGACCCTATACCGTGATATCCTGAGACCTCTATTGAACGCATTGAAAGTGGGTATAACGAAGCGATCTGATCTACCTGCGCTCGAGGAAGCACGGGAATCGTTGTTCGAATTCCTGACGCGGCAATAGAGCCACGAGCTTTCCCTACGTTCGCCGATGGGGGGCACGGAACCTACACCGTCTACTCTTTTGTCACAACCTCAGTGCAAAGTAGCCTGCGGACGTGATACAATAGCTATATCTTCCGGACAGGAAACGGAACTATCATGGGGACTCAGACAGACGAGGAGAAATTGGCGCGTATCGCAGCCAACATAAATCGAAACAATCGTATTGTTCGGATCCCTGGCCGAAGGCAATGTTTTTTCAATTCATTTTGATATCGACCTTGCGGTGCGTTCGGAGGAGTATTTGAAGCCCGTAGGTTGCGGCCGGAAGAGCTCCTTTCCGGTCGATGTAGTCGATCTTGATCATGTAGCCGATCCTATAAGGGCTTCGATCGAGAGATACGGGAAAATCCTCCATGAAAAGAAAGAAGACTGATTTCTTGCGGTTCGTGGCAGAGCTCGATTCCGACATATCCCTGCTTGACGACCTGACTCAAAAGAACAAGAGGGCCTGGCAGCGAATTGAGGGAGGGAGTGCGACCGGCACTGCTCAACCGTGAGCTATCAGGGCGAATCGACGAACTGCGATCATTTCGACATATATTTCGCAATATCTACCAGTCCGAGTTGGATCCAAAACGAGTTGAGCTTGTCCAGCAGCCTCTCGGTTCGACCTTATCGGCATTCAAGAAGGCCCACCAAGAGTTCATCAAGAAAATTAAAACGATCGCGGAACAGCTGGAGGATTGATCCTGCGGATCGGAAAGGCATCTCTACCCAAAGCCCCGCTATTGTGCGATAGTGAGCTCAAGAGGAATCGGGGTGAACAACGAGCAAATCAAGGAAAAGCTGCTGCAGATCCGCAACACCGACGAGTACTTCGAGGTAATTCTCTCCGGCAAGAAGAGCAAGAAGGTAAACGGCCTGTACAAGCCTGAGACCCGGGAACTGGTGCTGCACAACCAAAACTTCCAGAGCGACAACGAGCTGATGTACACGGCCATCCACGAGTACGCCCACCACCTCCAGTTCACAGACTCTCCGGTGCCGATCTCCATCCGCACCCACACCGGGGATTTCTGGAGCCTGTTCCACGGCCTGCTCTACGATGCCGAACGCCTGGGTCTGTACAGCAATCCCTTCGAAGCGATCCAGGATTTCGAAGAGCTGACCCGCCGGATCCGGGAGAAGATCCTCTCCGTTAACGGGGAGCTGATGAAGGAGCTGGGGGAGCTGCTGATCCAGGCCCAGAAGCTCTGCGAGAAGCACCACACCAGCTTCACCGACTACCTGGACCGGGTGCTGCGCATCCCCAGGACCAGCGCCAACACGATCATCAAGACCAAGCTGCTGGACATCGATCCCCGCCTGGGCTACGAGAACATGAAGACCCTGACCCGCATCTCCGATCCGGAGACACGCAAGGAGGCGGAAGGCGCCCTGCTCCGGGACATGAGCCCGGACATGGTGAAGCGCACCTATCTTCCCGCGGGCAAAGCCAAACCCGCCGATCCCCTGGAGCAGCTGATCGCCGAGAAGAACCGTCTGGAGCGACAGATCAAGAGGTTGCAGCACAAACTGGAGGAGATTTCCCGGAAGCTGAGCGAGCTCCAATCCGAGCGTGAACGTCGTAGCCGGAGGCAGGAGCAGATCCAGCGGCAGGAAGAGGCGGACACCAAGCCGGGAGCCCGCCGAACCACGGATGTCGGAATCCCCCCGCGGGAGTGGCAGAACCAGGAGTCCTCCGAGTCGGACAACTAGCGAGCACAGATGCGCCAGAGCAGACCGATCATCCTTAGGCTCCTCCACTTCGTACACGAGCACTCCCTGGCGGTGATCATCGCCTTCGGGATCGTGACGGCGCTGTTCGCCCTGGCCGTGACCCGGATCAAGGTGAATCCGAACCTGGAGAGCCTGCTGCCGGATGACGATAAGGTCATCGCCCTGATGGATCGGTACGGAAACGGGCAGGTGGCGGAGAACTACCTGGTCATCGCCGTTGAGGCGGAGGATCCCTTGACCCTTCCGGGCCTCGGCGCCTTTGCCCGGGCTATCGAACAACTGGAGACCTTCCCCGAGATCAAGCAAGGAATCACCCCCTTCAACCTGATCTCCTTTAAAAAGGACGGAAGCCGGCTGTCCCTTCAGACGCTGTCCCCCGGCGGCAGACACCCGCAGACTCCAGAGGAACTGGCGGTCTTCAAGCAGAATCTGTTCGCTACCCCCTTTGCCGTGAATTTCGTGGTTTCCCGGGACCGGACCGTGCTGCTGGCCTTCTTCCCCACGGAAGCCACGGAGAACTACACCGAGCTAATGGGGGAAATCGACCGCATCCTGGCCGACCTGAAGCCTTACTACACGACCCACGTCACCGGTACGATCCCCTTCATGCACACCACCAAGACCTACCTGCTGCGGGACCTGACCACGCTTCTGGTTCTGGCCGGTGTAGTGATGCTGGTCATCTTCTACCTCGGCTTTCGCTCCAAACGGGCGGTGGTTCTGCCGATCCTGGTGGTGGGCATCGGTACGGTCTGGTGCCTGGGCTTCATGTCCCTTATCGGCTATAACCTGACCCTGATGAGCGTGATCATCCCCCCGCTGGTGCTGGCCTTGGGGAGCTCCTACAGCATCCACATCCTCAATCAGTACTACCGGGAAGCCGGCCAGGACAGCGAAGGCACCCGGTGGATCGGCGGGGCGATCGCCCATGTGAACAAGACCATCCTGCTGGCCTCTGTGACCACCATCGCCGGTCTGCTGAGCCTGCTCTCTGTAAGCATGAAGCAGACCCGGGAGTTCGCCGTTTCCACGAGCTTCGGGATCTTCTCCTGCGCCCTGCTCTCCCTGTTCTTCTTTCCCGCGGTACTGTACCGCTTGAGGGCGCCCAAGGATCGGCAGAGCAAACAGGTGTTGAAAGGTACGCTGACACGGGGCTTGACCGATCTGAGCGCCGGGGTGCTCCGCTATCGTGCACTGATCTTGATCCTGCTGGTGGCGATGCTGTCCTTTTCTGTCTTCGCCTTCACCAAAATCGAGTACAATACGGACGTGATCAGCTACTTCCCGGAACGCGCCCGGGTGATCAAGGATATGCACTTCTTTGCCCGCAAGATCGGTGGTTTCGAGGAGATCGGCATCACCCTGACCGCGCCGGATAACCGGGCCAACTACTTCCTCCGGACCGATGTGCTGAACAGTCTTTCTCAGTTCGAGAGCCGGTTAACAGAAAATCCCGACATCTGCTACCTGTCCTCGTTTGTGAGCTACCTGGAGTATGCCAACCAGGTGATGTACGGCAGCCGGGAGATCCCCCAATCCCGGGGCCTGACCCTGCTGCTGTCCCGCTACTTCAAGGTCTTC
>Ga0315548_1004172_pt1 | contig 10504 bp, 7 predicted proteins | sample SalMarSW160110MG_2_FD_202540 | JGI IMG/M metagenome (GOLD analysis project Ga0315548, IMG submission 202540) | Salt marsh sediment microbial communities from the Plum Island Ecosystem LTER, Massachusetts, United States - Salt Marsh Sediment SW1601-110 ... | reverse complement strand
CCATCCGGGGTCAATAGGTCAGAACATTGCCGATAGAATTCCAAAGTAAAGAAGCGATTCATACTTGCCGTTGACGGTTCTGCGACGTTCAGGATGATAACATCGAATGACGGTTGTTTTCGAGATAAAAATTCGCGCCCGTCTCCGGATACAATCTTGACCCGGGAATCCCGCATTGCCTGCCGGTTCTCCGGATCCAATACAGGTTCGACAAAATGAAGAAGTGCAGGGTCGATTTCTACATACACAATCTTTCGTACAGGATATTTAAAAATTTCTTTGATTAAACCGTTAAATCCACCGCCTAAAATAAGCACACGTTTTGCATCACAGCGGTGGACTAAAATTGAATGCAGAAAGAGCTCGGTTTCGTAGGTGCCAGGGATATTGTACGTCGGACGACCGTCTGTGTATACTGTATATTGATTTTCCAGCCGAAGAAGCGAGAGATTCTGGTATTTTGTGTCAATCGATTGTATAAATGTGAGTTTATCGTTTATAAGTGACCATTGAAAAGCATCAATTCGATGTTCAAGCATTCGGGTCGGTTGGAGAAGAATATAGTACAGGGCTATGAGGCAGAGAATAACGGCTGTCTTGAAATATCTTTTAATCCTTAAATACTGCCAAAGCACTATGCTCCAGGCACATAAGAGTATGAATAAAACAATTTGCAGAGTTGAAAATAACGATGCCATTACAAATGAAAAAAGCAATCCGCCGACGACACACCCGATAGAATCCAGCACATACGCCTTGTTTACTCCTCGCCAGAGTTCTTCTCTGCCCGATGTAAGTATTTTTGCACCAATAGTAAACAGTATTCCCCATAAAAAGCATCCAATACTTAGGATCGAAAATGAAAATCCAAGAAGTTTCATCATAGATAAAAATTCACCGGTTGAAGCCTGGAGAAAACCGCGGGAGAATTTCACGGCAATGATCTGCAAGAGTGTAACTAACGGTGTGAGGGCAATGAGAATAAAGAAACAATACGAAATATTTATTTTTTTATTAACGACTTTGTTGCCGGCAGCACATCCAATACCGATCCAGACCAGCCAGCCGGCAAAAATAATACCTATACTGAGTTCGTTGCCGTAAAAACTAACGAGGAATTCACGAATGAGAAGAATTTGTGAAAGGATAGAACCGAAGCCGATGTAAACGAGAGAAATACTTATGTGTTGTATTCTATTTGCGGCGAGATTTTCACTCATGGATCAATAATAAAGGTGTTCCAAATAAGAATAATTCGATTATCCCCAAACGCCGGGAATTTTTTCTCCGCAGTATTTGCATTTTCCTTTTACGATGTGATTATTCAGTATTGTGAACACACGCCGTTCGATGATAATTTTATTACAATTTGGACAGTATGTATTTTCTGCAAGGTGACCGGCTACATTGCCAAGATAGGCGAACCTGATTCCTGATTCTCTAGCAATTGTGCGTGCCTTTATCAGTGTCTCAATAGGAGTCGGCGGAAGCTGGCTGAGTTTGTAAAGAGGCGTGAACCGGCTGAAGTGCAGCGGAGCATCGGATAATCCGTTAGCACAAAGCCACTCACACATCCGTTTGATAGTGTCGAAATTGTCTGTCCATGTCGGAATGATGAGGTTTGTAATTTCCAACCAAACACCTTCTTCGTGTATTACCTTCAGCGTTCTAAGTACCGGTGCAAGTCTTCCTGAGCAGAGCTTTTTATAAATTGCCTTATCGAAGATTTTCAAGTCAATATTTGCCGCGTCAAGCACCTTGCATAGTTGCCGAAGCGGTTTCTCGTTAATGTAGCCGGCCGACTTCCATACATTGTGGATTTTCTGCTGATGTGCCAGTTTTGCTGTGTCATAAGCGTATTCGTAGAATGTTATTGGTTCGGAATAAGTGTAAGCAATGGATTCACTGCCAGAGTTGATGCAAGCCCTAACGACTTCATCAGGCATTAATTCAATGTTATCTGATTCCTTCGGACTCGCTTGCGATATTTGCCAATTCTGACAATTTAGACAGCGTAAATTGCATCCCGCAACAGCAATTGAAAATGCATGCGTAGCTGGAAGAAAATGAAAAAAAGGCTTCTTTTCGATTGGATCGATATGTACTGCGCAAGGATTGCCGTATGCAATGGAGTACATTTTGCCGTCGCTTGCAACCCGATTGCGGCAGAATCCGACGTCACCGTCATTCAGTAAACACGAGTGCGGGCATTTTTCACATAACAATCCATCGGCTGTTTTCGAATAGAAAAGCGCTTCCTTGCTATACTTTCCTAAGTCAGTGTTTGACGAAATAGAAAAAACATTTGAACTGTACGCACCAAGCGCAAGTCCTCCGGCACATAAAGTGCACTGGCGAAGAAATTCGCGTTTAGAGATTTTTGGAGTATCTTTTTTCAACTACTTATTTCCCGGCTCTTTTTCACCAAATATTATTGCTTCATAAATATATAATTCGGCATCTTTCCACCCGTCCCAGCCGATACCTGCTTTATCCTGTGCGCAGTGGCCTAAGAATTCTTCCTTCGTCCATCCGGTTTCCGCAGATACCTGCGGCAGAAATGTACCGGATTTATACCCCCTTTTCATATAAATGCCGTGTTTTCCCAGTTGGAATTCATCGGCGGAATTGATGCGCCGCATCGGAGTAAGCACAGAAATTTCTATTTCGATTTCGGGAATTTCACTCGTCTCAACCGTTTTGAACCGATGATCCTGAGTCGAAGATGCGACCGCCATATCCCGCACTACCCTGTACAATGGTTCACTCGCATCGAACCGGCCGATACAGCCGCGTAAAATGCCATTCTTTTTCAATGTGACAAAAGCACCGCAGTTTGTTTCCATTGCCGGCGAGAGATTCTTCTCATCAACTTCTATCATATTGCGGTTCTTTATATATTCAATAATTGTATTGCGTGCAATTCGCAGTAGCTCTTTCTTATCCCTATCGTTGAGTTTAAATTCTGTGCCTGTCTTATTTTCTTTCAAAGCAGCTACAATTGCGTTATAACCGACAACCCGGTTCTTTTCACCGTATTGAGTATCGCCGGAATTTTTGTACTGGATGTGCGTGTAGGTAATATCCGGCTTATTCTCTGTCATATACATAAGCGTCAGCACGCTAGTCCAGCCGCAGAGACAAGTGGCAAGATTGGAATAACCTTTCGATTCACTTGTTCTTATTGACTGAAGCAGGTTACCCGGCAAGTTTGTTAGAATTGCTTCCGCAGTAGCTTTGTCGATATTCTTTGCATCGTCATATGACGGATAATGCGAAAAATCGGTACTGATGACGAAAAGATTTTTGGGATTCAAATATGCCTGCAATGCCCTGACAATGTTTTTAAAAGTCTTAGGCGTTTGTCTGCCGAGAATGATAGGGACAATCCGGAATTCCCTGCGCAGCTTGTATTGAAGAAACGGCAGTTGCACTTCCAGACTGTGCTCGCGTGCATGAGCATCGGTACGATTGGAAAAAACACTGTTTTCCTTAATAAGTTTATCGGCAAGCTCTGTATTTACTTTGACGGTACCGAGCGGAGTGATAAAGTTGCCTTGTGAATAGATCGATGCGCCTTCGAAATCGAGATAATGACTCGAACCCAAAACAAAAATACTTTCATACTCTTTAGCAGTATCGATCTGATTAAATGCTGAAGCCGCTACTTTTCCCGAGAACACATATCCCGCATGCGGCGATATTATAGCGATAACGTTTTGAATGTTTTTAGATGGTACTGCTTCAGCAAAGAGCTGCTTTAACATTGTATTGAGCTCCATTCGACCGGCAGGATAGAATGATCCGGCAACTGCAGGCTGGCGGTCGATGGATTCATTTTGTGGTTGGCAGTTATTGAAAAGGAGCAAGGTTCCGAGGATAAGTAATGTTGAATATCTTACGGTGTTCATAAAAGCACCTATGAATATTACGGTCATAGCAACTTAGACAGAAGAACGCATAGTTGCAAGCATGATTCATTGATTATCGTAATTTCATTCTCTACATTAATTCTGATAATAAGACAAATTTATCGATTATAAAATCTATGGTAGTATTGTGATTAAACAAATCAGTTATGTATTTTTTGTTATCTTGTGCGGAATGTATATAGCAGAAGCACAAACTCGTATCGAAAGCCAATTCCGTATTGCGCGCCTGAAATATAACGGCGGAGGAGATTGGTATAATGATCCTTCGGCAGAAGTTAATCTATTAAAGTTTGTCCAGCAAAACACGAACATCGATTGCGATCCGGGGTACGAGTTTGCGGATCTTACAAGCGATAGGCTTTTTTCGTATCCGTTTCTTTTCATAACAGGGCATGGAAATATTGCTTTCTCTGATTATGAAGTACAACGGCTTCGTGCATATCTGACACAGGGCGGCTTTCTTTATGCGGATGATGATTACGGTATGGATAAAGCATTCAGGCGGGAAATGAAGAAGGTATTTCCGGATCAGGAATTAATCGAGCTGCCGTTCAACTACGGGCTTTACAATTGCCACTTCAGTTTTCCGAATGGTGTGCCAAAAACTCATAAACATGATGAAAAACCGCCGCAGGGATTCGGATTGTTCCATAAAGGTCGACTAATCGTCTATTATACGTATGAATCAAATCCGAGCGATGCCTGGGCTGATTCAGAGATTCATGGCGATCCTGAAACAATCCGGCAGGAAGCGTTAAAATTCGGAACAAATATTGTTGTGTGGATATTAACACATTGAGCATTATTAAAGAATAAAAAGTTTATGCGTGATTCTTCTTCGACGCTTACAATGCTGCTGAATCGAATTCATCTGGTTCGTAATAAAAAGAACCGTGTGTATCTTCTTTCGAATACTCTCGTTTTTTTTACGGGCGTTCTCATTATAACGGCGTCTCTCATTCTTGCAGAAACATTATTCGATTTCTCCAAAACAGTCAGAACAATAATCGTTATTCTTTCCGCCCTTTTGTTTGTATGCATGGGCAGTTGGATGATTGTTCGTCCGTTTCTTCGATTGGTCCGTGTGCTGCCGTCGATTACAGAGAACGAGATCGCGAAACGAATCGGCATGTTTTTCCCTTCCATTAAAGACAGGTTGTTGAATGCTCTTCAGCTTGCAAAAGAGGTCGGTTCAGCTTCCATGCTTTATTCAACGGAATTAATTGACGAGACATTCAAAGAATTTACTAAAGAAATCCAACCGCTCGATTTTACACGATCTGTTAGTACAAAACATTTACCCAAACAATACCGCAGGCTGATTGTAAGTATTGTCTGTACGGCTGTATTGTTACTGTTTTTTCCTGATTCTATTTCTCATGCTGCGTATCGGCTGGTTCATTTTACACGGGAATTTTCATCGCCGCCGAAATACCGGATTGAACTTTCGCCGGGTAATAAAGAAATAGTCAAAGGTGAGAATGTCGACGTACGGGCAAAGGTGATATCACTTCTTTCGGCATTCACCCCGCGTTCGACGGAGCTCACAATTGTACGGCAACAGGAAGGACAGGAGAACTTCGACGAACTGAAAGTAAAACCGGATTTGAGCGGTATCTTCTCGGCAACATTTCAGGCAGTCAGCACAACGACAAAATATTTTGCTCAATATGCAGATGCTGAAAGCGAACACTATACGCTGACTGTACTGAATCGCCCGTTGATACGATCATTTTACGTGCGTCTCGATTATCCGGCATATACTAAAATTCCGCCGCAGATATCGGATGAGTCTGTCGGTGATGTTACGGCTTTGGCAGGCACGCGGATCACTATTTCAGGATCCGCGAGCAAGATGTTAAAAGAAGCGGTAATGCAGTTCGGAAACGATACAAAGTTAATGTTCACAACACGGCAGGAAAAATTCTCCGCATCATTTCCATTACTTTCAAATACTTCATACTCTATTCACCTTCTTGATGAAGAAGGATTAGCGAGCATCGAACCGGTTACCTACCGGCTTAATACGGTTATGGACGAATTTCCAACAGTTATAATTGTCGATCCGGGCCGTAACATTGATATTATCGGCGATCAAGAGATCCCGCTTTTCTTGAAAGCAAGAGATGATTTCGGTTTTTCTAGTATGCGTCTTGGATATAGATTAATTAAATCCCGTTATGAACAGGCGCATGACGAGTATACATTTGCTTCAATTCCTCTCCCCACTGCTTCTGAAGGGCAAATCGAAATGTATTATAGATGGAATCTTACGAGTCTCAATCTCGTGCCGGAAGATGTTGTTGAATATTTTGCTGAAGTTTTTGATAATGATGCAATCTATGGTTCAAAAAGCGGACGAAGCAAGCTTTATCTTCTCAGGCTCCCTTCTTTAGACGAGGTTTTTGCCGATATCAATAAGGATCATGATCGTTCCATAGAAGATCTGAAGCAGTCGATTGATGATACAAAGAAACTGAAAGAGAATATGGAGTCCATCAATCGCGACTTGAAGAAGAACAAGGATCCTGACTGGCAGACGCAAAAGAAAATGGAAGAAATAGTAAAACAATACCAGGAAGTACAAAAGAAACTGGAAAATGTGCAATCCCGGGTCGAGCAAATGACACAGCAAATGCAGCAGCAAAATGTGCTTTCGATGGAGACGATGGAGAAATACATGGAGCTTCAGCAGCTTTTCCAGCAGCTTGATGCTGCAGAGTTACAGAAGATGCTCGGGCAATTGCAGCAGCAGATGCTGAATATCAACAAAGAACAACTTCAGCAGGCGATGAAGGACTTGACCTTCTCGGAAGAACGCTTTCGTCAGAGCATAGAGAGAACATTGAATCTGCTTAAGCGTCTCCGTATCGAACAGAAAATGGATGAAGTGAAAAAAAGAGCGCAGGATCTGGAGAAATCGGAGAAAGAGCTTCAGGAAGAGAATTCGAAGTCATCCGATAATTCTCAAAAACAACAAGAATTAGCAAAGAAGCAGGCTGATCTTGTAAAGAAAGAGCAAGACATGGAACACGAGGCAGCCGATCTTCAACACAGGATGGAGGAGTTCTTTACTGAAATGCCCGCAGATGAAATGCAGAGTTCTTTGGAGCAGTTGCAGAAACAGAATTTGGATCAGAAAATGCAGCAGGCATCGCAGCAAATGCAAAAGGGACAAATGCAGCAGGCGCAAGAAACTCAGCAGCAAATCGGAGAGCAGCTCCGGCAGTTCAGCCGGCAAATGGAAGCAATGCAGCAGCAGATGCTTCAGCAACAATCGCAATACGTGGTGAACGAAATGCGTAAAGCGATCAATAATCTTCTGGAGCTTTCAAAAGAAGAAGAAGCGCTGAAGTACCGATCGCAGCAATCACCGAGGAACTCTCCGCAGCTTCGTCAGAATGCACAGGATCAGCAGCGGATTGCTCAAGACTTGAATAATATAATCAGGGAATTGAATGAATTATCCCAAAAATCTTTTATTATAACACCGGAAATGGGTCAAGCGATTGGTGAAGCGCTGGTAAATATGAATAATTCAATGAAGTTTTTATCTGATCGAAATGGCGTAAATGCATCCAGGGAACAGGTAAAAGCTATGGCCGCTCTTAATAGTGCGGCAATACAAGTACAGAATGCACTCCAGACAATGATGCAGGGAGGAAGCGGAAGCAGCGCAGGGAGTCTTATGCAGCAGTTGCAAATGGCTGCAGGCCGGCAAATGTTCGTTAACATGCAGACCCGGCAGATGGGCGGAATGTCTCCGCAGCAAGCAGCTGAAGCTGCCCGGCTGGCACAGGAACAGGGTGCAATTAAAAAAACACTGGAGGAGCTGAACCGCGAAGCGCAACAAAGCGGCGATCGGAAAAAGATACTGGGCGATCTTGAAAAAATTGCAGAAGAGATGGAAGAGGTTATCAGGAATCTTGAACAAAATAATGTGAATCCAGAAACGATCAGAGAGCAGGAACGTATTCTCTCACGGCTTCTGGATGCTTCTAAATCTACGCGCGAGCGCGACTATGAAAAGAAACGCAAGGCAGAAACCGGCACACAAATAACTCGTCGGAGTCCGAAGGATATAGACTGGGACTCTTTGAAGGACAGCAGCCGGTTAAGGGAAGAACTGTCGAAAGCATTGGAACAGGGATATTCTAAGGATTATCAGGAATTAATACGGAAATACTTTGAAGAATTGGAAAAAACAGAAAAGTCTGTATATTAGGTTTGATTGAATGACAGAGAAACTATTCAATAAACAAGAAAAGGAGTATAAAATGACAAATTGGCTTGGGGAATTTTGGAGGCTTTCTTTTATCACAATCCTCGGTTTTTTAGGAAGCATGATTGCTGGATTAATGTTGTATGGTACCGATATCTTTGATCCGCAATCGCCTGCGTTTGTATACTTTATTATGTACGGAGTTAGTACCTCGTTTATTTTTGCATTTTATCATGTTCGAGGCCTTTCCAACACTATTACCGCAGCTGTTTCCACGAGTGCAGTTATCTTCATTATTGCTATGGCGTGGATGCCTGTTATAAATGCTGTGATCTGGTCGTTCGGAGTTAATCTTTCCATTATAGTTGTGGCATTTCTCTTCGAGAGGAAATTAGAGAAATTCAAGCAATGGAAATTTATGTTCGTCGGTGTTTATTACGGAGCAGTATTTGTTTTACTGACTTTTTTTGTCGGCATGCTCACAAATGTCGAGTCTCTGCCTTCATCACTGTTTCGCAATAATTTTCTTGATGGACTCTGGCTGGGTTTAAGCCTTGGTGCAGGCGTTGAAATAGCGGAATCGATTATTCACTCAATAGATCTGCATTCTCATGTAGTGAAAGAAACACCGCAGGTAAGAGTTCAGAAATCGAAAAGCGAGCGTGTCGTTTCTAAAGCATCGCGCAAAAAGAGGAGATAATAACCTCTTACGCCGTTCAATTAGTGCAGGCGTCTATTCTATAATAGACATACTTTAAGCTAATACGGGAAGCTAGTGCCAGCAGACACGGCTTCCCGTTTTTTCTTTTCTCACTATCTTAAAAGCTTACATGCCAATTAAGAATTATCCACTCATTCGATGTGCTCTTTGAGAGAATGATGGAATGAACCCGCTTGTTCTTTCCTTTAGGACGTTCCGATGTCAACACGATAAGCGCTGAGCTACCTCCGTCGGTGATTTTAATGTTGAAGTTCACACACTGCACTTCTTTTCCTTCAGTTAGACGCACATCTTTATGCTCTCCGTTCAACACACTGTAAAGGTTCAGTGTTTTGGTATTATAAATCAATAAGGCGGCTTTCCCGATATATTTCTTGGCTTTTTCAATTTCCGTTCCTCTGAGAATATTCTCAATGGCTATCCTGATCGATTCGTTTAATTTTTCTGTCTTTGCGCGATTAGCTTCTTCTTCCGGCTTTGTTTCTTTTTTACTCAATTTAAACCGGAAAGGAATCGTTATCCATGCGGCGACTGGTTTTCCTTGCATTTGCGCAGGAGTAAATTTCCACTGGTATACTGCTGACAATGCAGATTCTTCAAACGCTTTTCCGTCAGTTGATTTTTCCTGCGGTGAAGTATCCTTCTTGTCGGTACGGATTGATTTAATTTGGATTTTTTCACTTTTCGCTTCTTTCACACTGCCATCAAGATCTATAAATGCTTTTACATATACTATTGCTTCCCATCCTCCCTCTAACATCGAAGCTGGATAGACAGGCTGAACTTGCTTAATGACCGCCGGCCCTTTATCGAAAGCGATATCTGTGTCGGGAAGAGGTATGTTTTTAGTCTGGGCGAATAAAGAAATAGAAAATCCTGCCAGAACAATAAGACTAAAGAAAAGACATATGTGATTTTTCATCATTTGATTCCTTTCGTTGGTTGTGATGCAATAACGACATAGCCGTTTACTTCCACTTCCGGAAGAGGAGTAAGACAGACGATGGTTTGCTGCGGTTTGTATAATGTATGCCAGAATGAACTAAATAGTACACCTGTCAGTACAGAAACAATAATTGCCAATCCGATAGCACGGAAAGAATATTTGCTTTTTGTAACATGCCAGATAAAGTTTTGGTTTACTTGTCTCTTTGTCGTGAGAGAATGCTGTGCAAATATTCGTTGATCTAATGAAGCCGGAACGGTAATCTGCCGTGTGTGCGCTAATGTATTCCTCAGCGAGAGCGCATTTTTAAGAAATGTGCGGCACTGTTCGCATATGCCAAGGTGTACAAAAAGTTCAGCCTCTGTTGCTGACGGCAGCTCTTCGTCAATATATTGGCTGATGTGTTCTTGATATTGTTCGCAATTCATGAGGCACCTTATTGATAATATGTTTTTAATTTTTTTGCAATAACTTGACGCGCTTTGAACAGACGCGATTTTACCGAACTTTCCGTGTCGCCCGTAATCTCCGCGATTTGTTGATATGACAGCTGCTCATATTCACGTAAGACAAGGACTTCACGATATTCACTTTTGAGATTCTGTAGTGTTTTTTGAACAAGCTCTGTTGTCTCCGTTGAAACTGCGATCACATGCGGCGTTTTCTCATCCCATACAGTTTCG
>Ga0315548_1004167_pt1 | contig 10517 bp, 5 predicted proteins | sample SalMarSW160110MG_2_FD_202540 | JGI IMG/M metagenome (GOLD analysis project Ga0315548, IMG submission 202540) | Salt marsh sediment microbial communities from the Plum Island Ecosystem LTER, Massachusetts, United States - Salt Marsh Sediment SW1601-110 ... | reverse complement strand
AGATTTTACAGGCTGATACACTGACCTATTTTGCTGACCGGGATATTATTATTGCCCACGGTCGAACCCGTTTTACGGATGGGGAGGTAACTTTAACCTCGGCGAAATTAACCCATTTTGTTGATCGGGATATTTCCGAGGCTTACGGGAAGGTTTATCTGTGGGATGAAAATCGAGATGTCAATGCTGATTCAATTACCTACTATTCCGAGACAAAAAAAGCCGTGGCGCTCAGCCGGGCAGTAATTCATGACCGCAAACGGTTTATCTCACTGTTTGGCGACAGCCTGGTATACTTCAATGAAACGGGGGACATCGAAGCCACCCGCCATCCATTCATTGTTAAAAAGGATTCAACCGGCAAAGAAACTTTCCGCATCAAGGGCGAGATTATCAAAAGGTTCGAAGAGAGCGGTTATTTTACCGCCCGACGAAATGTCAAACTCTGGCAGGATGATTTCAGCTCCTATTGTGATGTAGTGGATTATTATGACTCGCTGGAAGTGGCGACGATGAGCGGTAAACCAATAGTCTATCGGGAGAGCCAAAAGCTCGTCGGTGAGCAGATGAAAATGCAATTACAGGACGAGGAGCTTCAATCGCTTTTCATTTACGATAATGCGGTTGCCTCTTCCCATTCCAAAGCATATTTGCCATACAATAAATCCGATTCGGCTGCCGTGGCGGAGCGGGATTCGGTCCAGACTTATGACGAACTCACCGGTAAGCTGATGGAAATCTATTTTCAGGGTGGTCAGACCGATTCAATTCGGGTCAGCGGCATGGCAACCAGTTATTATAACGTCACCGAAGACAGCATTATTCAGGGTGTCAATGTTGCCAGTGGCGATACGGTTATCATGAAATTTCTGGGTAAGCGTCTGAATCGGATCACAGTTATCGGGGGCACCGAAGGCAAGTTTATTCCCGACGAAACTAATACCAGTACCGACACGACCGTTCTGTATTCGGCGGAACGAATTGACTATTATCTAGAAGATAAAATCACAAACCTATATCAGAAATCGGAGATAAAATCCGGTGACATGGAGCTGAAAGCTGGTAAGATTTCAGTCAAATGGGATGAGAATCTGTTATATGCCTATCCACTTGGTTCGCCACCTTATGATTCCACTGAAGGCAATAAACCTACGCTCTATCAGCATGGTCGTGAACCTTTCTCGGGAGCCGAAATGATCTACAATATGAAGACCCAAAAAGGTCGAATTGTCGAAGGGCGAACTAAAGAGCAGGATGGCTATTACACTGGTGAAAATATTGCCAAGGTTACCAAAACCGATTTTTATGTTACGAATGGTGTTTATACTACTTGCGATCTGGAAGAACCGCACTACTATTTTCGCAGCCGGCGAATGAAACTTATTCAAAAGGACAAAATCATTGCCCGTCCGATTGTCCTGTATATCCACGACATCCCGCTGCTGGCTTTGCCTTTCGGTATTTTTCCCAATAAGGGCGGTCGCCGGCATTCGGGCTGGATTATGCCTACCTATGGCGAAAGCGGCACGGCTGGTGGCTATATCCGCGGGTTGGGATATTTCTGGGCGCCGAATGATTATTATGATATTCGCCTGACTACCAACTTTTATGATAAACGCGGCACGATCTTTCAGTACCGGACGCGCTATAATAAGCGCTATGTTTTTAGCGGTTCGATTTCCGGTTCTTATACCAATGAATTCCTCACCGATTTTCAGAAACGGCAGTGGACGCTTAATATTAATCATAGTCACAAACTCAGCCCAACGATGCAATTGCGAGCTAACGGCAGTTTCGTCAGCAGTGACGACCTCTATCAAAAATTGGGTATCAGTCAGAATACCCGGCTGAACCAGCAATTGATCAGTAATGCTACGCTATCCAAAACCTGGCCGGATAAACCCTATTCCATGTCAATGACTTTTAATCAGACGGTTAATCTCCAGGCGAAGACCCTGATTGCTACCGATCCGACCCAGGTTGGACAGAAGATCAGCTATATCAAACGTTCGTTGCCGAATATTTCCTTTAATCGCGGCACTAAGCCGCTAATTCCGGCGCGGGCTGGTGTCAGCGCTTCCAAAACACGCTGGTATAATAACATCTACTTCGGAATCAGTTCGCAGTATTTGAACAACCAGGACATTTATTATCAGGGCAATGATTCGCTGCTCTGGGAACGGCAGGATCAGACTAAAAACGCCGTAATCCACAATATCTCGCTGAACAGTTCCCAGAAGGTTTTCAGTTATATCACGCTGAATCAGAACATGAGTATTCAGGAGGGCTGGATTTTTGATTACCTTCAGCCCCGATATAGCGGTGAGCAATTTGTTATTGACAATAATAAAATAGTTACCCAGTCGGTCAGTGGATTCAAAGCCCGGCATACTGGCAGCATGTCGCTGAATGCGCAGACTAAAATCTACGGTATGTTTCCTGCCCGCATTGGGGCATTAAGGGCAATTCGTCATGTGGTTTCACCGCAAATCGGGCTTTCCTACCGACCTGACTTTTCCCAGAAAATCCTGGGTTGGGATCCGGGTTATATCCAGACGTGGGAGGATTCCACTGGAAAAATCTGGAAGCACGATTATTTCAGTAATACTCTGCTCGGATCAACCCCGGCAGGAGAATCGAGAGCCATGACCCTGCGGTTGAATAATCTGTTTCAAGCGAAAACCAAGGTCGGCGATCAGGAGAACAAAGTTGATTTTCTGAATCTGGATTTTGGTACCAGTTATAATTTTGCTGCCGATAGTTTACGCTGGGCGCCGATCAGTACTTCGATTCGGACCCAGTTATCCAAGAAATTAGTACTGAACATCAGTGCCAGCTATGATCTGTATAAATACCGGAACGGGCGAGTCAATGAGTGGAATGAACAAAAGTATGGTATTCCCATCCCGCGTTTAACCAGTGTAAGTGCCACAACTGGTTTTTCACTCTCAGGACGGCGTTTTGGAGTTCAGATGCCAGGTGAGGCGACTGCCGATACCAGTGACGTAGAAGATGAAATTTTGGGAACGGTTGATACCGAAGAGGATATTGGGGAAAGTCCACCGGTACCGACAGCCGGCGCTGAATTGTGGTCGGGAAGTATGAGTTTTCGCTATAATTATAACCGACCGAATCCGGCAGTGAAAAGCGAATCTTTTTTCATGTCAACCAGTCTCAAACTGAATCTCAGCTCCAAATGGGCAATCAGCTGGCAAGGCAGCTTCGACCTCCTGGCAAAGAAGATTAACAGCCAAAGCTTTACAATTACCCGGGATCTGCACTGCTGGCAGTTAACATTTAATTGGACCCCCAGTAAATACAGCTATGCCCAGCAGTACAATCTGACGATCAATGTGAAGTCACCGACCCTGCGGGATCTTAAATATGAAGAAAAGGGTGGCAGACGCAGTACTTACGGATTTTAAAAAGAGTTCGGGTAGTGAATTTTTCCATCGGCTGGCAACCATTCATTATTCAGGTAATCTTATTTTAGTTGGATGGAAAAATAGCTGAGTTTTTAGACAAATAATCATAACTTTTATTATGAATCTGGTTTACACTCCATTCATAATTCCTATGTCAGCGGCGGTTGTCGTCTGCTTCCTGGTTTTCCTGTACGCGATTCGTCATCGGCAGATTGCCAGTTCGCCGGCATTTATTTGGTTGATGGGTTCAATTATTGAGTGGTTGGTCTGCTATTTGATATGGATGGTTACCGATGATGTACAGTTTAAAGTGCTGTTATCAAAAATAGAATATATCGGGGTGGTTATGGTAGCCCCAGCCTGGTTATTGTTTGCCGTTCAATATGCCGGTCATAATAAATGGATCAGCGCTAATAATATCGCGTTGATTTCGATCCTGCCAATTGTGACCCTGATTCTTGTCTGGACTAACGAGCAGCACTGGTTAATCTGGGATGGATATAATTTTCACTGGGACCATAATATTTTACTGCCGGATATCAAATATGGTCAATGGTTCTGGGTTCAGACAGCTTATTCATACCTGCTTTTAATAATTGGTACCCTTTTAATCTTGAGAAGGGTTTTCGAATCGTCGCAGTATTACCGGAATCAGGCTATCGTACTGGTAGCCGGAGTTCTGGTGCCGTGGTTCGGAAACATTCTGTATGTATTACAAATTGGTTTTATTCCGGGACTTGATCCAACACCGTTTTTCTTCGCGATTTCAGGTATTTTGCTGGGAGCAGGTCTGTTTTATTTTCGCCTGCTGAGCATTGTCCCGATTGCCCGCAATCTCGTGGTGGAGAACATGGATGGCTGTTTATTGGTCCTGGACGGCAATAACCGGATTGTGGATTTAAACCGGGCTTGCTTGAACATTTTCGGTTGGTCTCTCAAGAAGGTGGTGGGTAAAAATATTACCGAAGTCTGGACCTATAATAAAGAACTACTGGAAAAGTACAGTGAAGCACTTAATGTCCGTAGCGAGATCACCCTTGAGAAAAATGGAGAAATTTACTATTACGATCTGCAGATTCAACCGCTGTATAACCGTAATAATAGTTATATGGGGCGCTTGATTACATTACATGATATAACCGAGCTGAGAGAGGCTCAAATGGAGATTCAGCGTCAGCGCAAACAGGAGTCAATCGAGTTGATTGCGGGCGGAGTGGCTCATGATTTTAACAATTTACTATCAATTATTATGGGAAATTTTAAACTCGTTAAAATAGCTTGTGAAGAACATAGAGATATTAAAGATTATTTGCAGCGAATTTATGATAGCGCCCAAAAAGCCTCGGCAATCACCAGCCAGTTATTGACTTTCACAAAAGGAATTGAGCCTGTGAAGGAACCGCTGTCTTTATCCCGGATTGTCCGGGATACGGCCGAACTAATTTTGAGTACCAGTGAGGTAAGCTATCAGCTAAAAGTCCCTCCAGATTTATGGCAAGTTTATACCGACAAAAACCTGATGGTTCAAGTATTGGAAAATCTGATCATTAATGCCAATCAGGCTATGCCTGAAGGTGGCACGATCTTTATTACTGCCGAAAATATCAAATCCTCTCCTTTGCTGCCTAAACCTTTGAAAATGACTAATTCCTATGTCAAACTGAGCTTCAAAGACCAGGGTATGGGGATCCCAAGGGAGCAGTTGAGTAAAATCTTTGACCCTTATTTTACGACCAAACAGCAAGGGAGCGGATTGGGTTTGGCAATCTGTGATGCAATCATCAGAAAACATGATGGATATATTGCGGTTGAATCTGTCGTGGGTAAGGGTTCAACCTTCATGGTCTATTTACCTGCTTATCTGGAACAGTTGGAAAATTAATTAGCCGTTTTATATTTTATCTGAGGACGGAATTTTAAATAAAGTTGTAATGAGAACTCCATTTTTCAGTAGATTGTATATCGGTTGTATAGCGTTTGCTCTCTTGTCCGCATGTTCACGCCGCATCTATCAAACTGTCTATCCCACTCTGAACGATGGAAGGTATGATTCGGAATTTCCCTATCGTAACTGTTCGGCAGAGTTGAGGCGAATCGGTGAAACGGTCAAAATGATCAACGCGATTGCATATTATAAGAGTTATGTTTTCCCTGAAAATCAGAGAGTCCGGAAGTCACAGTTACAGCCAGAATTTATTCGACAAAATACTTCAGAGATAATCTATTTTAATCAGGCTACTTCGGGAACCGCAACTATTATCTTGAGACAGAGCGATCGGATGGCGCTTTTAACCTGTGCTCATATTGTCAATTTCCCGGATACTCTGGTGCGCTATTATGCTTTAGAGGATGGCAAGCCAAGCCCCTTTGTCCAATCCTTATCGATCAAAGAAAAACAGGCTAATTATGTCACTAATCTTGGAAATATTGGCGAGATACATATTCTCAAGATTGATGAGGACAAAGATCTTGCCATATTAGGGACCGAATTCCCTTCATCGGCAGACAAGCTTATTCCGATCTTCAATTATCCCCTGGGTAAAGCCAAAGACCTGGAGTGGGGTAGTTTCGTTTATCTTTTAGGCTATCCGCGCGGAGTCAAACTCGTTACCCGGGGAATTGTCAGCGAACCTAACCGGGATAAGCATGGGGAATTTATCGTGGACGCCCTGTTCAATCGGGGCTGCAGCGGTGGAATTGTTTTAGCCGTAAAAGATGGAGTTCCCAATTTCGAATTGGTGGGGATTGCTAAATCGGCGGCGGCCGAATATGAATACCTGATCAGGCCGAATAGTAGTATTGATCAGACTAATTACGACCTTCATTTTCCCTATAGTGGTGACCTGTACGTGGATTATAAAGCGAATATTCAGTACGGAGTTACCCATGTTGTGCCAATCGAGGCGATCCAGACCTTTTTTCGGGATAACTACGAATTTTTCCTGGGACTGGGTTACGACTTCACTTATTTTACCAAGTGAAGAATAGAGGTCAGGTGGATTAATTCACGTATTCCCAATTTTTTTAAGTTCTTGTCGTAATGTTCCCAGTCTGCTCCCGACACCGGAGGGCTGGCGGGTGCGTTGCGACACTTTTTAAGCCACAACGCAGAGCGATGTGGCCAGATTCTTCAAAATATTTTATTAAAGTTGGAACTCCAAAAAACGGATTATTAAATTTTTCCTGATGACGCCGAATCATACGATTTGGAAATTGACGCTGCTACTGAATTGCTTGTAAATCTTAGCCGAATCCTATAAATTTCAGACCGACTTTACAGAAGTTTGACATATAAAACTGATAAACCTAAAGGAGAATGCATATGGCGACAAAAATTGCAATTAACGGATTTGGACGCATTGGGCGATTAGTATTTAAAGCGGCTTACACGAATCCAAAGTTAGAAGTTGTGGCAATTAATGATTTAACCGATGCTAAGACATTGGCGCATCTGCTGAAGTATGATTCGATTCATGGCAAATTCCCGGGCACGATCGCTGTGGATGGAAATTTCCTGGTCGTTGATGGTAAAAAGATTGAAGTTTATGCTCAGAAAGACCCGGCTGCTTTGCCTTGGAGCAAATTGGGAGTTGAGATTGTTGTGGAAGCAACCGGCAAATTCCGCGATCGTAACGGCATGCAGAAACACATTCAGGCCGGAGCCAAGAAGGTTGTACTGACAGTTCCCGCTAATGCCAAAGAGGATGTGGATGTGACTTTAGTACTTGGAGTCAATGACGAAATGTTGACCAAATCAGCGGTTTTAGTTTCCAATGCTTCCTGTACGACCAACTGTCTGGCGCCGATTGCCAAGGTTTTGAATGACAATTTTGGGATTAAGTGCGGTTTGATGAATACGATCCACTCCTATACCAATGATCAGGTTATTCTCGATTTTCCGCACAAAGATTTGCGCCGGGCTCGGGCCGCGGCGCTTTCGATTATCCCGACCAAAACCGGCGCCGCCAAAGCCATTGGATTGGTCATTCCAGCCCTGGATAAAAAGTTAGACGGATTTGCGATGCGCGTTCCGACTCCCGATGGATCGGTGGTTGACCTGACCTGTAAATTAGAAAAACCGGCGACGATAGACGAGATTAATGCGGCAATGAAAGCCGCCGCAGAAGGACCGATGAAAGGCATTCTGGAATACTGCGAGGATCCGATTGTCAGCACGGACATTATCGGTAATCCGCATTCTTCGGTTTTTGATGCAGCCTTAACTAAAGTACTCGATGGCAATTTTGTCAAGGTGGTCTCCTGGTACGACAATGAATGGGCTTATAGCCTGCGGGTAGTGGATACCGTTCTCAAGTTGGTATAAATGTTATAAAAGGCGTTTTTTGAAAACAGTCAAGTTTATTTTCGGCATTCATGATCATCAGCCGGTAGGCAACTTTGATTTCGTTTTCGAAGATGCTTACCGGCATAGTTATCTCCCCTTTATCGAGATTGTCGAAGAGTTTCCAAAAATAGCAATAACTTTACACTTCAGCGGCTGCCTGCTGGAATGGCTTGAAGCTCATTATCCGGAATATCTGGACCGGATTGCGAAATTGGTGCAGCGCGGTAATGTCGAAATCCTGTCCGGCGGATTTTTCGAACCGGTGCTGGTGATGATCACCGATGCCGATAAGGTCGGCCAGATCAATATGATGAATGATTATATTAGAAAGCGCTTTGGCTATCGGGCGCAGGGACTGTGGCTGACCGAGCGGGTCTGGGAACCGTACATGGCTAAGCCAATTGCCGAGGCTGGCATAAAATATGTCACGGTGGATGATTATCATTTTCTCGGTACCGGGAAAATGGAGAATGAACTGACCGGACATTTTATCACCGAAGAGCAGGGGCTCACTCTTTCAATATTTCCGATTAATCAGAAATTACGCTATGCGATTCCCTTTAAAGATCCCCAGGTGACGGTAGATTATCTGCGTCAATTTGCAACGGATAATGGTAATAATGTAATTGTAATGACCGATGACGGTGAGAAATTCGGGGTCTGGCCAGGAACCTATAAAACCGTTTTTGAAGAAGGTTGGCTGCGCAAATTCTTGACAATTCTGGATGAGAACAGCGACTGGATCAAGACCTGTACATTTGCGGATTATTATGCGGTTCACTCACCGAAAGGTCGAATCTATCTGCCGACGGCATCTTATTTCGAGATGAGTGAGTGGGCACTGCCCTGGGAGGCAGGCGAAAAGTTCGACGATCTGGTCCAGGAGTTCGAAAAACAGGAGCGGATCGAAGAGGTCAAGCCCTTTATCAAAGGCGGCATCTGGCGCAATTTTCTATTTAAATACGATGAAGCCAACTGGATGCAGAAAAAAATGCTACACCTCTCGGAACGCTATCATAGCATCGAGGAATCGTCCTTAACTGCAGCTCAGCAGAAGGATTTGAAGAGCGCTCGTGAGCACTTCTGGCGCGGGATGTGTAATTGCGCTTACTGGCATGGCATTTTTGGCGGACTCTACTTGCCGCACTTGCGCCACGCAGTTTACGGGGAATTACTGCGTTGCGAGCAAATGCTCAATAAGTTACAAAAACGACCGGCTTTTTATGTTGAAGAGACGGATATTGACGGCGATGGCGATCCCGAGGTTCTAATAACTCACAATCAAATATTCACTGCCTTTGCTCCGCATCGGGGGGCGATGATGAGTGAATTTTCGCTCTTGAAGAAAGCCTTTAATGTACTTAACACCTTAAGACGTTATAAAGAATCCTATCATCGCAAGGTTCTGACTGCCAATAAAAATTCCGGCAGCGGCTCGATCCACGACAACATCACGGTTAAAGAAGAAGGTCTTGAAAATTATCTGAAATATGATCTTTACCCGCGGAAGAATCTGGTTGATCATATCATCAATGCCAGCGTCACTCTGGAGCAATTTCAGAATGGCGAATATTATGAAGATGGCGACTTCATTGGGGGTGAGTATAATTACTATCTGAATAAGCAGGAGCATTCGATAATCTTTTTCCGGGATGGCTGGGTCAACTGGCTGCGCTTTCGGATCGAAAAGAAAATTACCCTCGAAGATTCACTTTTAAAAATCTATTATAATTTGACCAACAGCGGCGATAAACCGAACTTTTTCCGGTTTGGGCCGGAATTCAACTTCGCCATGCTTGGCGGTGACAGTCCAGATCGGTATTATTTAGCGGATGATAGGCGCCTGAAAGAATCGGCGCTAAATTCCAAGGGGAGTTTGAAAGGGATCAAAGCGCTGGCAGTAGTTAACGAGTGGGATCGGTTCAAACTAACGGTGAGTTCCGAAAAAGTTCAGGAATTCTGGTACTTTCCGGTGGAAACGGTGTCCCTGTCCGAAGCGGGATTCGAGCGGGTTTATCAAAGCTCGGTGATCGTTCCCCTATTTGAGGTAAATCTTCAGCCGGGCGAAAAAGTCGAGATTCCGCTGAATCTCAGGATAGATTATCTTTAATTGAATGTTGCTTATATTTCATAAGAATGACTCGGTGAAGATTCGCCGGGGTGTTAATGATTTGCATTTAAAAAGGAGAATTCAAAATATGATCAACATCTTACTTTACTTGCTTTTAGGATTGACCGCCGGAATTTTTAGCGGGGTAATCGGAATCGGAGGCGGGATAATTATTGTCCCGGCGCTGGTCTTTTTATTCGGGCTTTCACAACATCAAGCCCAGGGTACGACGCTGGCATTATTGGTGCCGCCGATCGGGATTCTGGCAGCCTGGACCTATTATAAGCAGGGATATGTTAACCTTCAGATAGCCGCTTTTATCTGTATCGGTTTCTTTTTCGGCAGTTTTCTGGGAGCAAAGGTTGCGACCGGATTATCGGATACGGCTTTGGAGAAAGTTTTTGGAGTTGCCTTACTGCTGATTTCGCTCAAGATGATTTTTGGTAGATGAGAAAACGGCTTGTATTAATTTGGTTCAATTAAAAATATTCACGTAAAATTTTATTTGTCCATGAAAAAAAATCTTGACAAGAATCAAAATGATTTCTAATATTTCAATAGTTAAATATGGGCAGTAAGTCAGCTCTCAGCTGGTACTGCTTTTTGACAGAGAAAAAAATGCCGGGAGAATGACTCC
>Ga0315548_1004166_pt1 | contig 10517 bp, 20 predicted proteins | sample SalMarSW160110MG_2_FD_202540 | JGI IMG/M metagenome (GOLD analysis project Ga0315548, IMG submission 202540) | Salt marsh sediment microbial communities from the Plum Island Ecosystem LTER, Massachusetts, United States - Salt Marsh Sediment SW1601-110 ... | reverse complement strand
TGTCGAACTAAGGGGCTTTGTCAAGCACTGGAAAATTGGTGATATCATTACGGTCGACTACTTCAAGGACGATGTATGGCTTGATGTTACGGCAAAATCTAAAGGAAAAGGATTTCAGGGCGTTGTTAAAAGGCATAACTTTGCCGGGGTAGGTGATTTAACACACGGGCAGCATAACAGAAGCAGGGCTCCCGGCTCTGTTGGTGCTTCATCATTCCCTTCCAGGGTGTTCAAAGGAATGAGAATGGCCGGTCAAACCGGTAACAAAACAGTTAAGATACTTAACCTCAGGAAGGTAAGAATTATACCGGAACAAAACCTGATAATTCTGAAAGGATCAGTGCCCGGCTCTAAAGGTTCATATGTTGTTATTGAAAGTCCCGATAGAATATAAAACTTTATAATAAATGAAACTGTCAGTTTTAAATATTTCAGGTAAAGATACAGGAAAGAAAATCGAACTTAAAGATTCTGTTTTTGCAATAGAGCCCAACGATCATGCAATATACCTTGATGTCAAGCAGTACCTTGCAAACAAACGCCAGGGTACCAGCAAAACCAAGGAAAGGTCTGAAATAACAGGAAGCACAAGAAAGCTGAGAAGGCAAAAGGGTACAGGCGCAGCACGTGTCGGTAGTATAAAGAATCCTATATTCAGGGGAGGAGGCAAAATATTTGGTCCGCAGCCCCGCAGTTACAGATTTAAGCTGAACAAAAAGCTGAAGAAACTGGCCCGTATATCAGCACTATCCTATAAGGTAAAAAATAATGGCATAATGATTCTGGAAAACTTCAATTTTGATATGCCCAAGACAAAGGAATATATCAAGCTGGTTAATAACTTAAAATTACAGGATAATAAATCTTTAATAGTGCTGACAGAACCTAATAAAAACATATATTTATCATCCCGAAATTTAAAAGACTCAAAGGTTGTATCTGTTTCAGATCTAACAACATACGACATCATGAACTGCTCTGTTATCGTATTTGAGGAAAGTTCTATTGATGTATTGAATAAGATGTATGAAAATTAAAAAACTTAAGTAAAAAAAGATGAGCATCCTATTAAGGCCCATAGTAACTGAAAAAATGACTTCGCAAGGTGAGGATATGAACCGATATTGTTTTATTGTAGACAAAAGGGCCAATAAACTTGAAATAAAAAAAGCTGTAGAAGAATTGTATGATGTATCGGTCGCCTCTGTCAATACTATGCGATACAGAGGAAAGACAAAAATGAGATATACAAGAACCGGAATTATCAGCGGAAATACCAAATCGTATAAAAAAGCGATAATTACTTTAATTGAAGGAGATACAATAGATTTTTATAGCAATATCTAATTATTTAATATGGCTGTACGAAAACTTAAACCGGTAACACCTGGTCAGAGACATAAAATAGCTTCTGATTTTGATGATTTAACAAAGGTTGCCCCTGAGAAATCCTTGTTGAGGCCTCTCGGGAAGTCAGGTGGACGAAATAACTATGGTAAAATGACTATGAGATATATTGGAGGTGGTCATAAACGAAAATACAGGGTTATTGATTTCCATAGAAATAAAGACGGCATGGCAGCTACTGTGAAAAGTATTGAGTATGATCCTAACCGGACAGCAAGGATATCGCTGCTGGTATATGAAGACGGCGAGAAAAGATATATTATAACACCTAACGGATTAAAAGTCGGACAAACAGTACGATCAGGAAGCGGAATAGCACCTGAGGTCGGCAATACACTGACTCTGGCTGAAATACCGCTGGGGACACTGATCCATAATATAGAGCTTAAGCCCGGCAAGGGCGGTGTACTGGCTAGAAGTGCCGGTTCTTATGCGCAGCTGACTTCCAGGGATGGTAAATATGCAATAATCAAATTGCCATCCGGAGAATCAAGAATGATACTGACCTCCTGCAGGGCTACCATTGGAACAGTCTCAAATTCGGATCACGGACTTGAAAGATCAGGGAAAGCAGGCAGATCAAGATGGCTGGGCAGAAGGCCAAGAGTCAGGGGAATAGCAATGAATCCTGTGGATCATCCTATGGGCGGCGGTGAAGGTAAAGCTTCAGGCGGCCATCCCAGGTCAAGAAAAGGAATTATTGCCAAAGGCTATAAAACAAGGCCAAAGAATAAAGAGTCAACTAAGTATATTATAGAAAAACGTAAAACTAAAAACGATTAACACAAGATACTATGAGCAGGTCTTTGAAAAAAGGTCCATTTATCGACTTTAAACTTGAAAAGAGGATAATTGAAATGAATAAGACCGGTAAAAAGTCGGTTATTAAAACATGGTCGAGAAGGTCGGTTATATCACCTGATTTCGTTGGGCATACTGTTGCTGTCCACAACGGCAACAAGTTTATTCCTGTTTATATAACAGAGAATATGGTCGGACATAAACTCGGGGAATTTTCCCCAACAAGAATATTCAGGGGACATGGAGGGAAACAGAGATAAATAATAATGTACATTAAAAAGAAACAACAAAATGGGGTCACGAAAAAGACAGAGAGCTGAACTTCTGAAAGAAGCAAAAAAAAGCAGGTATGTCGCCAGGCTTGGCAACTGTCCTACTTCTCCCAGGAAAATGAGGCTTGTTGCGGATATGATCAAAGGGGAAGAAGTAAATAGAGCACTTGACTTACTCAGGTTTTCATCCAAGACTGCAGCAAAAAATGTGGAAAAGCTTTTATTGTCTGCAATTGCCAACTGGCAGGCCAAAAATGAAAAAGCCAGGATAGACGACAGCCATCTTTTTGTAAGGGATGTTTTTGTTGATCAGGGCCGTACCCTGAAAAGAATCAGACCTGCACCACAGGGAAGGGCATACAGAATAAGAAAGAGATCAAATCACGTGACAATAGTATTGGATAGTTTAAATAAACCGGAAGAAAAAGAAAATCAAACTAAATAATAATATTTAATGGGACAAAAAGCAAATCCGATAGCGAACAGATTAGGCCTGATAAAGGGTTGGGATTCAAACTGGTTTGGAGGCAAATATTATTCAGATAAAATCGCCGAAGACTTTAAAATTCGCGAGTATCTTAATGCCAGGCTTATGAAGGCAAGTATCTCCAAAATAATCATTGAACGTACCCTGAAACTAATAACTGTGACAGTTAATACAGCGAGGCCTGGAATAATTATAGGTAAGGGAGGACAAGAAGTGGATAAGCTCAAAGAAGAGCTAAAGAAAATTACCAACAAAGAAATACAGATTAACATTTTTGAAGTTAAAAGGCCTGAACTGGATGCCACAATAGTGGCAAACAATATAGCCAAGCAGATCGAAGGTAAAATATCTTACAGGAGGGCAATAAAGATGGCAATGGCGTCAACAATGAGAATGGGTGCTGAAGGAATAAAAGTATTGATATCAGGCAGATTGGGTGGTGCTGAAATGGCAAGATCAGAAATGTACAAAGAAGGAAGAACACCCCTGCATACATTAAGGGCAGATATTGATTACGCTGTAGCTGAAGCACTGACCAAGGTGGGCCTGATAGGAATAAAAGTATGGATTTGTAAGGGAGAAATTTTCGGTAAGAGAGACCTTTCTCCCAACATCGGGGTAAAAAGTTCCAAACCGAAAGGAAACATAAAGAAAAGAAGAAAATAGAATTTCGGCTAGGCAAAGGATTTAATATATATAATAAGGACTTTAAATATGTTACAACCAAAAAAGACAAAGTATAGAAGGCAGCAAAAGGGAAGAATGAAAGGAAGTGCCCATAGGGGCACCACCCTTGCTTTCGGTTCATTCGGCATTAAAGCTATGCAATCAGCGTGGATAACAGGCCGGCAGATTGAAGCCGCCCGGCAGGCAGTGACACGTCATATGAAGCGTGAAGGACAGATATGGATCAGGATATTCCCTGATAAACCAATTACTAAAAAACCTGCTGAAGTAAGAATGGGCAAAGGCAAGGGAGCACCTGAAGGATTTGTCGCTCCTGTTACGCCCGGAAGAATACTCATTGAAGCTGAAGGCGTATCTATGGAAGTAGCAAAGGAAGCCCTGCGCCTGGGAGCACAAAAACTTCCCATAACGACAAAGTTCGTAGTAAGACATGATTATGTTGAAATTTAATATTACAGATTATGAAAGCATCTGAGATTAAAGAACTTACTGTGAAAGAAATTGAAGAAAGAATTGACAACGAGAAGAATTTCCTGATAAAGCAAAAGCTGAATCATGCAATTTCACCACTTGACAATCCATTAAAAATCAGGGAAACAAAAAGGACAATTGCACGGCTGGAAACTGTGCGCCGGATAAAATTAATGGAAGAAAAAAAGGAAAAATAACTTAATGTAAATGGATAAGAAAAATTTAAGAAAAGAACGCATAGGCATAGTTATTAGTAACAAGATGGACAAATCCATAATAGTTGCTGAAAAAAGAAAGGTTATGCACCCTATCTATGGGAAATATATTAGCAAGACAAATAAATTTGTTGCCCATGATGAGAAAAATGAGTGCAACATCGGTGATTTGGTTAAAATAATGGAGACGCGTCCATTGAGCAAGAAAAAAAACTGGAGATTAATCGAAATAATAGAAAGAGCTAAATAGTCATGATACAGCAAGAATCAAAAATGTCAGTAGCTGACAATAGCGGTGCCAAAGAAGTTCTGTGCATAAGAGTGCTCGGTGGCACAAAGAAAAGATATGCAAGCATCGGTGATAAAGTGGTTGTTACTGTTAAAAACGCCCTGCCCTCGGGCGAAGTGAAAAAAGGAACAGTAAGCATGGCTGTTGTTGTCAGAACAAAAAAGGAGGTCAGAAGGTCTGACGGATCATATATACGTTTTGATGATAATGCATGTGTTCTTCTTACAAATGCCGAAGAACTCAGAGGCACACGAATTTTTGGTCCGGTTGCACGTGAGCTCCGTGATAAATACATGAAAATTATATCATTGGCGCCTGAAGTTTTGTAACATACTAAAATAAATCTAAATGCAGAAAAAATTGCATATAAAAAAGGGAGATACAGTATTTGTTATTACTGGTGAATACAAAGGACAAAAGGGAAGGGTGCTGGAAGTTATCCGTAAAGCAAACAAGGCTATTGTAGAAGGTATTAATATGATATCAAAACATACTAAACCTAATGCAAAACAGCCTCAGGGAGGAATAATAAAAAAGGAAGCACCAATACATTTGTCAAACCTGATGCCTATTGATCCGCCTTCCGGCGAGCCAACAAGGATAGGACGGAAGCTAAGTGACAAGAACAAACTTTACAGATATTCAATCAAATCAGGAGAGGAGATTAAATAATGGCCTATATTCCAAATCTTAAAAAGAAGTATAAGGATGAGATTATCCCGGCCTTAACCAGGGAATTCAGTTACACATCGGTAATGCAGGTCCCCAGGCTGGAGAAGATTATTATCAACCAGGGAGTGGGGCAGGCCGTAGCTGATAAAAAACTTATTGATGTCGCACAGGAAGAACTTTCCCTTATAGCCGGCCAGCACGCTATACAAACACTATCAAAGAGAGACATATCAAACTTCAAGCTTAGAAGGAAGATGCCCATAGGTGTTAAGGTTACACTCAGAAAGGATAAAATGTATGAATTCCTGGAAAGGCTCATAAATGCTGCTCTGCCAAGAATCAGGGATTTCAGGGGATTAAGTACCAAGCTTGACGGGAGAGGTAATTATAATCTGGGTATTGCTGAACAGATAATATTCCCGGAAATAGATATTGATAAGATAAATAAAATATTAGGACTGGAAATTACATTCGTCACAACTGCCAAAAGCGACGAAGAAGGATTTTCATTATTAAGAGAATTTGGTTTACCATTTAAAACTGTTAAAAAAACTTAATATGGCAAAAGAATCAATGAAAGCCCGTGAAATAAGGCGTCAGAAACTGGTAGCTAAATACGCAAAAAAAAGAGCTAAACTAAAGGCCGAAGGAGACTTCCAGGGACTGAGCAGACTGCCAAGAAACTCCAATCCTAACAGGTTGCATAACAGATGTATACTTACAGGAAGGCCAAAAGGCTATATGAGACAATTCGGACTAAGCAGAATAACATTCAGAGAAATGGCTTCCGAAGGATTAATACCAGGAGTAAAAAAGGCAAGCTGGTAATATATGGTTAATTAATTATAAATATTAAATAAATAATTTTTATGACAGATCCCATCGCCGATTATTTGACAAGGATACGAAATGCTATAATGGCCAGGCATAAAGTAGTAGAGATACCTGCTTCAAACCTGAAGAAGGATATTACAAGGATACTTCATGATCAGGGCTATATTCTTAATTATAAATTTATTGACGACGATATACAGGGTGTAATAAAAATCGCATTAAAGTATAATGCTGAAACAAAACTGTCGGCAATAAAATCCATTAAAAGAATTAGCCGTCCCGGACTGAGAAAGTATGCCAGAAAGGATAAGGTGCCCAGGGTATTGAACGGACTGGGTATTGCGATTTTATCGACATCAAAGGGAGTGATGACAGATAAAGAAGCACGAAAACAAAACATTGGCGGTGAAATAATTTGTTATGTACACTAAACAGGAGGATTTATAAATGTCACGAATAGGTTTCCTACCGATAAATATTCCCCAGGGTGTCACTGTAAGTGTTGACGCGGGGAATATTGTTAATGTTAAGGGCCCCATGGGAGAATTAACACAAAAGGTCAATCCTGATATCAAGATTGAAATTAAGGATAACCAGATACTGGTTAAAAGACCTACCAACCAGAAAAGGCATAAAGCTATGCATGGCTTATACCGTGCCCTCATAAATAACATGGTGACCGGCGTATCCAAAGGATATACTATTCAGCAGGAACTGGTTGGTGTCGGATACAGGGCTGAAGCAAAAGGGCAGAGGCTTGAGCTGAACCTGGGCTACTCTCACGATATACACATCGAGCTCCCAAAAGAAATCAAAGTAGAAACAGTAACAGAAAGAAGAAGCAATCCGATTATTACCTTTAAAAGTGCTGATAAGCAACTAATCGGACAGGTAGCGGCAAAAATAAGGTCACTGAAGAAACCTGAACCATACAAAGGTAAGGGTGTAAAATTTGTTGGTGAACAGATAAGAAAAAAAGCAGGAAAATCTGCAAGTGTTTAATATTTGGAATATATAATATCAGACTATAATTATGGCAACAACTAAAAAGGAACGAAGATTCAGAATAAAAAAGAGAATAAGAAAGACAGTGTCGGGAAGCAAAGAAAAACCAAGATTGTCGGTTTTCCGCAGCAACAGGCATATATATGCCCAGTTCATTGATGATATTGAGAGAAAGACACTGCTTTCAGTATCATCTTTGAATAAAGAGATAGCAGAAAAGAAAAATATCACTAAAACTGAACAGGCAAGACTCGTCGGAAAACTCACGGCTGAAAAGTCAAAAGCTGCAAAGATCTCAAGTATAATATTTGACAGAAACGGTTATCTCTACCATGGTAGAGTTAAAGCACTTGCCGATTCTGCAAGAGAAAGCGGATTAAAATTTTAGGAGATGTCAACAACTATTATTAGAAGAGTCAGAACAACTGACCTGGACTTAAAAGACAGGCTGGTAAGTATACAAAGGGTAACAAAAGTTACCAAAGGTGGACGCACATTCAGTTTTTCCGCAGTCGTCGTCGTTGGAAATGAAGACGGTATCGTAGGTTATGGACTGGGAAAGGCTAATGAAGTAACTACTGCCATAGCAAAGGGTATAGAAGATGCAAAGAAAAATTTAATAAAAGTGCCTGTTTTAAACGGGACGATCCCTCATGAGCAGTTCGCAAAATACGGAGGTGCCAAAATATTCATTAAACCCGCATCAGGCGGCACGGGCGTTAAAGCTGGCGGTGCCATGCGCGCAGTACTTGAAAGTGTTGGTATAACTGACGTACTGGCCAAATCAAAAGGATCCTCAAATCCCCATAATCTTGTTAAGGCAACATTTGCCGCACTGCTGCAGCTTAGGGATCCATATACTGTTGCCCAGCAAAGGGGTATTAACCTTGATAGAGTTTTTAACGGATAATAGCTTGATAATAAATCCATAAAATGGCAAAGATTAAAATTACACAGATAAAAAGCAGAATAGGAAGTTCAAAGAGACAAAAGAGAACGCTTGACGCCCTTGGATTAAAAAAGGTAAGTAGTACCGTCGAGAAAGAGGCAACACCTCAAATAATGGGTATGGTTAATAAAGTCAGACACCTGGTGACAATTGAAGAACAAGTTTAATTAAAGATATTTCAAAAAAATGGACTTAAGTAATCTCAGACCAGCGAAAAATTCGATCAGAAAAAGCAAGGTAAGGCTTGGAAAAGGACAGGGCTCCGGAAAAGGAGGAACCTCAACAAAGGGCCATAAAGGTGCTAAAGCACGGGCCGGCTATAAAAGGAAAAAAGGCTACGAAGGGGGACAGATGCCTTTGCAGAGAAGAGTCCCCAAATACGGATTTACCAGTATTAATAAAAAAGAATATAAAGGTATTAATATAAGTACTTTACAAACTATAGCCGATAAGAAAAATTTAACGTCGATTGATGTGCAGATATTAATTGATGAGGGGTTTGCTTCAAAAAAGGATCTGATAAAAATCCTTGGGAATGGTAAGCTTACATCCAAGCTTGAAGTTAAAGCCCATGCATTTTCAAAATCAGCCAGGCAGGCCATTGAGTCAATAAACGGTACTGCAGTAAAAATATAAGTAAATGAAAGCATTTATTGATACAATAAAAAACATTTACCGTATTGAGGATCTAAGGACAAGGATATTATATACTCTCGGGATACTTTTAATATACAGGTTAGGTGCAAAAATTGTATTACCGGGAGTTGATCCGTCACAGTTGCAAGCTTTGCAAGACAGGGCATCCCAGGGTGTGCTGGGTCTGTTAAATATGTTTTCTGGCGGCGCTTTTGCCAATGCATCAATATTTGCACTGGGTATTATGCCATATATATCTGCTTCTATTGTTATTCAGTTGCTGGGAATAGCAGTTCCCTATTTCCAGAGACTGCAAAAAGAAGGGGAAAGCGGCCGCAGAAAAATTAACCAGATAACAAGGTACCTTACTGTGGGCATTTTATTAATCCAGGCACCGGCATATCTCACACAAATCCCTGCAGAAGCCCGAGTTATTCAAAGGTTATTTGTTCCATTTTCAGTGCTAATCCTTACAACGGGAACAATGTTCATTATGTGGCTGGGAGAAAGAATTACAGATAAAGGAATTGGCAACGGCATATCCCTGATTATTATGATAGGTATAGTTGCACGGTTTCCTTTTGCCATTTCAAGTGAGCTCGTGGCAAGACTCGAAAGGCAGGGCGGCGGATTAATAGCCTTCCTGGTAGAAATCGTATTCCTTTTCCTTGTTTTTGTAATCAGTATCCTGCTTGTGCAGGGGACACGAAGAATACCTGTGCAATATGCAAAAAGAATAATAGGCAACAAACAATATGGCGGAGTAAGGCAGTATATTCCTCTGAAAGTTAATGCAGCAGGTGTTATGCCCATCATTTTCGCACAGGCAATTGTAATGCTGCCTTTATCATTTGCCAGATATGGAGGTGAGAGGATGACTGGATTTATTGCAGCATTTGCCAATCCGGTCGGATTTCTGTATAACCTGACAAATGCCCTGCTGATAGTGCTGTTTACCTATTTTTATACTGCTATTACTATTAATCCGACCCAAATGGCGGAAGATATGAAGAAACACGGCGGTTTTATACCAGGTGTAAAGCCCGGAAGGAAAACAGCCGAGTTCCTTGACTCTATCATGTCAAGAATAACATTGCCCGGATCCATATTCCTGGCATTTGTTGCCATACTGCCAGCATTTGCAATGATGGCCGGTATAACAAGAGGATTTGCCTATTTTTATGGCGGCACATCCCTGCTCATTATGGTGGGAGTGGTGCTGGATACACTGCAGCAGATAGAAAGTCACTTGCTTATGCGTCATTATGACGGACTAATGAAATCGGGAAGAATTAAAGGAAGAGCGGGAGGTATAGCTTCTTCCATTTAAATAATTTAGCGTTCTTTGATGATATTCTATAAGACCGAAAAGGAAATAGAACTGCTGAAAAAAAGTAACCAGATGGTTGCCAGAACCCTCGCTGAGGTAGCAAAATTAATTAAGCCGGGAGTGACAACACTAAAGCTTGACCAGGTTGCTGAAGAGTTTATCAGGGATAACGGTGGAATACCCGGTTTCCTGGGCTATAATAATTATCCCAAAACACTTTGTGCCTCTGTTAACAGCCAGGTAGTTCACGGCATACCTTCTGATTATGAACTTAAAGAAGGCGATATTGTTTCTATTGATTGCGGGGTTATATTAAACGGATACTATGGCGACTCTGCATACACATTTTCACTGGGCGAAACCGGTGATGATGTTGAAAAGCTTATGAAAACTACAAAGGAAGCACTGTTTAAAGGCATTGAGGTCGCTATTGAGGGAAAGAGAATAGGAGATATAGGCTAT
>Ga0315548_1004164_pt1 | contig 10520 bp, 9 predicted proteins | sample SalMarSW160110MG_2_FD_202540 | JGI IMG/M metagenome (GOLD analysis project Ga0315548, IMG submission 202540) | Salt marsh sediment microbial communities from the Plum Island Ecosystem LTER, Massachusetts, United States - Salt Marsh Sediment SW1601-110 ... | reverse complement strand
TGCCGCCTTTGACTCTGGAACAATCGCTTGAGACCACTCGTATATATTCGTCAACGGGTCTTTTAGGCAAAAACAAGGCTTTATTGGCAATCCGTCCTGTGCGAATGCCGCACCACTCGGCCAGCGGCCCGGCTCTCGTCGGCGGCGGGCCGATGCCACGGCCCGGGGAATTGTCTCTTGCCCATTTCGGAATTTTGTTTCTGGATGAATTTGTCGAATTTCCCCGGCATGTGCTGGAGATGATTCGACAGCCGTTGGAAGATGGTTTTGTCATAGTTTCACGTGCCAAAAAGACAATCAGGTTCCCCGCCCAGTTTATGCTTGTCGCGGCGATGAATCCCTGTCCCTGCGGATATTTCGGCAGTGAATCCAGGCGTTGCAATTGCACGCCGGGCCAGATAAAACGTTATCTTTCAAAAGTTTCCGGGCCTTTGGTGGACAGAATAGATATTCACATCGATGTTCCTGCGATTAGTTTCAGAAAGCTCCGCTCCAAATCAGGTCAGCTCGACTCGGCTGCAATGAGGCAGGAAGTCAACAGAGCTACAAGTATCCAGACCAAGCGCTTCGATAACAGTAAGGTTCACACGAATGCAAGGATGAGCCACAAGCAGGTGGAGAAATTCTGTAAGCTCGATTCGGCGAGTGAACTTTTACTCAGGCATGCAATGACCGAATTCGGCCTAAGCGCGCGTGCTCACGATAAGATTTGCAAGCTCGCCCGGACAATAGCGGATTTAGCCGGCGCCGAAAATATCGCCCCCGAACATATCGCAGAGGCTATAAGCTACCGCAAATTAGATAGAAAATTGTAAAATCAGTTTGTTTAGTTTTTTCCGAGAAGAGCAATGAGACTTAAAACAGCGACTTGTCAACAAATAGTCAAGATGTCACGCAAATCTCATTTTTAGCCCCCCCTAAAGAACATTTGGTCCTAAATTTGAGGAAAATTTTCAATAAACATTTATTTTTCGGTAAAAAACTGATATTTGGTGCATTCATCACTAATCGAATTTCTGTGGAGTAAAATGGAGTCACGAATTTTCGAAGAATTCTGACATTTTGCACCTCATCGGAAGGATAACCTGTACCATTATTGCTGACGGGAAACAGATCTGTCAATCAGGATGTGAGTACTCGTTTAGATTGCGCGGCGCCTTGCAGCTCTCCGACGTGGCCTACGGGCTGCACGCAGCTTCCTGCCCGCAGTCCGAGGTGGGCTCATATGCCGCACTGATTTGGGTTTGTCTGCGGGCTCTGGCTGTAAGGAATCAGATTTCGTGTAGGCAAAGCCTTCATATTTTTCCGATTTAAGATCGCGCCCTATGAAGGTCTCGATCTTGCGAAGGTACTTCTGCTCATCGTACGAGACAAACGTGATTGCGTCGCCCAAAGCCGTGGCCCGTCCCGTACGGCCAATGCGATGAACGTAGTCTTCCGCATAGGCGGGCACATCATAGTTGATCACATGCGAGATCCCCTCAATATTGATCCCGCGAGCGGCGATATCGGTTGCGACCATCACCTGGAACTTGCCTCTCTTAAAGCCATCCATTGCAAGCAGACGCTGTCCCTGTGTGCGGCCGGAGTGGATCGCTACCGATACGACGCCGGCCCGCTTGAGTCGCCGGTTGATCTTGTCCGCTCCGTGCTTGGTCCGGGAGAAGACCAGTACGCTGTACATCTGCGAGTCGCTGAGCATGTGTAACAGAAGGTCCATTTTCTGTTCCTTCCGAACCGGGTAAATATGTTGTGTAATCGTCTCGATGGGGTTGCGCGGCCGCCCGATCTGGATCATTTTCGGAGACTTCTGCATCTCGGCGGCCAGCGATTTTACCTCCTGCGAGATGGTGGCTGAAAAGAGCATCGTCTGACGTTTCCCGGGCAAAGCGCTCACAATTCTTTTAACGTCGTTAATGAAGCCCATGTCCAGCATTCGGTCTGCTTCATCGAGAACCAGAACCTCGATGTGCTTGAGGTCTATTGTGCCCCGCCCCATGTGATCCATCAGTCGTCCGGGCGTGGCCACAACAATGTCAACGCCGCGCTTGAGCGCATTGAACTGCCCCTTGATATTGACGCCGCCGTAAACCGCCAGAGTACGAATATCCACGAATCGCCCATAGCCCTGTATTGCCTTTTCAATCTGCAGCGCCAGCTCGCGCGTCGGCGTAAGGATGAGCGCCCTGGCAACTCGCTTTTTCGCCGGGCGTTCGTGGCTGAGCCGATCTAAAATGGGCAGGACAAAAGCCGCGGTTTTGCCCGTTCCCGTCTGTGCACAGCCGATAACATCCTGGCCTCTGATCACGGCGGGAATCGCCTGGGATTGAATTTCAGTTGGAGCGCTGTAGCCGGTGGCGAGAATACCCCGCACCAGCGGGTCTGAAAGACCAAAAGTCGTAAATGGCATTAAATAATCCTAAAAAATATTATATTCAAACTGACTCAAACATAGAGATTAATCGTAATCGCCATGCATGAACCTCTCTTTCAAGAGCACAGGTAAAACAAGTGAAATGATGCGTAAAGTAGGTCTTGAGGCGGATTACAGGATTACCCAGAGTGATTTTGCTTCAAGGCTTCGCCACGCGATCATTACAATTCAATATATTTCTGACAGCTATTATATGACTCTATACTGCCCAGACAAGCATAATGTTCTCCATCGCAAAAAACTCTCCGCCGCTCTATATTTACAACCGAGGTACGCTATGCGAGATTCTTTGCGCCCGTTTTGAACATGGCTTTTCCTTGAAAATTGCCCGGCCATACCGTATGCTTGCTGTTTGTACGGCGAGTTCACATGGTATTCTTTTCTTGGAAATGAAGCTCAGCGGTGTAGCTGGGCAGTGATGAGGGGAAATTTCAGTTCAAGAGATTTGAAGGCCTGATAGATTATGGCAATCGTTGATACTATTACGGCACTTACCAAAATTTACCAGTCAATCAACCAAGGGATTCCAAAAACAGCCGCCAGTCCTGACGCTTTAATCAATCACTTAAACGATTTATATGGCGAATCCTGCGAAGGTTTTACCTCAGAAGAACTATTCGCATACGATGACGTCAGAAACCCTTCAATAACACTCACCGTTCATATTGATGTTGAATTTGATCTTGAAAAAGTCATGGAAAATATGCGGACAAGACTACATACAACACAGTATGGCAGAGCGGATGAAATAGGAAAAACAGGCATAGTCTGGTCTCATGGACGTTATGATTTTGTATGTGACGACGATGCAGGACTTCTACGAATATCACATAGATATAGCCATAAACGAGGAGATATAAAATCTGTGTTAAGCATAATAAAGAAAATGATAGATTATGCCAGAGATTATCTGGAGGAAGCCAAGAAATCTGCAGAGGAAGACGCCGGAACTCCAGAAACAGAATGAGACAATTTCCTTTCTTACTTCCCTTATCGGTACCAGTTGTACAAAGCAAAACTTAATATTCTTTTCTTTGAAATATATATTGAGGGCATGCTCAATGTTCGGTTAAGTACGAGCCGGGATTCAATTGTTATGGGAAGAATACCAAGTTTCGAGTGTTTATGCCGCTCCGCCTTTATCATTTTTGGATGGAATTTGAGTAAAGCCCCAGACTGACTGCGTTCACCGCCAGGGAGCAGGAATCTGATTCTTCTTTCAACTCTTCCGTTTGGCCCACCTGTACATGAGAAGAGGTAAATTGGGAAAAGCAACCATCAAATCACGCCAACTGAAAAGTCCAATTCGCCCGGCTTTTCTGATGATATGGAGGATCTGCGCCAGATCGTAGAACTCTGACCGGATCTGGTTGCGGATTTGCTTGAGCTCCTTGCGCCCGTAACGGTCCGAATACACAGGACCGCCAATACGGTTGTAGTAGTAGCCCGGCGTTGCCTCAACCACTTCCTTTAGAGGCGAGAACTTCTCAATGCGAAGTTTCTGGAAACTAATGGAGTCCAGCTTGAGTTCCTTTGCGAACTTCGGGATGTAGAGCATCTCTTCTTCCGTCTCGCCGATGTTGCCGTAGATAAAGTACCCGTGCAGATAGAAGTCGTACTGCTTTAAGACTGCAAAAGCATCCCGGACCTGCTGCTGGGTGATGCCTTTCTGAAGCTGCTCCAATATCCAATCGTGCGGGGACTCGATCCCGATAAGGAAGACCTTGATGCCTGCTCTCTCCGCCTTCTCAAGGATCCGAGGATACTTCGCGATGTCAATCCGGGCCTGAACGATAAAAGTCTTCTTGATGTTGTTTTCGATAATCAGATTACAAAGCTCTTCACTTCTCTTCGGATTCGTGAAAAAGTTGTCGTCGCTAAGTTGCACAACACCAGCCTCAACCGTCTTCAACTCCTCAATGACTGATTCGACCGGCCGCTCCGTGTAGCTCCTTTTCTGTCCAAGCGGATTTAGACTGAAGGTGCAGAACTTACATTTGAACGGACATCCTCTCGTAGTCAGTAACGTGTCAAACGTGTGATTGCTGACTCGAACTCCATACACAACGGCCCGATAGTCATGCTGTCTCAGGGACCGGTCAGGAAACGGGATACGTGTGATGTCAGGTAGAGGATGAATCTGGTTATGGACAACTCGTCCATTCTCCCGATAGGAGAGTCCGCGGATATTCTTGTAAGGGACTCCGGTGACGATCTGTTTGATGATCTCTTCGCCCTCTCCTCGTACGATCATGTCGACATTCGGACAACGCTCGAACAGGTACTCCACCTCCTGTGTCGCTTTGTAACCCCCGACGACTGTACAAACCTCATGAGGTAACTGAGCGATGAAATCACAGACTTGCTTGAAGCAAGAGTGCCACTGAATGCTGATGCATAAAAGATCGATCTCTTTCCTGATAAACTTGCTGAGTGTCGTAATATCCTGATAGGACCTCTCATACCGAAGGTCGAGAAGCGTCACCTTGCCGACCAAGTCTTCCATGCTCGCAGCGATGTACTCAAGGCCCGTCGGAGGAAAAATCCCCATGATGGCTGTAGAATGCCTAAAATACGGGTATAAAGCTAGAGCGTGTTTATACATATTCATACGGTGATCATAGCAGGAGAGAGCCGAAGATTAAAGCAAAAATACAATACACATAGTCAAAAAACAATATGCGATCATATCACTTTTTCTGGCGGATTTCTGCGTTAAGTCTGAGTAGTGGCCCCTCGGCTTCAGTGCCAGGAACAAGGAAGAAAACAAGAGGAAAAACGTTGTCTTAATTGAAGTATGTGTGTTGGTGAAGTAGCATTGTCTTCAAATCTTGGAAAGATAAAAAGTGAAACAGTGGGATTCTTTGCCAACCTATTTGGTCAGGCCTCTAAGTCAACCGAGGACTACTTCAACCGCGATATCACGAACACCAAGAAGGGCAAATATGACCAAGTCATTACTTCGAAAATGCGATGAAAATTTCTTCAGGCCCACCGGGATGGAATTTTCGGGAAGGAAAGGAATATATCAGGCAGCATACCCTGATGCTGGATACTGCTGAGACATGTGGGATAATATCAATAAATCCCGGAGCTAAAATGGGGGCGCGTCAGTCTGTTTGATTTCTCGTACGAAGAAATGTACCTATTGGATTACTTGTGCCCACATAGGAATCAGTTAAGTTGGATTGATAGACAGATGTTTTTTCTCTCGTGAATTTTTCTGCCCTGCCTGTAACTAATTCACTTTCTTCCCTGACAAACTTGATATGTTGCAGTAATGCCCAGGCACTGTTATTCCATTGCATCTGGAAACCTCTCTGGTGAGCCTCTTTTTCCATCGCAAGACGCTGACTTTGGTTGAAGACTAAAAAATCCAGCGCTCCGGCTATTTGTTCCACTGAAGCTTCCCCGGGATCGACCAAAATACCTCTGGCATATCTGCCGATAACAAGGCCACTCGGACAAGGTTTGTTTGAATGAATAAGCTCCAGAGCACAACTAAATTTGGTTGCTATTGCAACTCTGCTGGAGCCTAAAGTGTCAGCTAATATACCGCTTGATATCTGGAACATGTTGAGATAAGGAAGCACTATAACGTTGATTGCGCCATAAAGTTCCAAAAAAGTACTTTCATCCAAAAAGGCGTCGAGAAAGACAACGTCGTGCTGCCTAAAGTCCACACCCTCCAGCTTTTTGACCTTGCACCATTTCAGTTTGGACTCTTCCATCGCTTTAGTCAGTGTGACTTGATATTCTCGGTATGCCGTCCCCCCATCCGCTCGTACAAAATCTGGATGGTATTGACCTGCAATTAAATACACTATTTTTTCCCTTTGGCTATCCGTACAGGACTCTCTTAAAAACCTCCCATAGGCTCTAATGCTATACTGGATTCCTTTATCAGGGGACAATAACCCCAGCGTGGTAACGAGAAAACACTCTTTCAGCCCATATTTTTCTTTCATTGCCAATCGGTCATATTCAGAAGCACGTTGCATCCTGATTCCGTGGTCAATGTGCTTGAGTTTTAAATGGTCGATTTCATAAGTTGATGATTTTAGTATTCCTATAGCACTTTCTGAGGTCAGAATAAGGCCTTCACTAAACTTAGCCAGTTCCTGTACCGTCTTTTTCTGATGGTCGTTCGGCTCGTCGAGTACAGTGTGAAGGTAAACAAAAGTAGTTAGCCCCTGACCACTAAACGCTTTTGCCATGTCTACAAAATTAGTGCCCTTGCCATCCTCTCCATTCGTATCCGGATCAAGACCGTATTCATGCTGCAATATAATAATGGTAGGATTTGTACTTTCTTTTGCTCTGGTTATTATATCTTTAATGGCGAAACTCCAGGATTCAGGGTTGTACTGGTCAATAACAAGGTCCACAGGAACATTATATGGCCTATTACCGTTATCGATTGCTGCAACTCTTATGTGACCAACTTCACCTGTAAAATGTTGGAGTGCACTAGCCAAGTCACGTGAAAATGTACCGATCCCGCACCTTCTTGGAGGATACGTAGTTACAATTCGAATATTATACGGCATACTAACCGACCTTTACCTCTTATCCAACTCGCCACCAGTTAGGCGGCTATACCTAAATAATAGGCTATGATGCTGAGAAACAAACGTCAAGGCTTTTCTCCCGAGTCAAAACAGAGGAAAGAACGGCTAATTTCATGGTAGCCTGATGAAATCATACCAAAGAGTGACTTGATCGATGATCCATAAGCAGAAGATCAGCCCTTGTAGAGTTTGAATATCTGAGCGAGCAGTAAAAACTGGGCGGCACAGTCCATGTAGTTTTTGGGTAGCCGTATGCGGATTCGGCGGCGATAGGTCCTTAGCTTGTTAGCCAGGGTCTCAAGGGCCTTGTCTTCGGAAGCCTTCACATTTTCAAGGTCCAGGATTAGCTTTCCTTGGTCCTTTTCGAGATACTCTTTGATTTTCTTGGCGAGTCTTTCGGCGCGAAGACTATCCAACATGCCATTCAACTTCACCCAGACCTGTCTTTTAGCATGTTGGAGATCCACCTGGATGGATAAGTGCGGGGAAACGCTTTCATCCCGCAGCGATTCCCAAATTTTGGCTGCCCATAAGCCCAAACCTTCTTCTGGTATCCTGAAACTTACGCGGCCGAGACGTGGGTGCTGGAAGATGCCCAAACGCAGCTTCAGTGCGGTCCAAGCCGCCGCCCCCAGAGCAATCAAAGACATCAGCCTCTCTGCCGGCGTCGGATTACCCAACTCGGCACGAACCTTGTACTCCAACTCTCTGATCCCTGACCGAATATGACTATTAGGCCCTAATAACCGCCCGACTAAAAAAATCATATATGCCTTTCTGATATCCTTCGCCAAGCGGGCCGCTTTCATTCTAAGGAAATTGCTGGAAGACCCACTCCACTTCTTGTATCTCAAACCCCACATCTCGACAAAACGATAGATCGATGGACCAAGTCTCTGAAAATCCTGTTCAAAACACCATCGCTGCACATCCTCGATTTCGGAAGAGGACATAGTCGGATGCTTTACTATGGATTTGAAACCGCATCCATCGTGCCAACGCTTGTCGACATTTTCGATGTATTTACGTCGCATAAGACCCTGAGACATGACTCGATCATAGAAGGGCGTTCCCGGTGGAGGACTGTATATCAGGAACTGGGCAAGCTCTGGTCTAAGGTCTATCAGCCCGTCCAGCTCCTGAGAGATTACTTCCGGAGTCTGGTAATCGAATCCGACGATCATGGAGGTTAGAACAGCAATTCCATTCTCTCGGAGTTCACGGATGAGCTCGTGCACAGGCTTGCCGCTTTGCTTGCTGTATCCCGAGCGGGTTCCCTCGTAGCCGATCCAGATGCCATCTACGCCCATTTCCAGGATTTCCTGAACAGCATACTGACTGATAGCCTTGACGCTTGAGAACACGAAGATGGAAACCGATCTGCCTCCGGCGAGCACACAGTCCCGAAACTGCATCGCCCTCTTTTTGTCCAGAAGGAAATCTTCGTCGATAATGGTGAACACCATACGTGGATCCCTTATGAGGTAGCGTTCGACCACGTTGTAGATATCTCTCCCCTCGGGAAGTAACTTGATGTGTCTTCTTTTGAAGAAATGGGAGGTACAGCAGAAATCACATCCGTTGGGACAGCCCAATCCGGCAAATATCAGGCCTGTCTTGGAGATGGGAACCGACAATACCTTCAACCGACTTTCAATCAGGGGGTGCTTGTACGGCATGGGGATTTCCGGCTCACCGAGAAGCCGCCGCATGAATTGAACTCCTTCCTCCCGACATATATAGTCGCCATATTGCTTAAGGGTATCATCGTCCAGAACCGTACCATAGCCGCCTAAGATGATCTTGCTACCGGGAGAATATTTGCGTATCAGGCTCACCGCCTCCTTCGCCCGGTGAAACGTCGCCAGTATGAAAGAGATTCCGACAAAATCATATCCCTTCTTGAGCTCTCGAATCAGTTCCCTGCGTGATGGGTAGTGAAGCACTACTGTGGGGATTTCCAGATTATTCGCTATGTAATCGAGAGAGTAATGAACGTGGGTGGCTCGAGGACTAAAGATCCCCTGGGCCCTGGTGACTTGACCGTAGAGGAGTTCGTAACCTACGCTCTGGCCATCGCCGTATTTCGGCCCGAGGGGTCTGCATACGCTGGTCAAAAGCAATTTCCTGCTTTTCTGCTCCTGTTTATAAGAATGCATCAAATATTCTCCTTATTTGCTTTTCCATATGAATCCGACCTTGACCTCTGCCAATTTCAATCGGGCGAACAGGGAAACAACACAATTTTGTTTTCCGATTATAGCCAAAACGTTTACACTTTACCAATAATACTATCATCAGCATCAGTTTCTAAAATCCAACCAGCTATTGTTTGCCTTGAGAATTTCTGAGCCAGTTTCTTGCTGATGTAGATTCCGCCTTTGAGTAAATTACTTTTGCCTTTTTCATGTTCAATCTTCCTTTTCTGGCCTATTTCTAATATGGTCATCTACCTGGAACTCAGATGGAGTATGTTGAAATCTACCTTTGATCCATAAGATATAAACTCCCGACCCCACCCGGTACGACAGAGGCATGGCTTGATAGTCAGTGGCTCCGAGGTTCTCGTCCAAGATTGCGATTTCCCAATCCGGCGGGGTCAGGCCCGCGAGAACCATAAGGCTAAGCGGTTTCCAAACGCGATAACGGTTCCAGCGGCTCTCCTTGACGTTGACAATGCTCACAGGCGGATTGGACGGATTAATCAGATAAAGTAGCATAGGTTTATTTTGTCAGCGGCAGAACACCCGCCATTTCTCCAATAACATTAACGAGTTCAGATCCTGAAGGAATGACGATCTTGGCATTATTCATCAGGGATTTCTCCAGGGTCTCGAGCTTTCTAAGTAGTTGTGCGTTGCCAATGAAGTAGGTGTTCGCTGCTTCGTTAACCAATTTAATGGCTTCGGCCTCACCCTCGGCCGACAGGATCTTGGCCTGCTTGATCCCTTCGGCCTTCTTGATCTCAGCCCTCTTTATTCCATCCGCCTGCCTCTCGGTGGCATTGGCGAAATCCAAAGCAGCAACCTTTTCATTTTCAGCCTTGACGACTTTATTCATGGTTTCCTGGACATCTTTGGGTGGATCGATTTCCTTCAGCTCCGTCCTGACGATCGCCATGCCCCAGTTCTGGGTTTCTTTACTCAACGTTGTAAGCAGGGCCGTATTTATTTTATCTCTTTCGCTGTTTGCCGATTTCAGCGTGAGCGTACCGATGATGTTTCGCAGTGTGGTGCGAGCCAGGTTCACAATCTGAAATTGATAGTTGTTCACATTGTACTGGGAACTCTTAACGTTCTCCTCATCGTCCTTGACCTTGAAGTAAACCTGGGCATCCACCCTGGCATTAAGATTATCATTGGTAATGATCTCCTGTGGCTGGGCATCCACCATCTGCTCGGTGATATTGACCTGAATCATTCTGTCAATGACTGGGATGATCCAATGAAAACCCGATGCGGCAAATTGTTTGTACTTGCCGAGTCTCTCAATCAGGCCCCTATGAGTAGGACGCA